>Ga0247824_10000470_pt1 | contig 19890 bp, 13 predicted proteins | sample 13C_PalmiticAcid_FD_194412 | JGI IMG/M metagenome (GOLD analysis project Ga0247824, IMG submission 194412) | Soil microbial communities from agricultural site in Penn Yan, New York, United States - 13C_PalmiticAcid_Day48 | ecosystem: Environmental > Terrestrial > Soil > Agricultural land...
GAGTTGAGCGGGCGATGGGCAGGGCTTGGGAGGGGTGGATTGGACGTCACAGGCTGTGACTGAGATGATTTGTGTGAACTTTTGGGAGGAACCTTGGGAGGGGTGTGCGGGATACGCGCCGTTGGGGTGCAGGTGCAGGTGTTTATCGTGCAGGAGGTGAGGGGGGATCTGGGCTGATTTTTGGGTTGGGGTTTGGGTGGCTTATACGATGTGCAGAGGTATATTCAGGGATCTGAGGAGGAGGCAGCGGGTTGCAGGTTTGTAGGTAGATGAGGTGAGGAAAGGAAGCGGGAAAAGTTGGGGGAAAACTGAGAAAAAAATAATGAGAAGCGCTGGTGCAGGATTTGGAGAGGAGGAGGAGAGGAGGAGATGGTACATACTTGCATGCAGCACAATGTGCTGCAAGCACTTCCACCATGACCTCTTTTGGTGATGGTGGCTGAATGTTTTCCTGAATCATCTTGATCAGGAGCACAGAATCGCACCTCGACGTTTTCTTACGCCTAGGTGCGCATGCTGTCGACAAAGTTTCAGATACTTGGCCGACAACCAACTGCTGATCCTCACGCGGACCCGTTTAGCAGTCTCAGCTCTTCGGCCCTCGAAAGGGACGAAGATGACCTGGGATTGAACAGTTAGCCTCATGGCATGATGGTTGACAGGGACGGTTGACGGCAGCGTGCATGATACTGCCGCTTGGCCACCCGCGCTTCTCTGGTGTGTTGATATTTGCTCATTGGTTTGCATTTGTAAGTCTAGTCAGTTGCCTGAGTCTCAATTGCCTGGCTGAAACGTCACCGACTCAAATTCAAGGGATGGTGCTGATTCCGGAGAGTCGCAGATTTGTGTCGCTTGCCGCCGTGCTTCGAGACCAAACCCCCCAGACATGGCCCTCTCGTTGTTTTGGAACAACACTTTTAAACCCAAACGATGGATGTCGGGTCTCCTTTTAGAGACGCCCAGGTGAAATACACAATACCGAGGGGAAGGCCGGGGACAAGTGTCTATTTGTGGACTTGTCTGCCTCGAGAGGCGCTTTTTAGGAGTATTTTGATCTTACCTGTCCGACACCTACCAGCAACCAGTCCTAGCGGCAGTTTCTTATCTCTAACTTTCAGGGCTGTCTGATGCACACAGTTGCACTGGGACAGCATCTGAGAACTCGGTGGTGTATTTGGTTTGCCGGTTGAGTCTCACCTGGTTGAGGCTTTGGTTCACAAACATTTCAGAGTCAAGCTCAAGACTCAGTTCAACAGGCAACGTAACATGGGTACATGGAGCAGTTAACACTGTAGGCATCGGCCGATGTTGAAGTTCGGCTCCAACCCGGAGTTGGAGTGTCGGCCTTAACTGATCTTAAGGCGGGCAGCAGAGTGTGGTCGCTTCCTGAGTGGGAAGGCGCGACAGATCTCCCAGTGGCGACTGCCAGTGAATAGAACCATGGAGAATTTTGCTTTCCTGTTGTGTTAGTTCACAGTTGGAGCATCAATCCAGTTGAACTTTGAGGGTACCATTCTTCTGCGGTCACAGACTCCTCCAAGCTCTCTTCACCAGCATCCTGGTGCCTGGATTCGGTTCTTTCCCCCGTTTCATTTCGTTCGTCCACATTTGCTACGGCTGGGCCAAAAGACATCCCCTGCCCCATTGATGCCATGGCGCTCTCATCTCCCGGGCAGACCCGGGGCTTCGATCCCATGGAGCAGATGCCCATGAGGGAAAGTCTCGGCGACACAGCGGATCATGCAGCGCATCACAATGAGAACGCAGAGATTCTCTTCGAGCACCAAGAGCCCTTACTTTCTCGTCAGCCGTCTCCAACACGTGGGCAGAGCAACCAGGGCGGTTCTGACAAAATCACGGCAAGCTGCAGCAACTCAGAAGACACCATGCTGCTGGAAAAGCCTTCCACTCTCTCCAGAACCTTGGACCTGGACAAGGGGTACGAATATGGCCCTGCGGTACAGTTCGCCCCTGGCTTCTTCACAAAAATGCCTGGAAAGCAGGCCCCTATTCACCGTAATGAGCAGCCCCAAGGGCCAGACAATGATCCCTCCCCCCCCTTAAGCCAAGCTCGCCACGATCATGGCCTTTCTCCGAACAGCAGACCAGCTGGAAAGACCATCAGCCGTCAATCTCATCCAGTTGAGTCCTCTGTTCGACCCGGTGCGCAACCCCCGATAACTGGTCTGCCGTTTGGGGAGACCCTCAACAACAAACCGAATGGAGGCGAAACTATCGTCTTAAAGCAAGGTTCTCAGGTGGTTGGACAACCTCCTTTTCCAGACACCTCGCCAAAACAGCCAGCGAGGCCGGCTGTTCAAGCCCGTGTCCAAAAGAAGTCTGCCACTGCTTCAACAACTGGAGAAACGAGGGCCGGGATTCCCATCCCTGGGCCAGCCATGACGAGTAACTTGGGCTGGGGTCAAGAATCCTGTGTCTCTCCACACACGACACAAGTCCGCGAAGCGATTCCGCACCACAGCCCTCCTGGGCGGGACCGGCCCACACCATTCGGGACAGCGGAACTGGGAGAGAGAGATGGCCGGGTCCACCGTTCTCCAATGCCACCAGCAGGGAGCTCTCGCTACTCCGCGAGGGAGCCCGCAGATCGAGCTCGGAACCATATGGTAAACCGGCCAATGAGGGAAGCGGTGCACAGCAGACCAGCCAGATCAGTTCACCGTGCTCGACCGGAGTCACGGAGTTCCAATGTATCCAAGCAGAGGTTAGTGTACTTGTGCGTCGCAGTCTTGTTCCAGATATTAACAAATACGGAAAGATCCAGGTGCGGATCACTGGCATCCAGCCCAATGGTGCGGCAGCGGAGAGTCAATATCAGCCACGAGTTCACAACGGGGCTGGCCGGTGTCATCAATCAATTCACACAGCAACAGAATGCCGCACTTGAGGAGCAGAAAGCAAAATATCACAAGTACATCAAACGGCTCCGGACGGACCTTGCCCAAGAATCTGGTGTCGTTGCTCGGCAACTCTCCGAAATTGATGCCCAGTCTAAAGACATGGAGGCGCTTCAAGCTTCCAAGGAACACCTAGCGAGTCAGTTGCACGACATCGAAGCCAAGTTGGCGGCATCTGATGACCGGGCTCGAAGGCTTGAGGAAAAGTATCGCTCTTGCAAAACACATCTCAACTCTGCCATTCAAGAACAACAGGATCTTTACACTCGCTCAAAGCAGCAGTGGGAGGAGGCACTTGAGCAAGTTCGGGTCTTGGGAAAGTCTCAGAGTGTTGACGCAGAGATGGCTGTGCGAAAAGCGGAGGTGATCAGGGAGGAGATGATTGAGAAGGTCCGTCAAACCATTGCTCAGAACAAGAGTGAATCACTGGAGTGTAAGTGCTGTGTATCAGGGCCGCACACGTGGAAGCTGACCTGTTACCAGTATACGGTAGGATCGACACCTTGACACAACAAGTTGAGGAGAAAGAAATCGAGCTCAGACAAGAGCGGGAGTCTGTCTGTGCCTTGTCCAAGCAACTTCAAGGGCTTCAGGCTACCTCGGCCAGTTTTGAAGCGCTAGCTGCTCAGGGCAAACAGATCCTCGACACAATCGGCGAGCAGCAGGCAAAGGCAGACGAGCAACGCCAAAAATCGGTAGAAGAACTCCGGGATAGGTACGTGTTCTTGGGACTGAATGCGGATTTGGAGACTGATATAATTCTGGCAGACTCGATGCAATTGCCGATCGTCTTGAAACGCTCTCCGGAACAATGTCTGGACAGCCCGAGGCTTTGACTGGTATTCGTGAGGCTCAAGCTGAATCCTTTCACATGTAAGGTCCTCACAACGGCCTTTTCCATCGCGTCTCTGACTTGTGAAAGGGTTACGGCTAAGCTTGACACCATCCTGGAGTCGCGGGATGCTATCAGGGAGGCCACAGGGAAGTTGTCGGCTGACCTAGAACTCCACACGGAACAGATCTGGAAGCGTCTGGACGATCAACTTGAGTCACTGAGCAAACAATTGGCGGAGAAAGCCGAGGAAAATGGCATGGTGTCAACACTCTACAAGCGAAAAGACGGTGAATGCGAGCAGCAGAAGAAAGCGATCGAATCCCTGAGAGAAACCACAGAAAAGCAAAGCGACCAGATCCAGGACCTCGAAGCAAGCTTGGTTTCTCTGGATGCAGCCCAAGAGGAAAACGAGGACACAATACGACGCCTCGAAGCCGCAGCAAGAGACACGGCGCAGCTCAAAGAAGACCTGAAGGCCAAAGCAGCTGCCGTGGCCGAGTTGCAGGGCAAACTCAACGCCAAGGAGAGGGAACACGCGCTTGAACTGCAAAGTTACAGTTCAAACATCCACAATCTTGCTCAAGCAATTCATGAGAAAGACCAGTCCTCGGGCGCTGCAGCTCAGCAGGCCGCGGAAACTGCCCGACGCGAAGCCAGGACGGAAATGGAGAGAGTGAATGCCAACACGGAGCAGCTTCTTCAAGAAACGCAACACCAGCGAAACTTGTTGGCAGGCGAAGTGGAAACGCTAAAGGGTCAGGTTCATCAGAATGAGAAGGAGGCGTCTCAGCATGCCGCCACTATTCGCTCACTCAAGGCGACTCTTGCTACAGAGGAAGCAAAGAGAAAAGAGGTTGCTGAGCAACTCACCCAACGCACAGCCAATCTTGAGCAACTAGAGAGCCGACTGACATCAAGAGTCAACAATTTGGAGACGAAACTGAACACGGCCAGAAACCAAGCAGTTGAGCTAGATGCAGAAAACCAGCGTCAGCATACCAGGTTCGAGGCACTCCTCACGGGCCTGAAACACTGGGCACTACAAGAAGGGCTCGCCGTTGATGGGTTTGACTGCCTCAGTGATGGCAACAGAACTGCAGAAGAACTCGACTCGGAACTGACAAAGATTCTAACACAGCTATCACGCTCCCAGAAGCCCCAAACCGTCATTCCTGCGGAACATCTAGAAGAAACACTGCTTTCCGGCAATGAGAATTTAAAGTCTTTCCCTGGCAGTCAGCCACTCCAAGAAGGTCCAGAAAGACGATCCGAGATTGCAAAACCCAAGAACGGCTTTGTCGGCGCAGCATTGGGCGAACTTGTCGGAAAGAATGGGAAGACCGAGGGCCGTGGTTCAGGGGGCGATCCTCTGCCTTACGCAGCAACCTTGCATCATATGAGACGCGTTGTCGTCCGCAGCCCGGCAAATGTGCCGAACGAGCCAGCCGCGCCGTCGATTGATCAGGAGAAGATGCGGAGGAGGGAGCCTCTGCAGCCGAAATCCATCCTGAAGCGCGTCACTAGAAGCACATCTAAGCTACTGAAGCAGGAGGATTTAGGTGGTGTTGCAGGACACGGGGCGTTCAAGAGAAGCTGGCAAAGTGGACCGGATGGCGGACCAGCTGACGTTGAAGTGTTCGTGGCATCAGACGCAAGCCATACCAAGAACACAAACAAGGCGTCAAGTCGCTCCAGCAAACGCAGACGCTCAGGGACGGCGGAGCCCGACAACCAAACCGGCTCGCTTGGAAGCTTCAGGCATGGGACAAAGCGAGAGCCATCCAGAATTGGCACCGAAACAAAGAGCGAGGCGCAAGAGCCGAGGGACAGTGTTTCAGGAACTATGCAGCAGGAAGCTATCGAGGCCCATCGTCAGCAACAGGACTCCAACCCACCTGGCTCTATCGGAATCCAACCTGCGACAGATCGCAACTCGCGCAGAAACTCAGGGGTTTGCGCTCCTGGTTTCCACAGAACCCCGTCAGCAAATACGCCTCAAAGCCTGGGTCCGAGACAACCAAATGTGCGGACATATGGGTCCCAGAGGGTGACGGCAGAACTTTCAACTCCCAGTGGGACCTCTCACTCACGGCCTCTCTCACGCTCACAGTCGCAGTCCCGGTACTGGCCGAGGCCGGAGGACGAGTCGCAGGAGTCGATGACTTTCTCGCAGGGTGTTGGTGCCGACGAGAATTTGTTGCTCCCGTTCCGAGCCTGAGCTGGTGGCCGGGACTTCGATTTTGCTTCTGAGATTTGCTGGATCATTTTGGAGGCTGTGATTTCAGGAGGTTCACGGTTTAGCTGGTGTGTTTTACAGTCATGTTTGCTGATGTAAACCGAAGGAAGGGGAGTAAAGAAAAGAAGCTGGACCAAATGTAGCAGTTAGATTTTGAAGGCTCACGAAGACCACTTAGCTCTCACAAGTGCATCCCCCAAGCCTCATGCCCCAACCTGCGTTTGTTCAAGGCGAGCAAACAGCCAAGTTTCCGTTCCCTCCCCAACCCTCCCTCGGCAGGTTTCAACCCACAGAATTGTGCTCACATACGGTATGGCCACCTTGGAATAGAGATATCTTCCGATTCCTCTAAGGTCTAACCCTTCTCCCAAACCCCAAATAAACGCCGACCATGCTGTCATGGTGTCCTTTTTTGTACACTGGCGAGCCCATGGTATAATACAAGCCCCTTTGCGAGCCTCCCTGAGAGTCGAGTTGCGTCGAATGCCTCCCCAGTCCCCCCCGCAGCGGCCTCTTTCTTGCCTTCCTTCCTTCCTTCTTCCGCTTCTTCCCATCTCTTACAACCCAACCAAGTCAATGCGTGACCCGATCATTTGCCCTTTCGTTTTTGCTCGAGGAAGAGGACTCTCCTTCGGACTGTTTGTGGTGGCCTTGTTAGCGTGGTCCCCTGCGGCCTTGGGTCGGGGGGGAAGGGGACGGAGTTCTTCGTACTGATGGGGTCGTATTTGATCATGCTCATGGGCAGGGCTGTGCGGGCGCGGGTGAAGGTGTAGAAGTATCCCGTCATGGCCATCGAGAGGAGGCGCACGTTGATGATGCGCGACTTGGCTGTTTTGGGGGGGTCATGGGGTGGTTAGTTTAAGTTGGTCCAGTTGAGGGTTCGCGATTGTGTCTGTTGATTGGGGGCCGTACCCTTCTTTGCCATCTTGACTGTGTGTTACGGGCTGTGGAGCCTCCCCTTTGGTGGTGTTGCTGAATTGCTGGGGTTGGTGTTTGACGCGGCGTTCGGCGTCCTCGTTGGCGTCGCCGTCGTCGTCGTCGTGGGCGGGTCGAGGTTTTGCGGTTCGGAGCTGCACGGCTGCACGGACTTCGATATCGAAGTGCACGGGCCGGGCTGCCGGGGTCTAATGTGGGGCTGAACCCGCCGGGATGAAGAAGTCGGAAGAGGGTTGATCCGGAGAGGACAGGAACTCCGTCCAGTGGGGTTTCTTGCCTCCAAGTGAACCAATGGGGAAATGTAACAGATTTGTGACTCTCTTCCATCTGTTGTTGTGTTCATGTCAATGCAGGCGACTGCCCAAATTGGTCTCGAGTCATCCGAGCATCTCCTTGATTGAGTGCGCTAATTGTTTACTTTGCTGCTTGGGTCTTCGTTTCACGGTTGGTTTGACTTGTGACACGTTGTGTAACACCTGATTCGTTGTGGTCTCGTGCTGGACTCTGTATCGTTGGAGACAACCTCAAAGTCTCTTGACTCCAACTCATGTCAACCTGGTGGTCCCTACGCCGCAAAATGGAACTGGACATCACAACAAACCTTCAGAGTTGCCGCATGCAGCAATCCGCTTATTAGAAGCTGATATTGTCACCACAAGTCCGTCTCCAGTCCGAGCTCGCTAGCGGCCCGGGTGTTAGGGGACAAGGACCCCGAGCTAGGGCACCTCACACCGCCCGCCCAATCTCCATTTTCGGAGCCACGCCGCCCGGAGGGACACAATAAGTGCGCGCCTTGTCTCCTGTTGGATCATCAGATCTGTCCCAGCCGCATCCTCCTCCCCGATCTTGCCTGACACTGATATGACCGGCCGCACCTGAGAGATTGGTAAGGGGGGGCAACACTCGAAATGGCGGTGATCCTGTGACACCAATCAACTAATAGCCGCATGTTTAGAACCCCCCACCGCCCACGTCGCCCCAGCACAGCCGTCGCCTCCACTTCCCCAAGTTCCCTGATTTCTCAGTCAACCACGCGGCGTCGAAGCTGCCAACAAATGGCGCCCTTGCTGGTGCAGATTGCTCGCCGTGGGACGACAGTCAACCGCTCGGCATTGAGGAATGGCGCGGGGTTGATCCCTGGCCAGGCGCTGCAGGGACCATCCTGCCGCAGAGGTAACGAACCCTTTTTCTCTCCTTTTTTTGTCTTGTCCAGTTTCCGCGTTCTGCCTGCTGTTTCGTATCGAAACCCGCCTGCACCTGCCCAAGTTCTGACTGGTGTTTGCGGCGTGGTAATTTATTGCCCCAACACCGCCCCTGGTGATGAAACCGCCATCGACACCCGCCGCCGCTTTGTTGGAAGGCAGGGTGTTCCCGCCCGGTTTCGGCCTGCAGCGGCCCAACCCCAGGGTTTCCGGGATGGCCCGCGGGAGACAGGGAGGCAAACACTTTAGTCGGATGACAGGAGATAATCGCATACTTATGCGCTGATTCCTGCCGTTAGGCTGAGTAGCCTGCTGTAGCCAAGCAACCCTCGTTGATACCCCCGTTTTCTCACTTATACATTATTTGCTCCTGATCTTTCTCATCCGTGCCTATCTATCTATCACCTTTGTGTTTCTGTCACCCCAGAAACTCGTTTCCTTATCACTCGACCCCAACCCACCCCTCAACCTCGTCGTGACACTGACTCAACACAACAACCCCCTGTCCCTGGTGTTTTTCTAACAGTCCACTCTCGCGGCCGTAGACTTCTCCAACCCTACTCTTGCTGCCCCGCCGTCCTATTCTTCAACCCCGCCGGCAGTTCGTGCTGGACGCGGTTTTTTACCTCTTCTCAACCGTCTTTCGTCGTCGAACCAGAAACGCACAATGGGGTCCAACAACCTCCGCCAGCTCAGCATCGACAACATCAACCCGCATGTCCGGGAAGCCAAGTATGCCGTCCGCGGTGAGCTGGCCGTCAGGTCCGAGGAGTACCGTGCCCTGCTAGCTGCTGGGTCGAGCAAACTGCCCTTCAAGCAGGTCATCTCGGCCAACATCGGCAACCCCCAGCAGCTCGACCAGAAGCCCCTCACCTTCTTCCGCCAGGTTCTCAGCATCCTTGAGAACCCGGATCTGCTCGAGAAGAGCGATGTGTTGGTGAACCAGCTGGGCTACAAGCCCGACGTGCTGGAGCGCGCGAAGAAGCTGCTGGCTGCCGTTGGCTCTGTGGGTGCCTACAGTGCCAGCAACGGCGCCCCTGCCATCCGCCAGAGCATTGCCGACTTCCTTGAGAGTAAGTTTCCCGACTCGTGAATTGCGGTATGTGTGTGACTCATGCCAACTGCGCTCACAGGGCGAGATGGGTTCCCTGCCGACCAGGCCAACATCTACCTCTCGGCTGGTGCCTCTTCGGGTGTCAACACCCTCCTCCACGTCATCTGTGCCAACGACAAGTCTGGCATTCTTGTCCCCATCCCTCAGTATCCCTTGTACACCGCCTCTCTCAGTGTCCTGAATGCCGCCTGCGTCCCGTACCTCCTGGATGAGCACCGGAACTGGGGCACCAGCCTCGAGACCATCAAGGCCTCCCGCGAGAAGGCCAAGGCCGAGGGCATCAATGTCCGCGCCATCGTCATCATCAACCCGGGCAATCCTACCGGCGCCTCTCTGCCTGAGGAGGACATCCGCGACGTGATCGAGTACGCCAGCCAGGAGCGTCTCGTCATCATCGCCGACGAAGTCTACCAGACCAACGTCTTCACCGGCGAGTTCATCAGCTTCAAGCGCATGCTCCGCCAGATGCAAAAGGAGCAACCCGGCAAGTTTGACCAAGTCGAGCTGGCGTCGCTGCACTCCATCTCCAAGGGCATGGTCGGCGAGTGCGGCCACCGCGGCGGCTACTTTGAGCTGGTCGGCTTCGACCCGGAGGTCCAGGCCGAGATCTACAAGTTCGTCTCCATCATGCTCTGCGCCCCCGTCATCGGCCAGTGCCTCGTCGAGCTCATGGTCAACCCGCCCCGCGAGGGCGAGCCCTCGTACGAGCTCTACACCAAGGAGTACAACGCCATCTTCAACGGCCTGCGCGAGCGCGCCTTCGCCCTGCACAAGGCCTTTGAGCAGATGGAGGGCGTCGAGTGCGGGCCCCCCCAGGGCTCCATGTACCTCTTCCCCACCATCAACCTGCCCCCGCGCGCCGCCGAGGCCGCCGCCGCCGAGGGCCGCACCCCGGACGAGTTCTACTGCATGCGCCTGCTCGAGGCCACGGGCGTGTGTGTCGTGCCCGGCTCCGGCTTTGGCCAGAAGGAGGGCACCCTGCACTTCCGCACCACCTTCCTCGCCCCCGGCACCGAGTGGGTCGGGAGCATCGTCAAGTTCCACAACGACTTTATCAACGAGTACCGCTGAGCTCGCTTTTTGAAACGGGAGATGGGAACCGGGGCGGGGACTGCGTTGGTCAGGTTGCAAAAGGATGGATGGATGGGATACCAATGATTGATTAGCCGGAAGCAACGCATAGCATTGCATGCCTTGGTTTTAGTGTTAGGTGCGCGTTGGGTTTGGAGAGTTTCTGAAGAAAAAATGAAGGCTGCCCATACCCCGCGCATGTTTTTTTTCCTTGCGTTTACTTGTGTTGAATTGGTCTTGAATTGGTCTTGATTTGGTCTTGATTTGGTCTTGATTTGGTCTTGATTTTGTTTTGACTTTGAATTGGTTGTCTCGGATTCTGGCTTTGGCAAAAAAAGAATGGTCCAGAAAATACGGTGATGGTTTGCAGGATATTGGGTTCTTGCCACAAACACAAGACATCAAGAAAGAATGGGCTTCACCAGCTTTGATCATGCGCAATATCCATCTCAAGTTCGAGTCATGTCTTCCTGGCTCTTCTCTGCCGTAGCTACCTGACACGACATTGCCCTGACTCACCACACCCCTTTCCGCAACACGTCAACACACACAGAATGAATGGACAGCAACGACACGAACAACAGCCGTGATTGACCTCATGTATCCGTACACGCATGTATTATGCTCAGCTCAGCTCTTCTCTAGCAACCAGAATAGACACATTCGTATCCGTCTCCGTATCCTCGTATCAACTAACTGCTCTACTCTACTTCTACTCCTTACGCGCGCTCGCTGCCCCTCAACCGCACGGCCTGGCCGTACTTTTGCAGCTTGGTGATGAGCTGGTCGCCCTGGCGCACCACGTCCTGATACTGCTTGTTCTTGTCGTCGGGCCGGTTGGTCTCGATGACGCCGTGGCCGGCGACGCGGTCAATGGTGCAGGGGATGCGACCGGCGGCGATGAACCTGGCGAGATCGCTATTCCCCGAGTCAAAGATTAGCATTTCATCTGCAAATGTACATGGATGGACGGAGGGGAAGAGGGCTGGATAGGAGAAATGGGGTAGGTGTGCTTACCGATCCAAAAAGTCCACCGTCACGCCGAAGTCATTCGCCATGCTGTCAAGCCCCACGACGCGGTAGCTCTGAAGCAGCTGCTGGTACGCGCGCAGGCGCATCTCGCGGATGAACCAGCCCTTGTGCTCGTGCAGGTAGCGGTCCTGGTTGAGGAACTGCTCCTCGACGAGCGCCAGCGCCTGGAAGAAGAGCTTGTACCGCCCGTTGTACAGGCTCGAGACCAGCTGCGCGAGGGGGCCAAAGTCGACCGCCATCTCCGCCTCGGGCTGGTCGACGGTGCTGCCGAGCGTGGTCAGGTTGACGGCTGTGATCTTGGCGGCGGATGGGGTGGCGGTGCTGGCGGAGGTGGTGCTATCCTGCATCTCAGCGTCGGCGCCCGGGCCGGCGGAGATGGCGCCTGTCAGGGCGAGGAGCTTGTCCTCGCCGTCACCGAGAATGGCACGGATTTCAGGAGCGTCGACGACCTTGGACTTAAAGTCAACGCGCTTGAGCGAGACGGAGCCCGCGAGTACGGCGTAGATGACCAGGTTGCTGTAGGTGCAGAGCTCGTACGAGGTGAAGGTCGACAGACTGTCGAGAAGGAGGGGCGCGGCGAGGTTGTAGCTGCGGACAGTCAAAAGGTACAGTCCCTCGTAGGCCTTGAGGCGGTTGCGCCGGTCCCAGTCGCCGCCGCTCTCGACCAGCGTCTTGGCGCGCTCGACGTGCTTCTTGACTAGGTGCTTGTCGCCGTAGAAGAGGCCCATACGGATGATGGCGAGCACGAGGTCGATCTTGGTGCCGAGGATGCCGGTCTTCTCGAACACATCTTCGTATGCGGCAATCGCTTTCTCCTGTGGGACGGGAAGGTCAGTCATAGTTTCCACGGAGAGAGGTTGTAGAGCCTCCGCACCTTGTCACCAACCCGGGCCCAGAACTCGGCCCTCTTGCCCCGCGCAGCCTGAATCTCGGTGTCGCCAGCCTTCTCAACCGCTTCGTCCTCCTCCTTCTGAATATCCGCCAGCTCCTGGTCGTTTTCGGCTTGCAGCGACTGGTACAGGGCCTCGTCCCAGGGCAAGTTTATGCTGGCGGTTGGGCTCCGGGTCGCGATCATGCCCACGAGGCTGCTCTTCCTGCTAAGAGGCTTGCCCGAGACATTCGCGCCGCCCTCGCCAACCGCATTGAGAATGCCATCTATCGGATGTGCGAGATAGCGGTAGAAGGGGGCCATCTTGTGCTCGGAGATGGCATCCTGGAGGGTCTTGGCGGCTGACTGTTGCGCCGTCTTGGAGGCATATGGGTTGGTGAGGGTAAAGACGTGCTGGGCGAATGGCAGCTGCGGCCACTTCGCGTACTGCAGATCTGAACCCATGGTGGTCGGTGGGTTGTGTGGGACGTGGAGGTGGGATGAAGGTGGGATGGTCGGGGAGGGACCAAGGGCAGCTGTTGGATTCGGAGGTCGCTGTTGGTTGGGAATCGGGGTCTGGTTCGGGGATGTTGTTGCTTGCACACTGGACTATTGCTAGTCAAATCGCCGGGGGCTGTTTGCGGCACAAAGAGGGCCGTTGCTGTTGATGGGATGCAGATGCAAGATTCAAAGTTGAAGAAGGAACAGCTTGGGTTGGTTGCTCGAGAGCTCTCAGCGAAGCAGTGGTTGGCTCGAGCGTGGTCCGCAAGGCTACAGAGCTCGCGTCACTGCAGTGCGGTTGACAGGGGCCCAGGCTGCCAAGTTCTGATTCGCTGCGGCAAACCAGGGCGGAGCCGCCTATCCCTGCAAGTCAACGGGCTCCAATCCGCCCCGTCTCGCCTTCTGTTGCCGATTCTCCTGCTTCTTGTTGAACATTCAAAGAAGCGCCGAAAAGAACCAACAAACTTTTCTGCTGATTTCGACTCTCCCTCTCTCTTTCAATTTATTGACGGCAGAATTGAGGAGCACAGCAATCCAACTTCTCATTCTGAGGCTCGTTTAGTCCACCGGCTCTCAGTCTATCTCCCGCTCGAAGATCGCCATGGCCGGCGATCATGACAACGACGACCTCCCCCAGCCGTTCGATGCGAAGAAACTAGCCCCCGCCAAGAAGCGACAACGTTCCGCCTCGCCCAGCGGAAGCGGAAGTGCAAACGCCTCGAGCGACGCCCCTCGCAAACTCAAGCGACCCGGCCAGCGCGCCCGCATCAGTGAGGCCGAACGTGAACAGATCCGCCAGCGCGCCCTCGAGCGCGACCGGCAGGTTCAGCAGCAACAGGCGGCGGAGGAGCTGAGGCAACGGTCGGCAATCAACGATGTTGTGCGCGCACATTACAATGCCGTCCCGGAGCGGGGCCGCGAGTGGCGCAAGACAGACAGCCGGATCAAGGGCCTAAGGTCCTTCAACAATTGGGTCAAGAGCTGCATCATTCAGAAGTTCTCGCCCGATGAGGATCACTCGCCGGGGGCGAGGGAACGGGGAATCAGTACCGGAAACAAGCTACTCGTGCTGGATATTGGCTGCGGCAAGGGCGGGGATTTGTTCAAGTGGCAGCAGGCGCCGCAGACAGTGGATCTCTATGTCGGGTTGGACCCGGCTGAGGTCTCAATCGACCAAGCACGGGAACGCTACCGGAGCATGGCGAACCGTGGCGGCGGCGGTGGTCGGGGCGGTAGGGGCGGCCACCACCGCCGCCCGCCGCGCCTCTTCGATTCCCGCTTCCACGTCAAGGACTGCTTTGCCGAGACGATTGGCGACATCGACATCATACGGCAGGTCGGCTTCTCAGCCTCCAACGTGAGCAGCAGCCGCGGCTTCGATGTGATTAGCATGATGTTTTGCATGCACTACGCCTTCGAGACTGAGGAAAAAGCGCGGCAGATGCTCAAAAACGTCTCTGGCGCGTTGCGCAAAGGCGGCCGCTTCATCGGTTGCATCCCCAACTCGGACGTCATCACCACCAAGGTCGCCGCGTTTAACCAGCGCATGGAAGAAAAGAAGAAAGCCAAAGCCGCGACCGCAGAACCTACCACCACTCCGTCCCCCTCCCCCCCAAAAGAAACCGAAGACGGCGAACTCGAAGAAGGCGAGCAGCGCGAGGAAGGCGAGGCCGAAGAGACAGCCTCGTGGGGCAACGACATCTACCGCGTGCGCTTCCCCGGCCCGACGCCCGCCGACGGCATCTTCCGCCCGCCGTTCGGGTGGAAGTACAACTTCTTCCTGCACGAGGCCGTCGAGGAGGTGCCCGAGTACGTCGTGCCGTGGGAGGCGTTCCGCGCGCTGGCCGAGGACTACAACCTCGAGTTACAGTACCACAAGCCGTTTGGCGAGGTGTGGGAGACGGAGAAGGACGACCGCGAGCTCGGCGCGCTGAGCGAGCGCATGGGCGTGCGGGACCGGTCGACGGGCGACTTGCTCGTGAGCCCCGAGGAGATGGAGGCCGCGGGGTTTTATGTGGCGTTTTGTTTCTATCGGGTGTGAGGGGCGTTCAGTAGGGGTTTTACTTGAGGTGGAAGACCATCAAGACGGCGTCAAGAGCGTTCTCGGTCTCCTTGCGAAGGGGACCTTATTGCGTGGGCTCACGCCGTTCTAGTATCCCGCGTTTTTGCGAACCGTCATATCTTAGAGGGTGGACAAAGAGGATCCACGGCCGTTATCCCGGCGTATATGAATCCAGATACCCCAGTGTTCACATCTGCCCGTGACCAAAACGTGACCTTCACCCCAAATACAAGAACACAGCGCCAACTCACGGCGTATTACAGCTAAGATTAAACACTAAAACGCTACGCTAGCTACAAGGTTATAGAGGAGTGTGTCTGTGGGTATCATAATCCCTTCCTCTCCCACCTCCAACCAGTGGGACCCCAAAACCAGGGGCAGCTTCCCAGCGACAAGTACGCGCATGATATGGGGGAAGCCACATGGCCGGTATCTATCCCTCCGTCCGTCCATCCATCCGACCCAAAAATGACTCCGCCAGATGCACCCCCCTTTCTGTCTTTGTTTCCCACTCAACCCACCACCCTATCCATACACTCCCCCTTCTCACCCCCTCCACTTTCTACATGGAATTCGTCGACCGCCTCCAAATCATAAACGCCGCCAGCGCGGCGCACGCCGTCGCGCCCAGCGCCATGTACAGGCTGGTGCGGTCGGGCGGCTCCTCCGACTTGGGGAACGCGGTGCTCGGGTTGGTCGCGGCCTCGGCGAGGGCGACAAACAGCTCGCTGATGCTGTGCCACGTCACGCTCACGTGCAGCGGCGCCGACATGTTGAGGGCGGCCGTGTACGCGTCGGGCTGCAGCTCGCTGCGCTGCGTGGTCTTGTCGCGGTCGGCCTTGAGGGCCGTGTAGATGGCCGGCAGCTCGTCGAGCTGCGGGTAGCGCTTGCGGAGGTCGACGATGTGGGCGAACGAGTCGGGCTCGGACGAGTCGTAGGCGTAGCAGATGAGGTCGCACGCGTCGAGCTTGGCTTGGTTCTCGAGGATGGCGGGCTCGAGCTCGCCCAGCTCTTCGAGGATGAGGTAGCACTGCTTGCCACCGTGGAGCTCGACGCTGTTGACGGCGCGGCGGGGCTTGATGGTCGGGTGGTAGAGCGAGTCGAAGGGCCGGTTGAGGAAGGCGTCGAGGAGAGAGGATTTGCCGGCGGAGCCGGAGCCGAGGATATAGCAGAGCACGACGTTGCGTTCGACGCGGCCGGGCCGGCGCCTCCGTTTCCGGGGCTTGGTCACCTTGAGGGCGGCGGTTGTTGAGTCGCGTGCGTTTGGCCCCTCGAAGCCTAGGTATGCGAGGTATTCCAGGGTGGTCTTGGGCTCGAGGAAGGTTGTCATGCTCCATTGCGCCAGCCACCCCTGCAGTGTGATGTGACCAGCTTCGTTGCGGACGGTGGAGGAGGGGAATGATGTTTCTACCCAGGAGTGCGGCAGCCCGGGGGTGGGGGCAAACAAAGCGGCCAGTTCCTGATCGTTGAGTCCACCGTCGTTGTCCTTGTCGAAGGTCAAGAAAAGATCCATGAAGAAACGGTAGCCTGCCGGGCTGAGTTCTGCCGAGGCATAGTCTGGGACGTCGAACCGTGGCTGGAGGAAGCTGTCTTCGAGGCTCAGGCTGTCCGTGTAGTGGTGTTTCCTCAGAATGATCCATATCGTCTCGTGGCGCCCCTTCTCGGCGTACAACTTGTTGAGCTGGAGAAAGCCGTGCAGGTCCAGTCCCTTCTCGGTGCTGGAGGTCGGCACGGCCTTGCTAACGGTAGCCTTGATGTTCTCCAGCTCGCCTGGCGACAGGGGCTTGTCAAACGACTTGGCCTGGAACTCGTGCATCTCCTCATCGTTTAGGTAGCCGTCCTGGTCCTTGTCGCACAGGTAGAACACCCTCTTCAACGCCGCCATGCATGCCGGCTTCAGCTGGCCCTCCTTGTGGTCGTAGAGAGGCGCTATCGGGTGGGTGACGGCCTTCTGGCAGAGATAGAAGACGTCGATGACGTTGTGCTGCTCCTTGGCACTGGTGCGGATGCACGAGTCGATCTCCCTGAACTCGGCCATGACGGGCAGCATCTCCTCCTCAATCACCTGCGGCGTGCTACCCGAGCCTGCGAGGTCCGACTTGTTGGCGCACAGCACGACTGGAACGTTGACCCCCAAGGAGCGGAAATAGGGCATCCAAAAGAGGGCGACGCGTTCGTAGCTGTAGTGGTCCGCGTAGACCAGCAGGATGACGTTGCATTTTCGGATCTCTTTACGCAGGGTGGTTCGGTCTTGGGGGCGGGCCGACGTGTCGACAATAGTGGTGGTGACATTCTCGGGGGTGCCGATGGTCGGGGGGATGGTGACCTGGGGCAGCACGGACTGGATCTTGTTGGCGACGAAGACGTCCTTGACGAGCGAAGCGATCAGGCTGGACTTGCCCGTCCCCTCGTCGCCGCAGACACAGATCCGGACCGCTGTGCTTGTCAGCGAGACTTTCCCATACCACGGCGGAAACCCCGGGAGCTGGTACCTGTGGACATTTTTGCAACTCGGAATTCTCCGCTGCTCTGAGGACTTCTCTCTGAGGTCTTCTCAGCGTGATGCCATGGCCATCGGGGTTTCGGCTGGAATCTGGAAGAAATACGCAAGCCGAGACTGGGCAGAGACTGGCAGCAGCGGAGAGGGGCAAGTCAAATCCCGCGGCAATCAACGATCAATGGCGGCACAAGCGGGTTGGGTCAGGCCATCGCGGGCTTGCGGTTGCTGGGCTTCGGTGTTGAGATCAGGTCGCCAGCTTGGCATCTTTTTCGGGGCTAGCTCCCAAGCCCCGCAAGTTGACGTCTCCAGGTCCCTGCTGTCAATCTGCATTGGCTGCAAAACCTCCAGCACCCCCCACAGCCATCCCGTCTGCTGGTCCGTCTGCTGGTCCGGCTGCATGTCACTTTACATATGGCACAAACTTGAACAGAACAACAGCTTCCTCAATCAACCCAGAGACGAGGGCATAATGGTGGAAGTGGTTATATCATAAATTTGCAACGACACACTGTATATATTACATTCGAATTGTCCAGTTTACCGGCGCCAGGGTTTCCGGGGCTACCAGGGCGGCGGGTCTTGACTCTGGGGATTCAGTTGCGCTCTCGCGATGGGACCAATGTCTTCCAGGAACATCAATCGCAACCGATACCAGTTCTGTCAGTCAAGCATCCGTGTACGAAGTTGTGGCTCTGACACCCTGCTCCTTTTAAGAGAGAATATTCCAGGACTCTACTATGGTTGAGGAACTGTTGGCTGTCAGAATGGGACGCTGCTCTTTACCCCACACGCTCCCGTCGTGCCGTTGATCCCCGGTTGACCCAGACTCGCAGCGAGCAGGACGGTACCCCTGTCGCCGCTCTCTCGGCCCTTGACCCTGACCGTTCGATGTTACGGCGCCAGTTCGGGCGGATCTCCATCGGTTCCTGACGACGTTGGTGATATTTGTACCTGCTATCCTATACCTTACTGCATCCGTGTCGCCACTTGTCCAGGTCTCTCCCGCTGTCCGCAGTGTCTGCAAGCCTCCCGCTGATAACGCGACCTTCCTGGGCCTACCTATCGATCTTGGCGCTGTGTCAACTGGCCCCCGCGCATCCGACCGCACCCTGGCTGGCCAAGTAGTGTTGGAAGCCACCGCCCGGTAGCCGCTATGTTGTATGTCGGAAAGATGAGATGAAAGGAGATGGCGGCAGCCGGGGGCTGGCTTTCGCCATGGCGACGGCGCACAATGGCTGACGGCGTCTTCCAGCGTCCTCCCCCCTCCCCCGCGATACCCGTCAGGCCAGGGATACAATGGCCTTCCCGCCGGGGCAGCGATGCCGATGATCGAGACGAACAACATCCTCAGTAACCCCACGGGGCCCGAGTACCAGTTTCTGGTCGGCGAGGGCAAGTTCCGCGATCCCTGACACCCAATGAAAACGACGGCCTGTCCTAACTCCCCCAGGGTTATACGTCTTGAAGGAGGACCTCCTCCTCGCAACCCCGCCACCACACCCCTCCGAGGCCCCGATCGTCAATCCGAATCCCCTCTCGACAGCACCTCAGCCCGCGACCGCCGGCACGCGGCTTACGCTGCTCAATCTCGACGTCAGCCCGCTCCCATCCGGCCTCTACCGGACAACATCGCGGTCGGAAGGCGCTCGGGAAAGCATACAAGAACACCTGGACGAGACCCAGTCGTCGACAGATGCGCGCGAGAGCAGCAGCGATGTCGGGCGCATCAACTCGACAGAGGTCCCGCCATTCGCATCCAATGCGCCGGCATTCGGCGGGGGGAACACTCTCCTTGCGCCCGCCGCCCAGAAGGATGCGAACAAGCGGCGCAAGCCAAAGAACAACATGACTAAGAGCAATTCGTCCTTCATATCGAGGGTGATCAACCACGAGGCGTTGAGTAAGCGGTTACAGGAGCGGGCGCGAGACGGTCTCTTTGCCTTTGCCAACGTCAACCGTGCCTTCCAATGGCTGGACATGTCGTCTCCGTTGAAGGTGGGATTCAAACGGCATAACCAGGATGGCTCAAACTGACTGTCTCCAGGCCGAGTACCTGACCAAGATTCTCTTCACCAAAGCCCACTGCTTGTGCCATGACGTGAACAAGGTGACCAAGAGCGCAACACACATCGACGTGGTCATGGGTTTCTCAACCGGCGAGATCATTTGGTGGGAGCCCATCACCCAACGGTACACCCGGCTCAACAAAAACGTATGGATTTCACCCCACACACCCAGTCTCAAACTGACCATCTCAGGGTATCATCAACGGCACGCCCGTGTCCGAGATCCGTTGGATACCCGGATCCGAAAACCTCTTCCTGGCCGCGCACATGGACGGCACGATGGTTGTCTACGACAAAGAGAAGGAGGACGGCATATTCACCCCAGAAGAAGAGAGCGTCCCCCGAACCAGCGGCGACACCAACGGCACTAGTAGGATCAACTACACCTCCCAGATCTATGTCCACAAATCCGTCCACTCCAAAAATCAAAAGGCCAATCCTGTCGCCGTCTGGAAGCTCTCCAACCATCGCATCAATGCCTTCGCCTTCTCCCCCGACAACCGCCACCTCGCCGTCGTCTCCGAGGACGGCACCCTCCGGGTTCTAGAC
>Ga0247824_10000471_pt1 | contig 19890 bp, 19 predicted proteins | sample 13C_PalmiticAcid_FD_194412 | JGI IMG/M metagenome (GOLD analysis project Ga0247824, IMG submission 194412) | Soil microbial communities from agricultural site in Penn Yan, New York, United States - 13C_PalmiticAcid_Day48 | ecosystem: Environmental > Terrestrial > Soil > Agricultural land...
AAGCGACTCAATCCACCACAATAGAGCCGATACCCTCCTCCGGGCGTTTCGTTATTCCGCACAATGTTTTGGCCCTTCTCAAGAATGATGGTCCATGAGGAATTCACCGCGATTCGGTGATAAGCCGATGAATCGATACTTAATAGGTAAATTCGGTCACCCTTTATTCCCCATGAGTATCTAGACCATTACGTCTCGGCTTCATCAAGGCCTGGTTCACCAACAGCTCCACGTTGGCTCAACAGATACTTGTTCAGGTTGCTTAATCCAACCGCATCTTGGATAGTCGCGTCTGTCATAGTAAGCTTGCCATCCGTTGATCTCCAAAGCTGATGTACACGGCATTGGTCCATTTCCATTTCCACCTGCCATCTGCTTAGTGACCCATCATTACAACATGCAAGCAGTTGTTTGACATCAGGCGATGCAATCCAAGCAATTTCGAACACCCAGCCGAGAAAGTCTCTAATCACTGCCAGACAATGACCCGTTGCAACGTCCCACAACCGCACTGTCTTGTCATAGCTTGAAGAAGCGACAATATCTCCTTGTGGTGAAAATGCCACGCCTCTAACGCCATCGTCATGACCAGTTAAAGTGTGTAGGCATATTCCAGTTTTCGTATTCCAGAGCTTCACTGTTTCATCCATGCTGCAGGAGGCCAATTGGTCGCCCTCCGGTGAATATGTGACGACGCAAACCTCGTCCTTATGACCGGCCAAGGTATGAAGACATGTCCCGGTATCCACATCCCATAGCCGTACCGTCTCGTCATCACTGGCGGAGGCAACTGTATCCCCTAGTGGCGAATAGACGATAGTTCTGATGGCACGACGATGACCGCTCAGGACATGGCGGCAAACCTTGCTTTCAATATCCCATAACCGCACTGTCTTGTCCGCACTACTAGAAGCCATCTGACCGCCTTTTGGCGAATAAACGACACACAAGACTGACTCGGTATGGCCGGTAAAAGTATGATGGCAATCTCCGGTTCGCACATCCCAAAGTTTCAAGGTCTTGTCGAAGCTTGCAGAAGCAAGCACATTTCCTTGAGGCGAAAAGGCAATGCTGTAAACGCACTTGCTATGGCCTCGCAACGTACGATGGCAAACCCCTGATTCTGGGTCCCAAAGCCGTACCGTCTCATCCTCACTTGCGGAGGCAATATGATCACCTTGGTCTGAATACGCGATACCCACAACCCATTTGATGTGGCCACGAAGGATATGGCGGCAAGATCCTGTTTCCATATCCCATAACCGTATCGTCTTATCCCTACTACAGGAGGCAAACTGACCTCCTATAGGCGAATACCTGACTCTCAGCACTCCATCACTATGGCCAGTTGAAACTTGGCGGGATGCAATGGCTACCACGTCCCATAGCCGCACGGTCCGGTCGTTACTGCTGGTGGCGATTTCGTCTCCTTTCGGCGAAAATACGACGCTCGAAACTAGATTGCTATGACCCGTTAACGTCTGCAAGCAAGCTCCTGTTTCCACATTCCATAGCCGAACTGTCTTATCGTTGCTGGCGGAGGCAATCGTGTCTCCTTGAGGTGAGTACGCGATACTCTTGACCCACTCTCCATGACCGGATAGGATGTTACGGCATGCTCCTGTTTCCACATCCCATATTCGTACCGTGCAGTCCTCATTGGCGGAAGCAACCAGATCTCCTTGAGGCGAATACACGACACTCCTAACCCAGCCGCTATGATCGAATAGGATGCGACAGCAGACCAGAGTTTTAACACTCCACAATCGTATGGTGTGGTCCGCGCTGCTGGATGCGATCTGATTGCCATTCGGCGAAAACGCAACGCTGAGGAGTTGATCGGTATGACCGATTAAAATAGAGCGGCAATCCTCGGTTTCGACATTCCATATCCGTACTGTGTTATCGGCACTGGCAGAGGCTATTAGGTCTCCATGGGGTGAATACGCAACACTGGTGACGGAGTTGTCATGACCAGTTAATGTGGAACAACAGGCTCCTCTCTTTAGGTCCCATAGTCGCACCGTGTCGTCACCACTGGCAGAGGCGACAATATCCCCTGTCGGCGAATATACAACGCACTCAACCCTGCCGGCGTGACCACTCAATGTCCAAAGTCTTTTCCAGGTTGAAGTCGTGTATACGTGGATGTCGTTCATGGAAAGACCGACGGCGAATGTCTCCCCATTCGGAGAATAAGCACACGAGAATACATCACTGCTCTCTTTGAGGAACGGCAGTTCACCAAACTGTACGCCTGTCATCTGAGCTCTACTCAGGTCTGCTCGACGTAGCCAAGCGCCGCGAAGGTTGGTCTTCCTCAAGTCCGCTCCTTGCATTTGCGCTGAATGAAACACGCCATAGCTGAGATCTGCTCCTGGAATTCGAATCCCTTGCAAGCTCGCACTATTGAACTGCACGCCTCCTCTGACTAGTATCGTCATTGCGTTAGATGCTGCGGTTCGCCATTTCTTATCCGCTTTTGAGTGCTCAATGTAGTCGAGTAATCGCTGCTTGAAGACCTCTTCTTGTTGAACGCGCTCGCTCAGAAATTGTAGAATGGAAGGTTCATTGACAAAGCTTTTCCAAACCAAGGGCGAATGTGGATCCGTAGGCTGTTGCTCCGTGACAACTGTATCAACCTCCGCCAAACCACCGTCAATCTCAAAGCTCCACACGGAACGCACACTTCCTCGACGAGTCAAGGTCGACTCGGATGGTTTTTTCCTCTTAATGTCGCGCGGATCAAATACTGCAAGTGCCAGTCCGTATTCCAGTATTGACCGATGGATAAACCGATACTGGTTGCCATTTCGAGTCAGAGGGGAGGCCTCACGTAGCAGTTGTGTTTCTTCTTCTCGGTTGAAAAAAGCGGCTTTCCATGAGCCGTCGTCTTTGAAGCGAGAGTATTCGACAACTGGCTGGCCTCCTTGTTCTCTGTATATTGCCATAGACAGCTTTTTCAGATAGTCGAAGCCGTTAAGTGCGAAGCCCTCGTCACTCAGGCTCTCAAAAGCCCCCCTTGCCTGATGACTCAATTCCCTCTCTCCAAGCCGTCTCTTGCCTCGCTCCAACCATTGCTCAACGAATTGGTCGTATAATGCCACTCTGGTGACACGAGTAGCCGATAGGCGTTGTCCTGGATCCACCATACGTGGCAGTACCTCCAACGATAATGTCAACAGAAACGGATTCTTCACCAAGTCCTTCAAGCTTGGAATGAGGTCGAGCGTCTGCTGGTAATCCTCTGTCTTCCAAAGAGGCTGGTATAGCGACACGTACTGCTTGATGTAATCTTGAACCTGATCTGGCGAGAACGATGAAATGACCACTTCTTGAAAAAAGGATTGCTTTCCCTGGTGGTTGCGGTCGCCAGGTTGGAAGCGATCCCGATAGTCGGCTCCAATATACTCACTCCGACAACTGATTACCATTTGAGCGTTCCACTCCTCTGGTTGGTTCAAGCGATTGCTCATGTACAGGTTGCGGGTTTGCAGACTCTCGTCGTATCCATCACAAATCACAATGAACGTGCAATACGCCTTCAGTTCTCTGATTTGGGCTTCGGTAAATCCAGCTTTTTGTAGTTGTTTAGTGATCATATCCTGATCAGGTTTGTCGATGGCAGCCAGGTTGATATGGAGTGGAATTGGATCGTCCATGTTCTTGTATGTCCGCCACAGGTCATACTCCAGTTCTCGACTGAATGTCGATTTGCCTGCACCAGAATCACCAAGTAACAAGAAAACTTTCTGATCGCTATCCAAGAACTCCTTGACTTTTTCCATCAATGGGAACCGTGCCTCATCAGGGGCTTGTAAACCAGCCTTAGCTTGAGGCGGGATATAGACAGCGTTCCCTCGCTCCTTTAACCGCTGTTTCTTTAACAAACGTATATTGCCTTCCACATCTGGTTTGTTTTGAGCACGATCGAGAAGAGAGGGAGACGCTAGTGATGGCATGGCAACTTTTAACGGATAAGGGCCTGGACTTTTCTCACGACATGCTTGAAGGGGACTTTGTTTCCTGGTGTCAGTGCTCATTTCCAATCCTTGCAAAAGTACCGTTGCCGCCATGAAGTGTGCTGAATTGATTGTTATTGAGTGAAGCGGGCCCTGTTCAGTTAGTATAGAGGAGGGTCAATTATCAAGTGTAAAGTGATCATTCCGTCTTGCGAACCTACTTTGCAAAACACCTTCATCGAAAGATAGCTGCTTTAGAATGTCGAGAATCCACTGCTTCACGCCCCTACACTGTCCCCATTCCTCGTCGCGCTGGTATATCTCTCCAAGGAATGTTATGGCGCCTCGTCGGGCGTCAGCGTCCCACATCGGATTGGCAGCAATCTCTCCTAAGCGTTGACATACTCCCCACTGGAAAGCAGGATCGAATCGACAAGGTGCTTCATAAACAAGCCTCCTGAACTTGGCAAGTTGACCCTCTCTGATTAATGTGTCTGATCCTCGTAACGCTGGATACCAAGCACATTTGCGCGTAAAGCTGAGGCCTTCCTTTAAACAGTCTAAGAGATCTTGTCCACTCTCGGTCAGTGAAGTCGCTCCATCGATCGCTGCTCTGATCAATTTGACAGCTTCTGATGCTCCTGCTAGTCCTTGTTGAATGCCTCTTATGCCATCGATGAACTCGTTGAGATCCATGCCCTTTACCGCACTCACTAGACCCGACACGCCTTGAATTACTCTTCCTGTGCGTCGCAATGTCGCTTGCCAAAGAGTCTCATTGTCCGGGACATACTGTAGAGCCTGATATGCATATGCAGCTTGATAAACCAAGTACGGGTCAGAACTTCCTTTCAATCCATCCAAATATAGTGTGAGAGGCTCGTGCAGCTTCTCCCGGTCAAGGCCTTTGACCTTGATATCTGCCATGGCATCCAACACGCGCGATACCGTCTGCGTTAATCGATAGATGTATTGGGGCGATTGCTGATGTGTATTTCTGAGGCGCATACTGAGGAGCTCCAATATTTTGACCAAGTCATCGGCGTCGAGGTAACCAGGGTCGGCTCCGGGTATCAAGTCTGCGAGTCCTTCCAGTTGATGAACGTTCAACAAGTCTGATTGGTCGATTCCCGAGTAAAATTCCTTCAGCAAATAACGGAAATCGTCCTTCTCGAGAACGGGGGCTAGGTGAATGACCTCAGCAATAGCCTTAGAGTCCTTGACCTCATCGCCCTTGAAGGCCCTTATAACGTCCCTGGCCAATATCTTGAGTCGTTCCTGTTCATCTGTGTTCTTTTCGACGGCTTGTAACCAATCGCGTGCCAGCGGTTCTAGGATAATGTCAGGCGATTGGGGTGCTCTCAGAATCCCGAGGCAGCACGCCAGCTGTGGTGTATCGTTTAATCGTTCGTCCGGTTCTGGCGGTCTGAATGCGATAGCAGGCGGACGCACGTTCTCCTCAAAAAATTGCTGAGAAACTATAGCGGTATTATGGCGTTGCTTGAGTTGGTCCCGAGATGCAAGAGACATTTGGTCAGCGGGGTTCGTATTCGCAACGAGAAGCGATGCATCCTTGATTGAAGATACACTGCTGCTGTGGTGAAAGAACTGTGTGGTTCGGTCATGCTCATGAGGATGTTCTCTAGTGCATGACACGCGTAACGCAGAAAAAATGAGTTGAACGCCCTGGTCCACTTTGCACGAAAAGTGACACTATGTCACTTACCCCCATAGTTCTGCTCTCTTGTAGTTCGCCTGCGCCTTATCACTTTGCCCTAGGCCGTCCTGCAACTTGCCAAGCTCAATATACACATCGGCTATTTCCTTGAACAAAGCTTGTTGATCATCGAGCCTGACAGACGGAGCTTTGTTAGCTCTTCTTATATGAGATAGCGCCACCGCAGCGTCATCGCACAACTGTAGGGCAACCTCAGAGTCCTTTGCTTGGCGGGCATTATCCAGACAGATATTGTGAGCGAGCTCCAATGCCTGCCGTGGCGAAAGTGTACTCCGCGATGAGAAAGTGTTCCAGAACACCATTCTTCACTTGTTGTTTTCTCGTGCGGAATGCCTAGATGTATGATAGAGACCACTATCGTTGAGTAAACAAGTTATGTGTCTGCATCTACTAGTAGCTGGCCCCACGAACACATGTACCTACTCTGAATGGACACTCTTCACCTATTACCTAATTGGAGTGGGGCAGCGATGTCGAACGCCTGAATGTGGAGAGGGTGTGCGGGTGTGCGGGTGTGCGAATGTATACCGGTCGAAGAAACGAGTGAGGAGAGAAGAAAGAGGCGAAATCACAACTGCCGGCGTAACTTGCTCCCTGATTGTTTGACACAAGCACAGGCTCTTGTGGCTGGGTGGCATCCCGGCATCTCTTCTGCTATGTTCTTCGTGCAAGGACAACCGAAAGCATAACGACCACAGCAAGGATAAGAATCAAGATGACAACGTCCACATCACGAAAGGCGATAACTCGGAAACCAAAATAGTCGAGTTCCAGAGAGATGTGTACGAAGGACCTCCCATGGTGTACTGCAGTGGCGGAAGACCAGGACAGGAACCAGTTGGCGCTGTTGAGCGTTACCATGTTGCCGAGGATGAAGTTCTTTTCGAGGATGACGTGGAGCCTCGAGCCCAAAGATCCAGCGAAGGTACAGAACAAAGCTGATTTTCTCGTGGCGCTGGTGAGCCTAGCCAAAAGTCCAATCATCCAAGGACCCTGGCACACCATCTAACTTTTGCCGAGAACAAGACTATTGTGACGTGCTGCTGCTGCCTTGGGAGTTCAGTTCCATCTCGATCAACCTCATTCACCAACCTCATCAGCTTTCCCAACCCGGCCCCGGACACAATATATACTGGATCCTAGGGCAGACGGCCAGGCCTGGCCTCAAAGAGCAACACGGAGGCCCAACCAAAATCGCATGTGTTATGGCGAGTTGATTCTCGAGATCGTGAGCATACCGTCCTGCTCATGATTTGTTACTCCTTGGAGGTCGCTTTCTCCTTGAAATAGCACGCTCCCCTTACATGGCATGGAGGGACAACAAAATGCAACGGACCGGCAGGGTGTCTCCTCCACCCATTCTTTAACTTTCCCCCATTCTGCCCCGTTTCCTTCGTTTCCTTCACTCACATACCAACACACACCAACTCAACAGCATCCTACGATGAGAGAAAACAGGGCCAGCATCACTATCCCGGCTGCTCCTCACGAGGTGTGGAAGGTGCTCACAGACTTGGAGAGCTATCAGGAATGGAACCCCATGTTCGTGAATGCATCAGGAACTGTTGCAGGTGCGTTTTGTTGGTCAATTCGAATGATGGTCTCGACAAAGACTTGCACCGCCTGTCTAACGTATCATTAACATCGCTGCAATAGTGGGAGAGTCGTTGTACATCAAGACGCGATTGCCATCCAAACTTTTCTGTGGGGCACCACTTTGTAAGTACATGGCCCAGACCACTGTCGCCACTCACGACCATTCCCAAAGCACACGGTCGCTGACCTGATAACCTAAACGGCGTTACACCGTCTTTGTTCGAACATATATAGCATCCTCTTGGTCACCAAGGATCACCAAGAATGATACCAACTCATGTCTCGAATGGTTTTCTTCGTCAGGCTTTTTCAATGTGAGCCCTTAAACTTTGTGTCACCGTTGTCATTCCAGTGGATCCACAACAAATATTGATTGCGTCCACAAACTAACCATCGCTCAAATTTAGACTACACACTATTTTCAATTAGCTAGCACCCAAGGAGGTGCCGCTACAGAGTTCACTCAAGGAGAACGCTACGAAGGATGGGGTGTAGTGTTCTATTCTGGTACTGGTAGTGTGGGAGATGCCCGCCGAGGGTTAGTCGCCATGAACAATGCTCTGAATCGAGAAACCATTCGGAGAAAAGCATTGATAGACAATCCAACCAGTGGTTCGGTGGAAGGAAAGAGTAGCAACAAACAAGACCAGGATGTTGCCCAGCTAGACATCAGTGACCCAGTAGCCCTTGCTGGCGTTTCCCCCTCCGCCCCTGCCACACAGCTGTCAGATACAATCGCAATTACAACTACGAAGGAAGCCACAGTTGAAAATGTGGCATCAACAACCATCAATACCACAGCGAAATCCACAAACAAGACCTCGGAAAGGAACGAAAAGCGATCGAGTATCATCGGAGCCATGTCATCCCTATTCAGCCCTTCAAGACTTACATCGCCCGATAACATGTTTTCATCCAAGGACGACCTTATCTCCAAGACTGTGCCCGAGGAGCATGAACGAGACGAGGAAGAGTACGAAGATGAGAAGAACGCACGAGAGGCAAAAAATGCTGAGCGGATCGAGTTGGACTTTGGGCCAAGCAACATGGGTCTTGGAGACTTTGGATTTTAGTACTTCTACTGCAACTACAACTACCACTACTACTACAAACTATCAATGCACAGTTGAATTAATGCTTCTCGCGTCTCTTTCGCAATTGGTGTCTATGACGCCTGTTGCGTCTTTGCTGTCGCTTGTCTCTCTTCTGTCGCTTGCGGCGCCGTGACCCTTCTTCCTCTACTTCCACTTCCACTTCCACTTCCACTTCGTCTACTGCCGTTTTCACATCGACCACAACCTCTTCGGTCTCCGCATTCACTTCCTCAACTTCATCAAGGTCATCGAAATCATCCATATAATCTTCCTCCTCTTCCTCTTTCTCTTCTTCTTCTTCCTCTTCTTCCACTTCTGGTGCCGCCTCCTGCGTGTCCCGGGCTTGCTGTGCCTGTTGGGTTAATGTGACCTGTGGTGTTTCTTGCCCTACAAGTGGCGCATCTCCCTCGATTGTTCTCTCCACAATCCTCCGCACTGCCCTGCGGTACAGTGGATAGTTCTCGCGCCATTGTTTCTATTCGTGACAGACATGAGGAGGTATTGTTAACATGCATAATATTTCTCATTGCAGGCTGAACTAACAGATGCCTGACCGAGGACTTACGGCTACGTCGACGTTCGCGGGACTTTCGTCATTTGGACTGGACAACATGCACACAACATTGACGATGATAGTCTCAACGGTGTAGATAGGCAACCATCGTTCGCTGGCCTCCTCGTATCCGTAAATGTCTTCGCCAGGAGGGTGCTAGTTCCCCATGAAAAGGTTAGATAACGATTCATTGCAAACCCCAACACTCATCTCAAAGGTGGTGAAGGCTCCTTACCAAAATAGAGATGCAGACCTTGCCATCAGGATAAACTACACGAGGACATGCAAGAGGATGTTAGCTTTTCATAATGGTGGTTTACATGCAAGAGCTTTCGAAAGTCTCACTGACGTACCATTCGGATGGTGCACGTATGTCTTGAATCGAAGCTCTGGCGGATTAAGCGGGTAGTCCCTAGGAAACATCATGGTGGCCTCGAAGAGACCTCCTTCGCTGCAGGGAAGAGGATGGAGTTGTAGAAATGCCGGGTTACTTATACGACCTAGTATCAAGGTCGTTGGGCGTTACAATAGCTCCTGAAGCCAGACTTACTAGGGTGTATCTGGTGGCCCTATGATCATAATATCCCACTGCCAAAAGGAGGGTTAGTGTGAGCACCGACAGGCTTTCTACACCTCATGCTGATTGATATCAATGGGATCCCTCTTCCTACCTTAAACAAGTCGCATTCATCAGTCGGGGCAGCCGAGAAGCCCTCTGGAAGTTTCTTCTGTAAGCCTATGCTTGGTGTTCATTTGTTAGAATAGGAACACAGCTGCAAGCCTGAAACGCCAATCTGGTTGTGGATGACAATGGGTTGCATCGATGAAAGGAAGCGCAAGGTGGATGGATGTATTGGGGTTCAAGCGCATGGCTCACCTTTAAGCTCGTTCATGAGCCGGAGTGCAGATTGGTCGGCCATGTCTGTGGGCGAATGTGGTGGTGGATGACGGGGAAAGTGTGGGGCCGAAGTGATAAAAACTCTGAAATGATCGAGGGTTGAACAAAGAATCCATTCCTGTCTCTTTTTGTACTTTCTCTCATATATCCACAGCTATCCACAGCGTGTCCACAGAGCCCGTAGACATGATCATGTATACGCGCGAACCTCACCATGCTTCGCCTTCCAGGAGAGCAGGAGGCGACACTGAACCGTAATGGACAGACATTATTTATTGTACATTGATGCGAGGTCTGTTGGTACAAGATGCTTAGAAGCCAAGCGCTTCCTTGACAAGGATGACTTGGATACGGTTAGGATTGAAAGGGTTGGCCTTCCTGATAACATCGTAGTTCACGATAGCCGACGCAGGGACACCGTATGCGTCGCGAGCGCGAGCACTCTCTGCAGCAAGAGCAAACTCTTGTGTTCGCTTGTAGGCTTCCACTTCGTCCTCGACAATCTTGTTGGATCCAACAAGGATAATCACATTGGCAGCACCAAAGGCAACGCCTCCGACCTTTGAGCCTGAGAGATCGGCATGAACGAGGGCGCCGGTCTTGGTAATGGCGCTCATGGAGGTCAGGTAGTAATCAACAGTGGAACCAATTGTGCGACGCAGCTCAGACTGCTTGATGGGATCCTTCTCAGCAAGAATCTTGGCATGGATGTTGTTCCATTCACTGTGGACAAATCAAGGCGACATATTGTTAGAGGGGCTTGTAACCATGGCATTGTGAATGAGGGGAAGAGCAGGCAATAAGGACTTACGTCTCGCCCTTGAGGTAAGTGATGAAGCCGATCTCCTCGAGTGAGGTAGAGTGAGCATTGTTGACGCTGGCGCCATTGGGGATCAAGCTCTTCAAGGTGTCAAAAGCTTCGCTGCGGTCATTGACAAGGTGAACCTTGAATCCGCTAGCTTCAAGACCGACCTTGGCGGCATTGATCTGCTCGTCGCTTGCAGCCTTGGCGTAAGGATGATCTGCAAGGGGAGCCAACTGGGCATCGGCCTTTACCAAGGCGGCAAAGGTGTGGTTGACGTGAGTGTTCTCGGGGTGGGTAGCCATTTTGTGATAAGTGAATGTGTATCGTGAGTAAGCGTAAGCGTGTTTTAGTGAGGTTCCTTGAGTGTGAGGAGAGTGTTGATTGAATGATGGTGATCTTTGAAGATCGGGGTGCCCTTTTATAACTGATTTTCCTGAACCTTAGTCCTACAAGCGGAGCTTGTGTCACATCAAGCCACTGCAGCTGATTACCAAGAACCCTGATTCCAAGCCATCTGTAGTTGCAAATCAACATTCCTTGGCTCAATAAAGTTAACAACAGCTTGTCCCGATCCCACTTGTGTTTAGTCAGGCAGGCCATGGCTAGCCAGCACCGATCGGGTTATGTCGCTCTCATCGGGCCATTAGACTCGGCTTCAAAGCCATCCTGCGAAGTGGCCCCCTGAAATAAAGTTTGACTTGCATTCCCAAGCTGCTTAGCAATACGTGAAATGACCAATCGAAAAACTGTTCCTGAATGAGGTCGAGGAAGTTCCAGAGGTGTGGTGTGCACGAAAGTGCCTAAATCCAATGATAGAAAACGAAGGCTTGACCATAGATGCGTTTATTTCTCTGTCAAGGTCGGGGTCAACCAAACACGTAATTCGTATGTTCCTGGTTCCTGTCATTGCTTGCTCCGGTGCAATGATCTAGTCCTTCTTCAGATCCATCTTTTGGACCTCAACGCCGTCTCTTGTGATCACGAAAATTTCAAGGTAGTCACCAGTGTAGATATCGCGCTCTGTTGCAGATGTGAACGAGTCCTTTGTGATTCGCAAGACCTGCTCCAGTGAATGGGTTTGCCTCTGTGTCTCTTGATTCTTAAAATTGATCTACGTTATTGAAGTCACAGAAAGTGCTTGTTAGTTCTGAGTAAATTGTGCACAGAGGATCGGTGTGGGGTGATCTCTTGTGTGTTCTGAAGAATTGCCAAGTCATACCTGGTTGTCAAGGAATGGCTGGATGAGCGATGAGGCAGAACCTGCACATCTGCAGCTCTCACGCTCATACGATCCTACTGGGTCGTAGGTATAGACGGCACCCTTGCCCTCTTCGTCCAAACCGCCCAAAATGCACCAGCTGTAGAAGGGGAAGAACCTCTTTTGGTATAACATGATCGAAAGCATCTGTGCCACCGCAGCCGTTGACATTGTCTTTCCATGAGCATGGTGGTACCACTAATAGAGGCGGAGCAGATACAATTGAGATATCAGTACACTGCCTTGCTCAGATGGTACATGTACATCACCAAATCCTGTCACAGATCAAGCTGAATTACCTCCATGTTTTGTTGGATCCTCTTGGTGAGGGTGAGGCAGTCAGCATAGCATCCTCCCATAGAGATCACGGTCTTGTCGGAACTATTGAACATGTTACAACCTTCCTGTTAAAAAAGGGCTCCCAGAGTGATTTGTCCTACACCTGCAAGGTAAATTCCGACATCAATCCTTACAGCTTAACCGACTTGGGGACGTAACGCGAGTTGATCGAGTATCCTTCACTTTGTCGTGTATCTGCGGCCACCACGCAAAAGTCTTTACCGGCAATCGACAGCAACGTACTAGCGTATCGTGTTTGGCAGGAATGGGACGCGTTTAACATTCAGAGTTAGGGAACGATGGTGAAGAAAGCGACGCGAATTTGACGCATGATATTGTGTAGGGCCTATTAACTGGCTCTTGAGGGACACTTGGGTTGCAAGAGGATCACTTTCTGTGTCCAGTGGCACCAGAGCATTAAAGCAGATCACGACTGAACTTACCCGCCATTGTCGACGTAAGGGTCGAAGCGATGCTCAATAGGAACGCTTACTGGATGGTCGACGACGGGCTGTCCGGAATAGGTGGAGAACATTTCGCTTGAGGTGCAGAACCAGCAGGAGACGGAGTGTGTTGCGGCGATGAAGGGTCTGTGGTGTGTGTGAAGTAACGAACAAAGGGAAGTCCTTCCAGGCCGCGTGTGGAGCAACTTGCGGTTACGAGTCCACGCAGTCACAGTGACGTGTTCACTTTTCTTCAGCGACGCGTGCGTCCCAGGACACGCACCACGCCTACTTCACTCTCAACATCACTGGAGATCACATCTGTTCTTTTGTTCAACATCAGCGCACATACACACACATACCCCATTGCACACCACTACAAGAAGGGCCTCAGCCATGGATACGCTCATCAGCAAATACGCCCACACTTCCTCGTCCGCCTCGTTCGACACTGCAGATAGCCTCGGTGATAACCTAGCAGGATGGGACGCCGCCAGCCAATTCGCTCTTCCAACCTTTGATATCCCCATGGTTGCCAACGTAGGTCTTTTGCATCATGAACCGTCTATCGCGTTTACAAAAGAATTCCTCGGCCGACTTCAATTCGTGCTCTCTAACATTGCATGTTCAGCCTGTGGACTTTTTGCGCGCTCACACCGATGCCTCGGCAGAGAACCGCATCCGTATCCAACACGGAACAACCACCTTGGCGTTCAAATTCCAAGGAGGAATTGTCGTTGCAGTAGACTCGCGTGCCTCAGGAGGATCTTATATCGGTATGCAATGGAGTTTGCATCAGCCAGGAAAGATCTGATGAATACCATACACTGGACCTAACAACCAATATCTACAATCAAACGACATGTAATAGCATCGAGCACGGTTAAGAAGGTCATTGAGATCAACCCTTACCTCTTGGGAACGATGGCTGGTGGTGCAGCTGACTGTCAGTACTGGGAACGTGAACTTGGAAGGCGATGCAGGTTGTACGAGCTCCGCAACAAGGAACGCATCTCTGTAGCGGCAGCTTCGAAGGTCCTGAGCAACATGGTGTATGACTACAAGGGAATGGGATTGTCCATGGGAACAATGATCACTGGATGGGATAAGACTGTAAGTTGATAACATGTTCTGGCTGTCGCCGCCGGGTACTCGATCCGTAGCTAACATATCATTTTCGCTGTGCCTGTTAATCAAAAGGGCCCTCAACTGTTTTACGTCGACTCGGATGGCACTCGCATGAGAGGCGAAAGGTTCTCTGTGGGTTCGGGATCTACATTTGCGTACGGTGTTCTTGACACTGGATTCGACTTCAACATGTCTGTCCCCGACGCGATCGAGTTGGGCCGCAGATCCATCTACCATGCCACTCATCGTGATGCATACTCGGGAGGATCTATCAATGTCTTCCATGTCAAAGAAACTGGTTGGGAATTCAAGGGCAATTACGACGTTGGCGAGCTTCACTGGGTAAGAGGACTAACTATCAGATGCAAACGCAGATAGGCGGAGGAACTGTTGCTAACACTCTCTTCTGATTCCATGTTTCAGGAATACCAAGCTCTTCCAAAGGGACCAATTGTATAAAGCGGGATCGGGAGAATCTAGGAGTGTGTTACACAATCGACCACTATATCGCTGTGAACTGGAATAAACTGCTACATTGTTCGCCATAATCAATTGGACATGATCTCCTTCGTCTTGGCTTTGAGTGCATCTTCAATCTCCTTGATGTACTTGTCATGCAGTGTTTGAGCCTATAGGCGACACATAACATACAAGGATACCCAAGGTCAGCGAGAACACGGGTGCCCATTGAGTGAAATGTCATATCATTGGATGCGCCTTACCTTCTTCTCCAGACTGTAGTGTTCGTCCGAGCTAATACCTGACTTGAGATCCTTCTTCAAGTCCTTCATTCCATCCTGGCGCAGCTTGCGGACGATCGCTTTTGATTTTTCTGCATTCACAGAAGCCTGCTTCACAAGTGCTTCACGAGACTCCTTAGTGGGTCTGAATTGAAACAAGGAGGCAACCATTGTTAGGGTAAACCCAAGGGTTAAACAGCAGATCAAATCAGCATCGAAGGATAAATTACTTCGGTACTGGGACCTTGACAGCCTTGTTATCAGCAATTGGGTTCAGGTTCAATCCGGCTTCACGGATTGCCTTCTCGATAGCAGCTACGAGCTGTGGAGGATGTAGAGTTGTGATTGATCAGTTACATCTTATTGGCTAGATCACAACCTGGATTGGGATCAGGCCAAAACGAACCTCAGGGTCATTCACATTGACCATCAGCGTCTTTGCATCCTTGATAGAAACTTGAGCCAAATCACGCAACGGAACCATTCTCTTCTCTACTTTGACCATAACAGGGTCCAAAATGGCTGTGAAATCGATAGAGTGCAGCCGATCAGGATCAGGATTAGGTATGAGGTCCCGTGTCAACTGCATTAACATCGGCTAAACAAAATAGCTCAGCATACCTGGATTGGCCGTTCCAGTTCTCATGGTGGTGAATTCTTTCTTAAGTCGTTCAATGCATTGGCCCATCTTCGTTTCAAGTTCCAACGAATCAAAGGTCAAGTCTACTGACGGTGATCCAGCGCTTTTGCCCTTTCCCTTGCGAGATGACGAGTCCTCTTCATCCTCATCATCACCACTGGAACCATTCTTCCCGCCCTTTCCGCCCTTTCCACCCTTCTTTGCATATCCACGGGATTGACACGGGACAGTCAAAATCATGGTCCAGTTCTTCGGAAGAGTTCCTTGGCCGCCTCTGATAAGCAGAGGAGAAGACAGCGGGATCGAAGGTGAGAGACCACCTGGAGAGCCGATGGCGATCTGCCGGGCGGCGATTCTCCTTGCACCGTTGACGAAAGCGAATGTAGCGCGTTGCATGGCTCCTTGGTTTCTGTCGTTGATCGCAACGAAGGTTCTGGTCCGACGCCCCTTGTTTGGAGTTTGGAACACAGGCGAGCCCCTCAATGGCGGTGCTTGTGTGGTTCACAGCGAGTGCCTGTGCGCAATTGGGTCGTGTGCTGCGTCCCGTCGGTGGGTGACGCCTGCACTAAAAGAGGGTGGCCACCAAAGGAATCTTGCCTTCTGCTGCCTGCGGCCCACAGGACTTGCCGAAGAGGTGGCTTGTCGCTGGGTACATAAGTCGGCGGCGCATGTCCTGACCAGCATATCACCCAACCCTTGCACTCCTCCCCCTTCTTCTCCCTCTTCCCCCTTTGACCCCATCACTAATCTCTTCATCCCCTTCCACGAGACACAACGCATCAACATGTCGTCGGAGCAAGCAACGCTACTTCTGAAGCGCCAGCTCAAAGGTAATCACTGTTCAACTGTGCTGTGCCATCTCAGACCACCGTCTGGTCAAGTTCTACTGGTGACCAAAGTAGCATCTTGCAGAGCAAGAGAGTGCACACCCATGAGGGTCACCATCTGATGATGACCTGTCAGAGACAAGTCGATGACACCTCTGCAAGTCGTCCTGAACCTTTTGAACATGAGTACGCCACGATACGTTCTCATATTTGGTCCTTTCACTACATTAGATTTGTCTAAAAACCCTGTGGAGGGCTTCTCTGCCGGCTTGGTCGATGATTCAAACATCTTCGAGGTATGTGCAAGATCAGTATCAACATCATGTATATAACGGTTGGTTGTCGTTCTCAGTGTTTTGACCAATATGTTCTCCGTGGATATAGTGGGACATTCTTATCATGGGTCCGCAAGACACACTCTAGTAAGGATGATAGAAAATGGAAACGGAAGAGACCAGAATGCAGGATCTCGCCATCTTTCAGGGACTTGTTGATCACCCAGGATAATTGAGCAGAGAGCACTAAATGGATCATGGATAGGCATTTCTACAAGGACACGTATTTGGCGACCTCGCCATCATACTGGTTGTGATAACCCTTCGTATGGTGGAGCCTAACCTACCCGTTTCCTTCGCTCTAATGTACTCACTACCAGCGAGGGCGGCTTCTACAAGGCTATCATGACATTTCCACCAGACTATCCCCTGATGCCTCCGAAACTTTCTTTCAAGACTGAGATGTTTCATCCAAATGGTAACAATGAAGCCAACTGAACAGTGTAGCAACGCTGATGTCGTGGTAGTTCTGCTAATATGATGGTCATCGCTCAACCTATCGACTCTGTAGTTTATCCCAATGGCGAAGTCTGCATCTCCATCTTGGTATGTCCGTCATCCCCCACTTTCTCGACGTCAGGTTGTGGACGAGCGTTTGAGGCTTCAAAGTTCTGACATTCATCGCGATCAAATAATAGCATCCCCCGGGTGAGGACAAGTACGGCTACGAGCAAGCCAGTGAGCGCTGGTCACCTGTGCACACTGTGGAGACAATTCTTGTCAGTGTCATTTCGATGCTCTCGAGCCCAAATGACGAGAGTCCAGCCAACATTGATGCTGCAGTAAGTGTTTTGGGAGGACACTATCTTTAAGGCACTTGTTACTATACTCTATATTTGATCACTTATACCCTCTTCTCGTTTTCTTCCCTTCTATCACCCAATGTGCTGCATCAACAGAAAGAATGGCGTGAAGATTACCCCGCTTTCAAGAAGAAGGTCCAGCGTCTCGCAAGGCGTTCTGCGGATGAATACATGGAATGAACTTGATGCTCGCCTCAATAAACGATACTTGCAAATTGTCCTCGATGCAGAAGAATGGGCACCGGGCTATTTGAGTCATTGACATATCGGAGGCGGTATGACCGCGACACCTTGGTCCAGCTGAGCGTGGTTGGTACTAGGGATGTATGTTGGGTCGCGATCTAAAGAAGGTTCTGGAGATTGTTGTTCATAGATGACACATAGGCCGGTACAGCGTTCTCAATTTGGTTGGCTGCTTGTTGATCTGGCCACAGGAGGGTTCTCTATCTACTTTTCCCTGTGATCAGCCTACATTGTGGTAATGTCCGTGCCTATTCTTGTGCCTGAGTCTTGGAGACTATGTGGAGAGGATGATTCACATGAAAGAGTCAACGGATGGTGCAGAGTTTCCTTACATAATGTTGGTGCACAAGTGGAGCTTGGACGCGTCGGGCTGAGATGTTGTCTGAGGGTCAATCCGTGAGGGTGACTGTGACCCCCCTTTCCTCCTCTCGTTCCCTCGTTCTCCTCCGTCCATCTACTTTTCTCTTCCTTCCCTTCCTCCTTGATGAGCCAGTAGCCCTATATTTACTATTTGCACAATATACACAAGTGAAGGAGAAAGTCAGAAAGTTGAGGGGAAAGAAGGGTAGGTTATGAGTCTTGTCCTGCTTTTCTTTCGCTGTCTACCGACATCATCATAAGAGAACACAACTCGAACTCTACTTTGCAACCAACAAGCCCAGAGGGTCTTTCTTTGCACCAGTTAGCGTCCCTCCTCCCACAGGACGAGGGAAAACAAACATGCAGAGGGTCATCTTTGTATTGAATCAAGGATTCAAGGAAGCAAGGCCGTGCCGACACACCGTACTACATCTTTGTCTAATATTGTCCATGTCTGCTATTGTGCCCACTAGCACATGAAATCGTTCTGCATGGTTCACGGAGAAGAGACCTGCATGGTAGACAGCGAACGCCATCTCCCAGGTGAACGAACAAGTACATCGATATCCAACTTACACCTGCATTCAAAAAAAAAAAACAAGCGTCATGGATCTCCTCCCTCTCTCATTTGTGGAACCTCTGCGGGTTTCCATATTCATGCCGCGGGATCATCGGTCAAATAGGGAAGACAAAGCCAGCGAACAAAAAAAAAAAAAAGGGAGTGGCAGCTTATGGGAAGGTGGATCGCCAAAGCAAGTAATCGCCTTACACAAAAACACAGAGGGTACAGAGGACACAGAACATCGAACCTTCTGATCAGCTTGCATTGGAAGATGACGATGACGGTGTCCCAATGCAGGCAGGACGTGGGGGTCATCCATCAATCCCTCACTCAAAAGTCTCACCATTAGCACTTCCTCGCTGACAGACAAATCCAGGTACAACAAAAACGCGACAACCTAAAAAGCGTCAATGCACCAGTGGGCCTCTCCACAGGCATCGTTTATATTCCTGCCGAGAACCTTATACGCCGCCTAACAGAGCAACACATAAGACACCGTGACCAGAGGCGGAAGGGTCTATATATGTTGGGACGTCTACCATTCAACTTGCACCTAAAAAGAGTTGAGCCAACTTCGACCTTAGCGCACTCGTACCTCCGTCAGTCTATCGTGCCCAATTAACACGTCTGCATGTCCTGCGCTCTAGTGCCTAAGAGACAACGCGGAATGGCCCATTCCTGACCTGGTTTGATGCACAAGAACAAACAGGTGAGATCGCCTCAATGGTCCACCCAGACACTCTAGCCTCTTCCAATGCTTATTTCAGGGGGATGAACTGAGCGCACATACATGTCCTGCAGTGATCATCGTCATCGTGATGTTGCAGCCTGTTACAGTCGTGCAGCAAGAGCCCAACTGCGAGGTGCCTGAGAGCGGAGAGATCGGGCAAACGGCCAGATTGCGTGAGGATTGATCTTCAGGGGTGGCGAGAACGATCATCAGAGAATGAGAAAGAGGAGCGTGAAGTGTGGCTAGAATGTGGTTACTGACCTACAAAAACGTGGAAGAGGGTAAGGAGGGGCGGGCAATGAACTTCTCTTTAGCACCGCGTGGCGAAACGGATTATCCGGTCAACTACTACGTAGTTGTTTGACACTGGTACCACAATGACCTGCTCCACATGTTGGTACTGTGCAGCGTAGTGGAGTCTACAAGGTTAAAGAGGAGAAAAACGTTCAGTTCACTAGAACTATGACCCCCCAGAGTAGCTTTTTGCTCTCAATAGACCATATGGCTCTCATGAACCACACAATCTCGTAAGAAAGGACTCTGCTTATCCCTCATCGTATACTGAATAGATATCCAATTCAGACCCTCCAAGCGACCAAGGGTGAGCCATGACACCAAGTTGTTGTTGTGCGACCATGCGGTCACTCTCTTACACTTTGCAGACTCGCCACTTCTTGCAATCCTTGAAGGACAATGCAAAACTCTAGCGGAGAAAAACAAAGCCCTTTGCATGGAATACAATGGGTTACATCACGAGAACGGAATAGAAGGGCCTAGGACAAGAACCAGCAAGACCAAGTTCAAAGAACTGGACTGAGAGAACTTGAGAATAAAAC
>Ga0247824_10000472_pt1 | contig 19888 bp, 23 predicted proteins | sample 13C_PalmiticAcid_FD_194412 | JGI IMG/M metagenome (GOLD analysis project Ga0247824, IMG submission 194412) | Soil microbial communities from agricultural site in Penn Yan, New York, United States - 13C_PalmiticAcid_Day48 | ecosystem: Environmental > Terrestrial > Soil > Agricultural land...
CGTCGGCTCCTTGTCACACTCGTCGAGAGCCGGGTTGAAGTAGAAACCGTACAACGCATTGATCATCCGTCCTTCAATCGTTCTTGTCGATAGTCTCTTCGCCATCCTATCTTTTCCTTTCCCTCCCAAGCCTTCGCTCCATCGCCCTAGCCTTGAAGCGTCCCTGTGCGACCACTGCGCGCCGTGTCTACTCTGTTCTTCATTGCGCCTCACCCATAATAGACCCTCGCACTTCAAGGGGCTGATTTCTTTCTTTGTCTCCTCCATTGTCGTCGAGTTCCTCCCAGCCCTGAAACCGCTACTTACTTCAAGTCTTCCGAGGTCTACAGAACCCTCTGTCAATCCACCAAACAAAGCACCATATTGCTCTCCGTCGTTGTATCCGACATCTCGCTGCTAAATTCTCATCAACGTACCACAGTAACCGACAGGCACGACCACACGGGACACATCCCAATATGGCTCCATCAAATCGTGAGAAACCCGGCGGCTTGTATAGGCTTGCTTCAAAATCTCAACCAGCGCTTCATTCGGCATCCATGTCGTCAGCATCAAGAGGTGTAGAAACGTCCAACACTGCCACCATCACCACCACTACCACCACCCACACTAGCATAAATGGAACGACAGAATCAACAGAGGCTGTAACAACATCAGTATTGACGGCCGATCTTGTGCAGCATTGTATACTCTTCCCGACATATGCAACGCGGTCTCCATCAGGTAGAGCGAATATTTATGTGGAGAAAGTCTATTTGCCCCCTCACAACCATCAAAAAAAAGTTGGAGAGGGCGGCTAAAATCATGTACCGTGAACACTAACCATGCTCCACCCATTCTGATGCTATGCTTCATGTCGTTTCTTTTGCGGAATAGACCAAGGTTCCAAGGAATCTCTCGATTGGAACATCCGTGTCCGAGGATGGGCGTTTACAATGCAATCGAACCGTAAGAAGCGGATGGCAATCGGTACGTATCAAAAAAATCAAGGGTAACACGTTTTTGCTACGGAACTATGCATGATGCCATTGCGACGTGTGTGTGTGTGTGTGTGTGTGTGTGTGTGCAACCCAGCCCACGGAGTGAATGCGTGTACAGCTTTGTGGAAGTCGTGGAAAATGTGGAACGATCGAATGGCTCTCATCCATCAACCCACGAACCCAGGTGCTATAAAAAATCAAGGACAACATTGGACTCAATTAATGCAACCCGACCTGATAATTTTATTGCCAGCTCTCTTTTTTGGCCGTTACAGTTACAGTTGGGGATCTTGCAGATCTGCATGCATTCGCGCTCACCTAATTTTTATATCAAACGTTCCATCTATCCTTAGCTGTCGCTCGCAAGATCGCAGGTGTGAATAGGGATGACCAAGTGGTCAACGAAGCACTTGAATCTAGGTTCGGAATGTTCCTTGCCAACAATATCCAAGGAGCAACGTTTACAATCCGATGCGTTGGCCTCGCATCTCTCGCCTCTACAACCCACATGGAGTTGGCAGGGGACGCAAAGGAAGGAGACGATCCGACAGTCAATGAGCTCATAGATGACATGAGCGCCACCGTTGACGAATTGGACGTGGAAGAGATCTTACAGGGAAAGTTGGCATTTCGGGCATCACTCGAAATGGGCCGCCAAGGCGATACACTACCTCGGGGAGATACAAAGCCCAAACACGAAAACGAGAGAGAACAAGGATCGAATCGGTTGAGTGTGTCCAAGGCACCAATGAGGAAAGCTGCGTCATCCGAGAACTTGATTGGGAGGAGGAAACCGGCGTTGGATGCGGTAACCACCACAGATAACGCAAGGAATGGCAATCAGCTCTCCGTTGATATGGTGCATTACGATTCCTCAGATCAGGAAGAGGGCGAGGGTAAATCCAAACATTCATCCACGGCTCAGCGTTCGGCTAAAGGGATCTCACTAGTAGTAGCCCGTGGCCTTCGCGTCATCAAGAATCTCCGGCCATCGGCCACACAGAATCACAGTAACGCTTCGACGAGCTCACTGGACTCGACTCAATTTCAGAGTCAACCCGACACAAGACCAGGTAGCTGCCATTCGGACTCGAATATCGAAGAACCCAACGTGCAATCCACGACACCATGCGACATTCCAGAGTGCAGCTCATACCCAGCTATCAAGGTTTCGTCAAAGCTTGGGGGACATTTTGAGGATAATCTAAGGATGACTGATGATCAAGTTCAAACTTTTCGGAAGGAAGGCAATGATGGCCACCCTAAATACCTGAAGCTTCATGCACATCACCCTGGGATGCCGAGCGTCAGTCAAGGGATTGTCAACTTGATTGATCCGACAGGCATCTCCATCATCTCGGATATCGACGATACCATCAAGGAGACCAATGTCACTGCGGGAGCAAAGATCATCCTGCGGAATACGTTCCTTAAACAAATGCAAGAGGTCAAGGGCATGGCGGACGTGTACAAGAGGTGGTGGGACGAAGGTGCAGCCGTCCACTACGTCTCGAATTCACCCTGGCAATTGATCCCGACCCTTCTGCGGTTTTTCCACGACCACAATTTCCCACAGGGCTCAGCTCATTTGAGACTCCACGGCAGTGTCATCAAGTCGTACTTTATGCAACCAGGAGAGCACAAGCGTAGTTCCATTCGTCAGATCTTGAAGGATTTCCCCGAGAGACAGTTCATCCTTGTGGGAGACAGCGGTGAGATTGACATGGAGATGTAAGTACACAGTTCTGGGTATCTCCTCGTGGTTGATCTTTGCACTAGAGAGCAATTTCACAATTAACACAAGCTACGCTTCTCATCGCTTCGGCCCTTCCTTCTAGCTACACTGAAATGGCCATTGAGCATCCAACTCAGATCAAGAAGATTTTCATTCGCGACATTACAACGGATCGCCTGAAGGCGTTAGCCCGCAAGGCGCCACCAACACGCACCTTGTCATTCACAGCCTTGCTTCCAAAATCTGTCGGATTCAGTCGAAGCAGCAGTGCATCGACGACCCTAACCTCCACCAATACCTCGTCCATATCGTCCGAAAAGACAGTGAAGGATAGCGAGGACAATACACAAGCGGGTACAATGACAACATCACCAGAGGATACTTCGGATGAAGATTCCAGCACCCCACGCCAGCGACCGCAGCCGAGTCGTATTGCAACCGGTCTTATGGCTGTGAACGCATTATTCGGACTAAAGAACAAGAAAAGTGACGAACAGGGAACCAGTGCAACCTCTTTGACATCGTCGTCTGTTGAGATGTTGAATCAGCAGAGTCTTCATGTTGCCCAGACCTCTGTCGAACACGGCCATGATCAGTCCACAGTGACAGTCCAGGAAAATACCATGCAAGTTACCGAATTGACCACAGGGCTCTCTCATTTCAAAGTGTCGTCCATATCCACGACCACCTCCATTTCGACCTCGACCACCACCTCGCAGTCCTTGCAATCCTCGTCTCAGAACTCTGCTTCACCAACAAAGACCTCTGCGTCTTCAGGAAGACGTATATCCAGACAGTGGTCTCCTACCTCGCCAAAATTCCCAAGCGACGCCCACAAACTCGGTACTGATCAGGAGGCTTCAACAGCATCAAAATTGACCCTGCTTCCCACCTCACCTTCCAGACCGCGTGCCGCCACCATGGCACCACCTCGTTCACCATCCTCCGCACCTCATTCTCCCTCCATGACGCCTTCCCAGGCAAAGACGCCCTATGATATTTGGATGGAACGCGTAGAGGTCTGCCACCAGCAACTGGGTCCGGGTATGTTGACGCTTTTCAAGGACGCTAAGGAGTTGGAGAAATGCCCTATCATACATGACCTGTTCAAGGACTACTACAAGGGTGGGAAGCAGGCCGAGGAGCAGAAAGACAACGATGTGGTCAGCGAGCAGGAGCAAAAGGTTGAGAATGATATCAAGGGCAGCCGTGCAGGAGAGTCGGCTAGGGAGACATTGTTGCCCGAAGTGCAACGCTTAGCGTCCATACCTCCTCCTCCTCCACAGTCATTGCCTGTGTGCAGTGAAGCGTAAGAGGATTTTTGCGTTCAAACTTGTACATTAAATGGATCATTGTTTTTGTTTTGAAGTATCTCTCGCTTTCACTTTCTATGTATCGATGGTCGTCGATGGTTCCAGCGAAACCACCATGGACGAAACGCCTTTCATGTAGCGCAAGCGATTCGAGACTAAGACCACATTTGTCAATAGGACCGACATTGCTACGCGTCTTATTCCAAGTCAAATTGGTCGAGTCCCTTGATTGTTGCACGAGGTACTATCTCTCTAAACATATCGTATACCGTCTGAAGATGGTTGATGTTCTGACACTTTTCGAGCGCAGTGGATGTCAAGTCCAGACTTTGTAGCCGTATTGCTGGTTTCGTATCAGCCATAGACTTGACCAGTTGTTCAAACTGCTCGGTCGAAAACCCTCCTCCCTTCAGGGTCAATTCTTCCAATGTTGAAAAGTCGATCGCTTCCAGAACTCGATTCCAGTTTTCAGGTTGAAGTCCAGGCCAACTGAGGCTAAACCTCGTCAACGGTGACCATGTCTCTGGGCTATTGTCCTCGTGATGTTGGAGGGTAGTTATGTCATCCACAGACGAGGATGTTGAGGTGGTCACCCATGGCGTAGGTGGAGGGGAGACCACTGCGTGAATCCATTGAATGCAAGTTTCTAGAACCTCGGACAAAGCTTTTGTAGAGAGCATCAGACTCAAACTCAGTTCCGTTAGTTTTGGGAGGTCGAGTCTTGCTGGAAACTTTTGAACGAGCCACGGTATCCACTGGTATTTCTCGTCTTCCAAATATAACCCTGTAATTTTCTTGCCGTGCTGCAGAAGAAATCGCTGTGCTGCCTTTGGAGCGACATACAAATGCAGGTCCTTGCAATAGACATCCATCTGTTCAAGACCGCAAGAACGCTGAAAAAGAAGACTAAGATGGTCCAAGGTGGTATTAAGCAACATACTGACATCCAGCCTTAGTACTCGAAGAGAAGACTTATTCTCGACCCTCACACTCTCGTTAAGATACATGGTCAAACCGAGATCGGAGATTTCGGTTCGCACATCCAATTCCGTGATGGAGTAACCATAATAAAGGAAGAGCCAATCGTACTCCTTCTGTCGATACATTGACCGAGTCAGGTCGACACTTGTGGTGAAGGCGGAATTATCGTTGGCGTCTGAAAACTCGAAAGTAATGCAAGGTGCGTCTTGCTGATACTCTGTGTATTCGAGTGTGCGTAGTGATGTTGCTTCATATCCGAGTGACGACGACCCTTCGACTTCAGGTTCCAACCAAAATTCTCCGGGTGCTGTTGGTTCTTCGCGTGTAGACTCTATATTCTCTCCGGATCGCATTGCTTGAATTAAACAGAAGATGCTTTGGATGTCCTCAGGTAGGCAGGTAACTGCAATCTTGGCTATGGCTTGATTCTGTCTTAGAATTTCTTTCAAGAAGGAATCGCTCAGCCGTTTCTCAGCGTAGGTCTTGTTATCGGGAGGGAATATCATTCGAAGCATCTCAACTGCGCCTTGATGGACAAGAGCTGTGGTGATATAACCGTCATATTCGATATCAAGGACCTGAAGCTTTGTGAGCTTGCCAAGGATGCCTGTGATGTGTTTAGCTAAAGATTCTGGGCCCTGAAGACACAGCCTCAATGCTCTGAGGGATTGACAGTGCTGGAATGTCCCTTCAACGAGGGATGGAACGGTCTTCCTGTCAATAACGATTGCTGATTTCAAATCGAGCACTCTAAGTTTGGAGGTTATGGCGATCGAGTTGGTCCCAGTGCGATTAAAAAAGTCTACAAAAGAGACGAGCTTTAGAGCCTGGAGCCTTCCGTTAGACATGAGCTGCACAATGGGTCCATATCGACGACCACGATTGATGGTATCCAGCGTTGGGCCAACGAAAGAAGATCCATTGATGGTGAGATCCACAATATTCGCTTTGTTGACGGCAGCGGTAAACTTCTTGAGATCAGCCATCGTGACATCCCACTCTAGAGTGATATCAAGTGTTTGGATCCCTCGTGCATCCACCAGAGCCTCGTAGAACGGCTTTGCGAGCGTGTTGGACTTGAGAGTAATCTCAATCTCACAAAGATCTTCCATGAACACGCCGCTGTTGCTGTCTACAATGTCCCGCAACCTCTGTTGTGCAGACTCTCGATAGTTCTCCCGAAAGTGTTCTATACACACCCATTTGACGTGACCCTCTGATGTGACAATCCGGTACAAGTTTCCGAGGACGCGACCTTCATCCTTGACCTTGAGATATGATTCCAAACGCCTCAGATCTGCCCCTTCCAAGACCTCTAGTTTGTCGAGCTGAACAGAGCCTCCAGAGGCACCATCAGCACCGGCACTGTCATCGTTCGTGGCCTGTAGGAAGGCAATTGCGTCATCCACTAAGGATCCAATCTCCTTGCCAAGATGATGGAGATGAGTTTCAGCAGCGCCCAGACCCTCCAGGAGTTTGGTGCCCACAAAGGGCGGTACGACGACACCTGCAGCCATGATACCGTGTTTGACCATGTACATCAGCGTCAAGATGTAGGAGCCATACTTTTCAAAGAACTCGGTTGGTCGATCGAGCTCGTACCCTTCATGTTTGGCCAGATGGATTTCGTGTCGGTTCTTGCTGTTATCAGACATGGTGTGGGTACCACATTCACATAGAAAGTATAAGCGGAATTGATTTGCGAACGGCTTCAGGAACTTGTCCCGACGGCGTGTCGCCTTTGGCAAGACGATAAAAAGTCGTGGGATAGGGTATTCGTGTAGTTCATAGGTTTGTGTGAGGAGGGTCCGAATATTGTTTTGAAGGATGGCCAGTCGATCAAGCGCCTGTTGTTGCATCTTGAGCATCTGGTGCTGGTTCTCTTCAATCGTCTGCTGCATCTGAAGAACTTGGACTTGCAACGCTTTGTTCTTGTCCATTTCCTCTTTCAAACTTCCAAAGTGCTTGTCGATAACATTTTCGATCCCTGTTGCTTGAATCGCTTGGCCAGACATGATGGCTTGAAAGTACGAGTGGCAGAGTTGGTGATACCTTTGAAACGACAACTGCGCTTCCATGTCCATGCTTGGAATGAGAGTGTCCTGCTGTAACTTCAGGGATTGTGCAATAGATGGCTCTGGAACCTGGAGAGTCGGTACGATAGTACTTGCGTCCCTTACACTATTTCGTTCAAGTAAGCTTGGTGATGCCATGGCGGGGTGAGTGGTCATGTCGACTGGGGATAATGAGTCCATAGCCGGGGCAAGGAAAGCTTGGGGATGAATTTGAGGTTGAGTGTATTGCGTTGAAGGAATGCTGCTTGTGTGGGATCCAGAAGTGTCCACAATAACCTCGAGTACTACTCCCGGACGATGTTGGATCTGGAGCGGTATCAACCTATACAAATCAACGGACAGCATGGTCAATGGTTGTATTAACAGTAACCACAGTGTCTACATCATGACATTTGCATAGATGATCGTACTCTTCCAGGTCATCCCCTGTCATGAATGGGATTATCTCTGTCCCATCTTTGAGATGCTTGGCTCTTTCAAAGACCCGCTGAATCTCCTTCCAGCGGATGATAAATTGCCCGGTCGTAAGATCATGTTGTGTGTTGATGCAGACGACCTCAGATAGAGGGCCAGCCCGAAACGCTTGCGAAGGCCGTTCGGTTACAATACCATGATGCGACAAGGTGGGTGGAGGGGAGAGAAAAGAATGCAAATTGCGTTGTTGGAAAGGGACACTCTTACCAATCAACCCCTCAACGAATTTTGTACCAGATGAGGTGCACCGCCAGCGCTCAACTTTGAGCTTCGCCATACATGAAGGGTCCAGAACACTCAACGCATTCAGTGTGTATGTTTGGTAATAGAAAAGCCAGCAACTATGATGATACATACTATGGTACAACAATGCCATCGTGAGGGTAAAGAAACAAGTGAAGAGAGAACCAGGTCCCTCAGAACGGTTCGTCATGGTGCAGACATGCTGGAGGAGCTTCATCTTCCAACATGGGCACACCGTCCACATCTAGGTTGTCTGACTCGTCATGAAAGACCCTAAACGCTCTTGGCCGAGTCAGGGAGGAAGAAGAAGAGGATGATTGAATGCTTTGACGGACCGAGCTGCGGTTTTTGTGGTGTGCATCAGTCGTATAACTACTCCTGCTGACGCGACGACCTTGCTCAATGCTTGATCTTGGCACTTCGGGCGCAATGGGCTCCTGCTGATTCTGCAGAGTTCGTTGGCGGATAGCAATAGTAATGTCCGACAAATCATACGTGTGGTTGGGATCAAAGCGAGAGAAGGATCCTCGTTTGTTGGGTCGCAAAGACAATCTGCCATTATTGGGTAGAGTCTCTCCAGTATGCCCAAAATCTCCTCCTTCAAGTCGCCTCTTCTTCATTGCTTCGATGTCCTGCGTGATAGTCGATGCAAAGCCGCGCTCCAGTCTCCTCAGGAATACATCTGTTTGGCCATCGTGTTCATCATCGTTATCGAACTCGCTTTGGATCTCATTCTCGAGAAATGCCCGTGACGAAGGGTCGAGCTGTAGATTTGGCAAAGAGATCCGCCCAGTATAGTTCTTGGTATCGTCTTCGCCCTGATTCTCTTCAGTGTCCCACTGAGATTCCATGCTCATCCTGGCTCGTGTGCGATCGCTGAAGATCTTGTTCATCTCTTCTGAAGCAAACTTGGTATGGAGGGTCGGAGACGAGGTCAAACGCCGCTTTGGACCATGGCCTTGTCGTTCATTATCACTATCGTTTGTGGGTAGGAGTGGTCTAACAGGTTGCGAGGCGACTGCATGCGGCACTGAGTCGGGAGGCGGAAGTTGTGGTAGGGGTTTTTGGTGGGATACTAAAAGCTGCGGTGCTGGAGGCTTCGACGGTTTGTTCAGGGACACTGGCCTCTTGTATCGCGGTTGCTTTGCTCGAATCTCTTCGATTGAACACTCAAAGTCATTCAGAAATAATTGCTCCAGATTGGTCATCACTCGTTCCGGCTTCCCACGTTCGTTGATCCTAATAGGAAAGAGATCGTCATGTCCGCTAGTAACAGTAGATGAACATGTACCAAAAGTGGAAGCTATCCGCTCTATGGGTGTGTGCAAGGAAGTAGATGGGTGTGTCGTTGTTGTCCGAGGTGTTGTCTGAGTATGATTTGGCGCTTCCTTTGTTGTTGGGTGCGATAGGTGCATAAGCTGTCGTATTGGTTTTTGGGGTTGATCTAATTGTGTAGCCTATGCAAAGCAGATGAGGGTTGTTTAGCACTCTACACTCGGAAGGGACCATCCTTTCATCCTTGTAACATCTCCACGGTTCAAGCTTACCACCTCCACGTCACGGTAAACCTCTAACTTTTGCTGCTGCTTCTTGGCATGCGAGTCCTCTGAAGCCAGTTTCACTCCTTTCCAAGGTGTAGCCTCTCGAACGTTCTCTTTGCGCCGCACTAATTCGGATCCAGGATCCCGCCGGTGTTCATTTCCTTGAGACACTTGGGGTGCTTGAGCTCGCTGTGCAGATTTGGGGGTCCTTGTTGCGTGAGCGGACAGCAATGGATTAGAATCCGAGAATACTGCGAGTTTACTGTTTGACCGTTGATTGCTAGAGGAGTGTGATACTGAGGACGAAGATGAGATCCCTAGTCCTGCAGGTGCACGTCTTGCCGCAGCAGAATTGGGGTGAATGGATTCAGCGGCCGACACTCTGTCCCCAAGGACCCTTCGGTTGACATTACTGCCGGTGGCGGATGATTGGTTGTTTGAGGGGTAGTTTCGTACAGATGCTTGGTCGGTTGTTTGACCCTCTATGGCCTCCTTTTCCAGCTCCTCCTTACGACTTTGTTCCCGTAAAAGAAACTCTTCGTGATTTCTCTGAAGTCGTTTCAGCGGTTGTGCTCTCCTGTGAATGCCAAGTAAAAGGATCTCTCTTGCCTTGTCCAACCTATATGAACAGGGAAATGTTGAGTCATATGGTTCGTGGAGCTTCCACGGGTGCGTATGAGCACGAAGGATGAACATCAATTGGGACATACTCATCTCTTGTCTCGAGGTACTCTGCATAGGCTTCATAATACAAGGAGAGTCCCGTGCCAATTTCATGCTTCTCCATGAACTTGTAAATCTCCAGCGGGTATTCCACTTTTTCAGCATAGAGAATGTATAGCCTCACAAATCGCAAATCGTTCCTGTATCGCTGTTCATCCTTGAGAGACCTGATTGCTTTCTCTAGAAGGTCCATCAAGTGGGATTCATGACCCTGGGCTGAGCCCTGAGGATAGCTTTCGATGGTCCAGTTCACGTAGCGGGCGAATACATCCAAAGGATCGTCCAACTCGTCGATTTGCTCTAGCTCTTCCTGGAAGCGCTGGTGTTGTAGAGCCAGTTCGTGTGCGCGTTCTTCCGGTTGGGTCGAGAAGAGTCGAGCCAGAAGGGTTGCACTCCGGCCTTGTCTGATGGGTTGTATATTCTCTTTTTCAAGCTCGATGGCATCGATGTCGACCACGCGTGTAACTGGGACAGAGGACGTTGATCGCGGGTGAGACGAGTAGGACGATGAAGGTGGGTCCCACTCCTGGGGTTGAGGCCGCTGAGGCTGCTGCATCCCGTAGGCTTCGTTCGGTGTACGATGGCAGAGAAGCGTTTTGGTTGAGGGAACAAGTTGTTTACACTGAGAGAACTGGGAGCACACATGCACACAAAGAAGTACGCCCCTCAATTGATTCATTTTTTTATTTTTTCTCTACATATTATGGACTTGAACGGCATGCTGCCTCAATTGCCTACCATTCGCATACCAATACCTAGCACCATTCGATAGACAAGAGCGCAATTAGTTAGCAACTCTCATCACACTGTACATGAGGCTGAAAATGATTGCACGACAGTTGCATCAGTTGGAACAATTGGAAAATAAAAAATGTTGAATCATAAAAGGTTCATGTCCCTATGGTTCATCATATGCAACGGGAGGCCAGGTCTCCGATTGGGTGTGTGTGTGTAGAGGGTCAAAGTGGGCAGAGGGATAGAACGAACCTTTTGATCAATTGAAACTTGGTGATAACTTGCACTAGTCGATCAATTGCAGCTGAAAAGAGGTCGTGCCCCTCGTTAGTATCGGTTCAATGGATCGAGTAGAGAGGTTGTTGATCGCGCAAAAAGTCGTGTGCACTGGATCAGAAGTGTTGTGGAAAGTTTGTCTCATCGGCTTGCGAGGGCCTCTGAAGTAGCAAATATATATTCAAACATCATAAGAGTTCCACGACGAGGTTCAAAGTGTGAATAGATGGTGTGTAAGGATAAATACTTACCATTGCAAAGAAGAAAAAGGCCGAATGAGGAGAGGGGGAAGAAAGGAAGATCAGATCAAACAGAAGATCTGTCCTTGATAAAAACAGTGCAGATCACGGGTTTTGGAGTAAACTTTGATGGTGGTGAGTGGCACACCAACTTTCAGCTTTCTCACCCTCTATTACCACTCCACCCAGTCCACCAACTCCACAAAGACCTCATCAATCCTCCATGAGCATCTCGTTACCTCCGTCATTCAGCTTTACCGTACCTCCATCGAGGGTCTTCTTCATCGGACTCGCAGGTACGACCAACCTCGCCAGACGTCTTTAGACAGTGGAAGGCCGAAGTCCATAAAGCCAGAAGGGTGCCTCGGCTTAGCCTCTGACATTGTATCATTCTATTGAACCCCCAACATAGGTGGTGCCGACTCGGGAAAGGTAGGGCGATGGTAGTGCTACGAAGGGAAGGTCATTCTACCTTCGGACAAAAGACATTACTCTAACTCAAGGTTGGCATATCCCTCCTGTCATCCATGCTCTCTCAATCTCCAGGAGGCATTTTGTAGAGTCTTAATCGAGCAATTGCAAAAGAACCAGGTTATCGACACCAACAAGGCGCTTTTGCTCCATCTTCATGACTTTTACAAGGACCTCTCGGACGATGATCGCGTCAGAGTTGCTAGCGGTCTCTATAACTTTGATCATCCAGGTACCTATCCTTCAGACCAGCATAAGAGAATGAAGTGGAGCTAAATGAACAACCACTCAATTGAGATGATTGCTGCTATTCTCGTATAGACGCCTTCGACTGGGATCTCCTTGTCAGGGTTGTGGACGATCTCAAGGAAGGCAATCTGACCGCACTCCCGAGGTTTGATTTTGCGACAAAGAAGCGGTAAGATGGGGGCATCGTAGCGTCCAGCACTGATAAATGGCTCAACCTCTTTCTGCTAGGAGTCTCATCGACAATTTGTCAATCTCGTAATTAGAACTTACGAAACGCGGTCAAAGAGTTTGGAAGCCCCTACAATGGTTCTACTAGAAGGTATCTTCGTCCTCTACAGCCAGACGATTCGCGAGCACTTAAACATGAAGGTAATGGAAGGCGTCGCATTACATCGTTGCTCAGGCCTAGCTCATTCAATGGCCATTGAGCTAACACACCAACTACAATAGCTCTTTGTAGACGTAGATGACGATGCTCGTCTGGCGAAACGAGGTATGTGAAGTCCAGACGTGAAGGACCATTCAAAGTCTACACAAGCAAATGGGGTTCAAAAAGTTACTAACATCTAGGCTTCTTGGGTAACAATGGCTAGTTGCCCGTAAGGTGGTCGAACCCAACCCTGATCCAGTGGACCACATCCTCACGGAGTATGTACGGTTCGTGAAACCTTCGTTCGATGACTTTATCCAGCCTGTAAGAACCCTAGAGTTTCTCCATTGCTTGTGAGTGGTCGGTTTGTAGTCTTGTAATCTTGTCGTGATTAATACTGTCTGCTTGACGTGAATAGTCCAAGAAATGGGCGGACATCATCATTCCACGTGGCGTGGAGAACATCACCGCAATTCAGCTCATCACATCGCACGCTGCAGATCTCCTCGGACGTCAACAGCAGCCGAATTCGACACGACCCTCGCGCACAGACTCGCCAGGAATCTTGGACATAAGAAGTGCAGCAGGCTCCGCCACATCGTCAGCGTGTCCCTCCCCTCGGCCTAAATCGAGAGGACTTACTGGCTTGCCCTCTTCGCCTGTACCTGGAAAGAGTGTTCTTGTAGGCTCAACGGATAGTTTGTTTAAGCCTGTGCCGGAATAGCAACAGAGCACGGCACTGTACCACGATAATGGTGAGATCCGGAATCTCTGGCGCACTTTCACGACGGCTTTGACTGAAAATCTATAAGCTCTGGTTTGTCACCCATACTCGGATTGGTGAAGAGCTTCCCCGAGATACTACATCTTACAGACATAGTAGGAATTACTAGCTAGTAAACTGATTGTTCTCGAATCCAACAGGCGTCAGTGAGGAGGACTCTGACGTAGAGTATCGATTGTGGCGACTGAGGTGGTAAATGTTGTTTGTACCATTAGCTGGAGGCGGATGCAGCTGTGGATCAAGGACCATGGATACCACAATGGGTGAAGGAGAATACTGCTTGTGAGGTACTGCGGTAATCATCGGCACGCTCATCGTCTCGTTAAAGCACTTGTATGAACAATGAATAATACAGTGTTAGGTTCCTGTCCTACCAGCTAGCCTCTATCTAGTCCTTCTTGAGGTTAGCCTTGGTCAAGGTTACCAATTCCTCGGCACTGGTGGGATGGATAGCCACAGTGCTGTCAAAGTCATCCTTGGTTGCGCCCATCTTGACCGCTACAGCGAAACCCTGGAGCATCTCGTCACTGCCTGGGCCAACCAAGTGAATACCAACAACCTTCTCCTCAGGTCCTGCACAGATCAACTTGAAGGCCGAGGGAGTCTTGTGTGCCTTCATAGCATTGTACATGCCCGAGAATTCGGACACATAGACGTTGAGGTTCTCGGCGCCATACTCCTTCTTGGCCTGCTCCTCGGTCAGACCAACAGCTCCAGCAGTAGGATGTGAGAAAATAACCGAAGGAACGTTCTTGTAGTCCAGCTTTGAAGTTTTGAATTTTTCACCCCCAAACAGGCGATCTGAGAGACGACGACCAGCTGCGATGGCAACTGTGTGGATCATGAGAAATGGGAAGGTCAGAATGAAGTCAGACCATAAAGACGAAAGGATGGCAATCAGCAAACAATTAACCTACCAGGAGTCAATTGCTCAACACCGCAAACATCTCCAAGGGCATAGACTTCGGCAGCCGCAGTCTCTTGGTAATCGTTTACGTGGATGAATCCCTTGTCGTTAAGAGTAACATCTGTGCCCTTCAAGTTGAGCTTCTCCAACAAAGGTTCGCGACCAATAGCCCAGAGGACAGTGTCGTACTCTGCGGCGCCCTCATTGCCATCCGAGACATAGTTGAGGTTGATGGCATCGGTTTCCGACTTGGCCAAAGACGTGACCCGACTGTTGGTGACGATCTCAACGCCAATTTTGAGCATCTCCTTCTTGAGGGTGTCCTTGATGATGTGGTCGAATGGGCGCAAGATTTCTTGGGTTCGAGAGAAGATGGTGACCTTGGAGCCTTATTATCAAATGTCGATATCGTGAAAAAACAACACAAAGAGTTAGTCGACGATGAGCCGTAGTACAAGGTCTCCAAAGGGTCGTAAATGTTGGACAGAGTCATCATACCGAGAGCGTGGAAAATGCCAGCAAGTTCGACGCCAATGTAACCAGTTCCAACAACAGCAACCCGCCTGGGCTGGTGCTCCAAATCGAAGAATCCATCGCTATCAATGCCCAGCTCTGCGCCGGGGACCTTGGGGATGATGGGGCGACCACCTAAGTACAAAGAGATGTATGCCCGGAAACAAGCGGTTAATTCACCGGTTGAGCTGATGCATGTCCATCTCGTCGACAGTATTCCCAATAGGACATACCAACAGCAATGAGAATCTTCTTGGCTTCGATCACTTCTCCATTGTTGAGAGTGACACTGTTGTTGGAGACAAACGAGGCCATGCCCGAGATGTATTCGACTTTATCTTTCTCAAGATTGCGCTCATAGATGCCATTGAGACGCTTAATGTACGCATCTCTCTTGTTCTTGAGTGTGAACCAGTCGAATGTTGGGGCGCCGACATCTGGGAAGCCGTACTCCTTGGCATCGTGGAGGGTTTCAGCAATTGATGCTGTAATGAGTCGAATCCACGCAATACAGAAGGGAATAGCATAGCAGTTTGTTTTAGTCTCTTATTTGGCTGCAACGGTTAACATCGGAGGCATGGATATGGCTGTCCTGCTTACCGGTATTCCACATCACTTTCTTGGGGACGCATCCGACATTGACACAAGTGCCTCCGAGACGGCCACTACCTTCGATCAGGCCGACATTGAGGCCGTAGGATGCTGCGCGGCGAGCAGAAGCGAGTCCTATTTCACAACAGATCGTGAGAATCACATTCTTTGTTCTTAAAAGTCACTCGATACGCACGGTGTGCTCAAACAAAAGACCATTACCTCCACTTCCGCCTCCGATAACGAGGTAGTCGAAAGCTTTCTTGGTTGACATCGTAGTGAACGAACGGGTGAGCTGAAGAAGGCGGCGCGTTGGGGAAATCAGGGTTGAAAGTTGTTTATGGATCCGATGTCGACTCGATGAGATGCTATTCACACCAGGCGACGGGAATCCGAGTTGTAGAAGGGAAGGGGTTGAGGATGAGAAGAAAGAAGGGAAGGAGCTTTATGGCACTTTGCTGATCGCGAATCGCACTTTTTCCTCCCCTCAATTGGAGGGATTGATTTGTCAGTCACCCGCACGTGGTGGCGTCAATCCGTTGCGCGGCACGGCGAACCCTGAGAATGTTCAGGCACAAAGGACACACTGTTGATTGGTCAGGTCTAAGTTGGTTGATCTGGTCAACAGACAACCATCCATCCCTCTTTACTCTGGCACTCATGATGTTCCTTTTATTCCTGGCTGTGTAGGTAAAAGTGATAGGCCATCGAAGGCGGGTCGGGGAGGGAAGCCCCCCCAACCAACCAAGGCACCACCCCCGGTGACATCCGATACGGATAAGCGTCCTGTGGAAGGATGCACACATATACGGGTAAGTTGAAAGCTGTCTACCATGTTGATGCTCAGGTTCATCCCATGTTGCTTGCACCACATCTTTCTCACAGATACTTTCTAACTGCATATTTACACATTTTCGACTGTAGCGCAGCGCTCGACATCGATGTCAGACTCCGAGCTCGATCAGCCTAGTGTCATGTGATACAAGGCTGCACAAAAGACTGCAGACGCTCCTTTCTTCCTTCTTGCTTTTGTCTTCATTCTTCAACTTTTGCAACAAGCTCTTTTTCCCTCTCTGAGATATCTTCATACTGAACTACCACTTCCCAAGTAAATCACCATGAACCTCACTGATGACGACCAACGCGCTATCAATACCATCCGCGTGCTGGCAGCGGATATGGTCTTCAAGAGCCAATCTGGTCACCCAGGTAATCAATCATCAGGATCTTCATATGGGATCCGTTTCGACCAACCTGTAGAGTGAAATGCACAACATCCCTTCTTCCCAGAGATAAGCACTGTCATCGCGGTCACTCACTGTATGCCTGCTTTCGTCATTCACCCATTCCGTACCTTCTTTGGCTGCCGTCGGGCAAAGGTGCACCCATGGGTTGTGCACCTATGGCTCATATGCTCTGGTCGCGCCTCATGAACTACAACCCCAAGAATCCTTTGTGGGTAAGTCGAGCGCTATGATATGGCGTTACAGGCTGTGGACAGGTTCCTTACAGGCTTTGATGTCATGACACGGTCATTGGCCAACATCACAGTCGTGCGCCTTTAGCTCACACACTCCCGCTCCATGTAATCATGATCACCACTGCTTAGGCCAATCGTGACCGATTTTTGTTATCAAATGGACATGCCTGTGCGCTACAATACATCCTACTCCATCTGTCTGGTTTCCCAACCACTATGGATGACCTGAAGCAGTTTCGCCAAATCAACAGCAAGTACGTTCTCATAGGGCCCAGAACCAGCGCTGCTGTCTAGCTCTTCAATGCCTTTATGATATACTGTCGCATTCACGAATACAATCGTGAAGAACCAGCCTTCATGATCAATCTTGATAACATATACCACTACCATGCGTGGTGCACGGATCACATAGGACCCCAGGACATCCCGAGTCCCATCTCACGGTCGGCGTTGAAGTCAGCACGGTAGGTTTAACACTTGTCTGCTACCTAGATCGTCCACCAAACGCAACACTGACGCGCTATTTCGTAACCCACGCGTCAACTTAAAATCTCAGGGTCCACTAGGACAAGGCTTCAGTGATTCCGTCGGCCTTGCCATCGCTGAGGCACACATGGCCGCGACGTTCAACAAGCCTGGTTTTGAGCTCTTCAGCAACTACACTTATGTGTTCCTTGGTGATGGATGCATGCAAGAAGGTGTCACCAGTGAGGCTGCCTCACTTGCAGGGTACGTCAAACAAGGAATGAAGATCTAGCATCTATCAGTCATTTTCAAAGTGTTCATGCTCTAATACATCATACCGTCTCTATCGATAGTCACTTGAAACTGGGTAAACTGATTGCGCTCTATGACGACAATCACGTCTCAATTGATGGTAACACAGAATTCGCCTTCACGGAGGACGTGGTCAAACGCTATGAGGCGTACGGTTGGCATGTCCAGGTCGTGAAGGACGGCAATAGCGACCTCAAGAGTATTTACAACGCGATTGAAGAGGCCAAGAAGGTGACGGACAAACCATCACTCATCAAGGTCTATACGACGATCGGATTCGGGTCCTTAAATCAGGGCACAGAGAAGGTGCATGGATCCTCACTCAAGGAGGATGACATTGTCCAGTTGAAGAAGGCTTTTGGTTTCAATCCAGACGAAAAGTTCATCATTCCTCAGTCGGTCTACGATTTGTATCACGCCAAGGCCGCCAAAGGAGCGAAGCTCAATGATGAGTGGAACACGCTTTTGGAAAAGTATACAACCGAGTACCCGAACGAGGGTGCTGACCTTAAGCGTCGTCTAGAGAAGAATCTGCCTGAAGGTTGGATCAAGGATCTACCACGATACACTCCTGCGGACAAGCCTATGGCGACCCGAAAGCTTTCTCAAGCAGTGCTTAACAAGATTGTACAGGCGCTACCCGAGTTGCTGGTGGGTTCAGCAGATCTGACGGATTCGAACCTGACCCGTTGGGAGGGCGCCGTAGATTTCCAGCCGGAGAGCTCAGGGATCGGCAGCTATACCGGTCGCTATTTCCGTTTTGGTGTCCGTGAACACGGCATGAGCGCTGCTTTGAACGGGATCTCTGCCTATGGTGGCCTCATCCCTGCTGGTGCAACCTTTCTCAACTTTATCACTTATGCTTGGGGTAAGTGCAAGCGTGGGTAGAGGATCACCAGACAACCCACTGAGATAGCTAGCTAACCGCCACCTTCTGATGCTTTTAGGCGCTGTCCGTCTGTCTGCCTTATCGGGTCACCATGTTATCTACATCATGACCCATGATTCCATTGGTATGTCATCAATCTAGAGATCCAGAGCGAGGTCGTACGCAACGGTCATCGTTTACCTATCAATTGACTATTACTGCTCTACTCTTGTTAGGTCTTGGAGAGGACGGCCCCACTCATCAGCCTATCGAAACGATGGCCCTTATCCGCGCTACACCTAACATTGTGGATCTTCGTCCCGCAGATGGTAATGAGACCTCCGGAGCGTACCTCTATGCGATCAGGACCAACACTCGTCCAAGCGTTCTGGCTCTGACACGGCAGGACCTACCGCAGCTCGAAGGCTCCTCTGTTGAGAAAACACTGAAAGGAGGCTACGTTCTTCAGGAGGTCGATGGAGCAGATGTGACCTTGGTCGGAACTGGCTCAGAGGTCTCGCTCTGTGTCGAAACTGCAAAGTTGTTGAAGGAACAAGGTATCAAAGCCCGCGTTGTTTCAATGCCGTCAACCACACTGTTTGACGAGCAACCGTTCGAATACCGAGCTTCAGTCTTGATTGATGGTGTGCCAGTGGTCTCAGTGGAGGCTATGTCGACCTACGGATGGACCCGTTACGCCCACGAGTCGATTGGCATTGATGTCTTTGGAGTCTCCGGCCCATACAAGGACGCCTTCAAGCACTTTGGTTTGGTGCCAGATGTCATCGCAGACAAAGTCAAGAAGGTCATGGCCTTCTACAAAAAGGAGGGATTCGTTCCTTCTCTTGTCCGCAAGTACTTCCATTGAACTCAGGATACATGGCTCGTCAACTCCTTCATTTTTTCTTCTTCGCCAAATCGTGCACAGAAAGCTACAATACATCCGATCCAGGCGTATGACTATTGACTCCACCACGAGAGTAGCCCCAGACCATCGCCGTTAATCGAGCACTATCGAACAATACAGATGACGGTTATATCCGGTTAGCATTCTGTTGGACTGACAGCATCGTGAACACATATCCCCTTCCCTTCCCCGCTTTTGACTCGCCGAAAAGCCAAGGAAAACATACGACTAGTGAATAGGGTGGCTGTTTGGACGAGTTCGCGCTAAGGTCTGGCGTGTCAACACCCTCTTTCCTGGGACGGACAGACGGGGAGGTGTCGAAGAATTGTTCGGATTCGACCCTGAAACGGATATCCTCGTCAATATCCATGAACATCTCATTCTCATCGTACATCCAGACCCAGACTTGTTCCTCTGCATTGAACTCGGAGCCTTCTTGGAGGTAGCTGTGAGGGATCGTGATATCGTCGAAGAATCCTAGTGAAACTGTGCAGGGCGTAATGGACATCAACCAGAGTTGATATCGGAAATCAGCTTCACCTTCTCTTGTAACGTGTTGGATCTGATTGAAGTTTCACGAGATATACCTCGAACACCCTCCTGATTTGAAGAACGGATCTTGCCCGTGAGAACCTCACCGATGAATGGTCTGAAGA
>Ga0247824_10000474_pt1 | contig 19880 bp, 11 predicted proteins | sample 13C_PalmiticAcid_FD_194412 | JGI IMG/M metagenome (GOLD analysis project Ga0247824, IMG submission 194412) | Soil microbial communities from agricultural site in Penn Yan, New York, United States - 13C_PalmiticAcid_Day48 | ecosystem: Environmental > Terrestrial > Soil > Agricultural land...
GGGTGGAGGTGGAGGAGTGGTTGATTGAGTGAGGAGATATTAGGGACTGGTTCTGGGGGAGACCAATTGACTGATTCATTGATTGATTGATGGTGGTGGTGGTGGTGGTGTGTGATAGTCATACAGTGTAATGGTGAACAGCCCGCGTGAAAAACGCCTTCTACCTGAGCCGGGATACAAAAGTCTCTCTAAAAGAACAGCAGCACACTGGTGGTGCTGGGTGGAGGCAGTGCCGCATCACATCATGGCCGCCCCGAATCCAAACGTCCCAAACATGACCCAAACCGCGCTTGCTCTCGTAAACACATCTCCCATTACCTGGCAACCACCGGCTGAGCGTCACCCGCCAGCCAGGTATCCTCAGCTCTCGTTCCAGGAGGTCGCCAGGCCGCATTACTCATCCCGCGACTCCTCCCACCTCCGCGCCCGCCCACGTCATCCGACTTCTTGGTGTCGCCCATAACACTGCTCGACGCGAACGCCGCCGCCGCCGCGCTGCCGGGCGTGTAGGCGTGCCCTGCCGCAGACTCGGGCATGGCCACAGGGCTCTCAAACATGCCGGTGCCGTTCTGCACGCCATGCACAACGATAGGAGGCGAGAGGGCTTGCTTGGTGTTCAGCGGGAGCAGGGTGGCGTCCCGCTTCGTCTCCGTCATGGACCGCGCGCGCTGGTCGGCCTTGTTCTTGTCGTTGCTGCGGTCGTAGAGGTACAGCCCGAGGAAGGTCAGGGCGATGCCCGCGGCCTGGACCTTGGTCGTCGGGCTGCGGAACCAGATGATGGCGATGATGATGACAAAGACGCGCTTGATGAGCGACGCGACCGAGTACGTCACGGGCGAGACCATGGACAGCAGCACGAAGGCGAGGATGTTTTGCCCAAAGTGGAAGGTGCCGTTGAAGATGTACTCGAGCACCAGCGGGCCGTGGTCGAGCGAGTTGGGCGTCTGGTTAAGGTCCACACTGCCGTCCCACAGGAAGTCGCCGATGATGTCAACGCCTTCAGACCAGAGCCAGATCGGGCCCGTGAGCAGGAAGGCCATGCCCGACGAGTAGCAAAGGAGGTTCAGCTTGTCGAGCTTGCGGGACGGCGAGTTGGGGCCCCCTTCTTGTTCGGCGCGCGCGGCTTCGTTGAAGAGCCGCTTGGAGAAGATGTTTTGGGTGACGAAGATCATGGCGGCCAGGAAGGCGTAGAGGATGCCAAAGAACTGGCCGCCAAAACTGCGGTTGCCCGAGCACGCGAGCATGACGCCGGTCGTGAGCGGGATGAGGGAGAAGTATGTCGCCTTCGGGTACCGAATGTCGAAGATGAAGCGGTACGCGAGGACGGTAAAAAGGGGCGAGAGTCCCTTGATGGTGTGTACGAGAGACACGGGTATTTTGGATGTCGCATTCGAGCTCAGGAGGTGGCCTCCTATTTGGAAGGCGGCCAGCGGGAGCGTGGTCCTGATCACATCTCGGGATGGGTATCGAATCGGATATTTGAGCGCTGGGATGGCAGTTCTCAGCCGAGGGAAGGCGGATGCCAGCCACGAGAACAGCAGGCAATACGACGAGACGAATGCGAACTGGACGAGGGTCAAGGTCGCGGGCTTGTCGAAGGCCGTGAGAATCGCCTTGGAGGAGGTGTTGGTCAGGGCCGACGACCAGTACCACATCACGCAAAGCACCTACAGGCAGAGGAATCAGCATTGGTCGTCTCTACTTGCATGCCTTGAAGAACGTACAATCAGCTTCCACGAGAGGGGCGCGCGCAGCGCGTCGGCGATCTCCTGGGCATTCTGGCTCATGCTCGCAGAGCGCATTCGGTGGACAGCATTACTGATGCTGGTGTGTCTCCCGTGGCCCGAAGACCCTGGTATGGGTTCCCTGGGAGCCCACCTCACCCTGCTATCCCTCCGAGCGTGCCAGCGGTCTGGTGGCTTAGTGGCGCTGCCATTGCCGTTTGCAAAGCCATTCTGCGGCCAGCGCTGGCCTGTGGGTTGGCCATTTGCAAAGGCGTGCCCAGCGTCGAAGTCGGGGAACTTCTCGGTCTCTCCCGGGCCTGAGGTACCGTTCGGCTCGGCGAAGGATCGTGCAGTCGAGGAGCGAGACTGGGACGCAGCCCGCATGTGGGAGCCGGTCGAGATGGACGCAGAATGCGAGTGCGGCATCGCGCTGCAAGGCGCTGCGAGACGGTCGACGAGGACACTCTGGCTGGCTCTGGGGGCTGCGGGCAATGATTGCAGGCGGCGACAAGGCAATGGAACGAACGGGAGTGCTGTCGCGCACTGTGTTATGTGATCATGGCCACTTCTCTGTTGTCCGTATGATTCGAGTCCAACACGAGGAGAAACAATTCGCGGCAATTGGCGGTTGCACAGCCAGGCGTCTGGCCCTCCAGTCGCTTTCGCTTGGAGGGGCGCGGGTCGGTCTAGCCTAAGCCGTTACAGGCAGTCAAATAAACTCTCTTGGCGCCGCCAATCCACTGCTGCAGGCCCAGCACGCGGCTGCTTTGCCAGTGGATCCAAGGGTGTTTCAGAGGCTCAGAGAGGACACCGCCACATTTCCATGGAGTCGTGCTGCAAAGCATGCCACACTTCAGTGCCAAGAGGTTTTGGCCCAGCCACACATGCGTGCCTTGAGCTTCTCAAACTTTTGGACGGCGCGATTGTGATAAGCCAGCAACCTGATCGCGTGCAGCTCCACCAAATCCTGCCACTCCAGCGACAGCCCGACGACCATCGCAAGCCAGCCCTGCCCGGACACTGCGCTCCTCTACCTTGAATGCTTTACACCACCGAACTTGCATCTGGACCCTGAGCCCTCGGCTCGCAGCAGGCAAGATGGCGGCGCCCAAGATGACCAAGAACCAGATGCGCCGGGCCAAGAAGAAGGAGCAGAAGAAGGCCCAGGCCGAGGTACGTTGACACCCCCCATTGTCATTAGTAGACCATCTTTGACTAACTGCCGCTGCAGAATGGCTCCAAGGAACCCGAGATCACGGAGGAGGAGGCAAAGGAGGAAGAGACGATCGTCGACGGCGAGAGCAAATCCACCGATCTCGAGGTCAAGAAGGCCCCCGACGCGTCCGACAAGATCGATGCCGACGGCCCCACCGATGACCCCCTTCTCGCCGAGGACGACCCTGCATTTGCGGCCTACAAGAGCATATTCGAGAAGTTCGGTATGAGCCTGGACGACGAGGAGGTCTCGAGGGAAGCGAACGCCGGCAACAAGGGTGAGGTCTTCTTTGACCAAGACGACGAGATTCCGAGCGAAGACGAGGATGCGCAACCAAAGATGTCCAAGAAGAAGAAGAAGAAGCTGAACAAGCTGTCGATTGCCGAGCTCAAGGCGCTGGTGCGGAACCCCGAGGTTGTCGAATGGCACGATGTCTCGTCGTCAGACCCCCGCCTCCTGGTCCAGATCAAGGCCCAGCGCAACATTGTCCCCGTGCCGACGCATTGGTCCTTGAAGCGGGAATATCTCTCGAGCAAGCGGGGTATCGAGAAGCCCCCTTTCAAGCTGCCCAAGTTCATCGCCGAGACGGGCATCACCGAGATGCGCGACGCCGTCCTTGAAAAGCAAGCAGAACAGACTCTCAAACAGAAGCAACGTGAGCGAGTACAGCCTAAGATGGGCAAGCTGGATATCGACTACCAGAAGCTCTACGACGCATTCTTCCGCCACCAAACAAAACCCGACCTGACAAGGTTCGGCGACGTGTACTACGAGGGCAAGGAGTGGGAGGCAGACTACAAGGTGTTCAAGCCCGGCGATGTCAGCGACGCGCTACGAGAGGCCTTGGGCATGCAGCCCGGCTTCCCACCTCCGTGGCTGCTCCAACAACAGCGCGTCGGCCCGCCGCCCTCATACCCGACCTTGAAAATCCCCGGCCTCAACGCTCCCCTACCCCCAGGAGCTGCCTGGGGTTTCCAGCCCGGCCAGTGGGGTAAACCCCCGCTGGACGAATATAACCGCCCACTCTACGGCGGCGACATCTTCGGCATCATGGCCCCCGGGCAAGCCGGCGCAGCCGCGCCCTACCAACAACAACCCCAACAGCCCCTCGCCGCCGCCGGCCCGCTCGGCGAGCCCATCGAGCGCACCCTCTGGGGCGAGCTCCAGCCCCCCGCCGAAGAGTCCGAGGAAGAAGAGTCGGAAGAGGAGGAGTCGGAAGAAGAAGGCTCCGAGGCAGGCGACATTCCGCCCGGCGGCACCGAGACGGTCAGCGGCCTCGAGACCCCCGGCGGGTACGCCAGCACCGTGCACACCGACATGCACCCGCCCTCGGGCGTCGAGACCAGCATGGCGGGCGAGTTCGACCTGCGCAAGACGCGCCGCGGCGGCTTCGAGACCGAAGAGTCTTCGTATGGCGGCCCACGCCAAGCGTACACCGTCATCCCCGAGCGCCAGGGCCGCGCCGAGGGCTTCTTTGGCAGCGACAAGACGTACGATCTCTCCAAGCCCGGCCACGGCCACGGCCACGACCCGCCGGTGCCCGTGCTGGGCCAGGACGACGACGCGTCGCGCAAGCGCAAGAAGCCGGGCGACGTCGAGGTGGCGCTCGACCCGGACGCGCTGGCGGCCTCGGGGGGCATGGACAAGGAGGAGCTGCGGCGCAAGTTCGAGGCCGGGCGGCGGGAGGAAGGGGTGGGCGCGCAGTGGAACAAGACGGCCTACGAGGAGGACTTGAGCGATATGATCGCGCAGGAGAGCCGCAAGAGGCAGAGGCGGGAGGAGGAGAGGAGGGGGGAGCGGGAGAAGGCGAGGCGGTAAAGGAAGGGGTGTGGGAGATTGTTGTCAAGACAGACACTGACGGGTTTGGGCGTTGAATCCGGCGTTTTTTGGGTGTAATTCATGGTTAATGGGCTTGCGGGTGGGTGTGTATAGTATGCTGCTCCTGTCGGTTGATGGGGCGGAGGAGAAAGAAATACGATATACAGATGGTAACATCCATTCTGAGTCTTCTCATGCGACTTTGAGTCTGAACTGTTTTGAGGAGGTTGGTCGAGTTTTAGTTGAAGCTGAATAAACCCCTGAAGACTCCCCAGCTCTCCCCCCGTTTGCTTGTTTGGGCTGGTGTTGTTGGTGGACACTGCAGTCACTGGCCCTCGCAAAACCTGTCGACTGCCGCTCTGGCCAGACTGCACCGAGTCTCGACCTTGTTGGGTAACTCAAGGCTTCAAGCAGACAGGCAGGCAGACAGGCAGGCGGGAGAGGTGGGCTTCGAGACAAGAATGGCCGACTCGGAGTCGCCAAGTTGAATTCTCGGTGCTGGCCCCGGCACGTCCCACTTTTCCCGACTTCCGCCGAAGAAACACTGGGACACAGCCGGCAGCAAGGTTGGTTGCTGAACGGTACCAGTGGATCAAGTCACATCAACTATCTTATGGTGGATAAGGGTGTTCATTTAGTATTGAGTTCAAATCGTTCGTTTGAGGTGCCCTTGACGCGAAGATGACGAGAAGGAAGTGCGATGATATAACGGGCGTCCGTATCATCCCCCGTCGGCGACGGCCGGACAAGTGTGAAAGAAATGTGGCTGGGGGGTGGTCCTTCAAACCGGTTCTCTGTGACAGAGGGGTGACGTGGACGGCTGACGAGTTTCCACTTGCTAGGTTGCCCAATTCTACCCCTGATCATCTCCTCCCTCGCTCCAGAGTCCGAGTCTCGTACAAGTCAGAACACTGAGCCGGGTTGCCTTGGGATGCACTGTCGTGAAGCGAAAAAAACACAATCAAGATCACAACCATGCAGCGACCAGAGTCATAGAGAGCGAGAGATTAATAATTAAATACCCAACCGCATACACCAAAGAGTGAACACGCCTCTAGCGCAGCAGCCAGAGGCATCAACTCGAAATGAACTCTGCACCTCTCAACAATTACGCCCCCTCCCCCTTCCCCCTGGGCTTCCGCCACCACACAACTCTCTCTCCTTCCCCAGCGAATCTAAGGTACACGACCCGCATTCAAGAAAGGCTTTTGACAACTTCCGCACTCCGTCTGAATCCCCGCTTGGTCAAGGGGCAAGAACAATCTCGTTTGAAAGAAGACAAATTGGGGAGACGGGAGGACGTCAGTTTAGAAGTCACACTAGCACCTGGGCTTGGGGTTGGGGTTGGGCGTCGCGGACGAGTAGGTGGCGCTGTTTTGAGCAGTGACGGGTTAGCATCTCGTTTCCAGCTAGCAAAGCGCCGTGCATGAGGGAGAGAGAGAGAGCGAGAGAAAGAAAGGGTGTGAAGGGACAGGAAAGAGAAACAAACTGACCCCTTGTAGGTGGTAGGCGGCACGGTGTTGAACCCGCTCGTGTTGGTCGGGTCCTGGGTGTTGCCCGCGGCGTTGCCCTGGTACGGCATGCCCATCTTCTGGCAGGCCGCGATGTGGTCGGGCGGGAAGGTGAGGCCGCGCAGGCGGTCGGGCGCCTCGATGATGGTGGCCGTCAGGCCCATCTCGACGTGCCACTCGATGTGGCAGTGGAACAGCCACACGCCCGGGTTGTCGGCCTTGAAGCGCAGCACGGCGTACGAGTTGGCCATGACGGCCACCGTGTCGCGCATGGGCGGGTTGCTGGCGTAGTTGACGTCGCGGCCGGGCCAGTTGCCCGTGTTGCTGCGGGGGCGGTCCAGCACCTGGAAGTGGTGGCCGTGCAGGTGGAAGGGGTGCGAGGCGGCGTCGATGTTGTTGACCACAATCTGGACGATGTCGCCGTGGTTGATGATGAAAGGGTTGACTTGGCCGTAAATGATTGGGTTCGTATTGAACTCGCCAGTGGTGGCGGCGCTGTACAGAGTGGGCACCTTCTGTTCGATGTAGGTCAGGTTGTTGAAGCACGCGCTGTGGCAAGGGCATTAGCATATGGTTTGGACATGCGGTGATCGACATGTGACCAGGCAAGAACACATACCGCGGGTGTCCATTCTGGTCAAAGCAGAACTTAAAGTCGAGATGGACCATCTTGTCGTACGAGGGGTACGCCGGTGCGTTGTTGAGGGGCTTGAAGTGAGAGTCGTCGACCGGGTTCCACTTATCCACGACGTCGAGCTTGGTGAGCGGTTGCGACGAGTCCATGACGAGATAGCCGGTATAGTTGAGCCCCCATCGCAGCTGAGCAGTAGAGTCGGTCCAATCGCGGTTGATATCGAGGGCGACCAAGAAGGGGAAATTTCCATTGTCCCTGTCAATGGCCGAGACCAAGACGTCGTACCGCTGGGCAGGCGTAATCCGGATCTGGTAAGCCTCCTGCTTTTGGATGTATGCCGCGTCGTTCGAGATGACGCTCATCGTGTGCGAGTCAAAGTGGAGCATAGCGGATGCAAAGGCGGAATAGTTGATGACGCGGATGCGGTACGTCTTGCCTTTGACAAAGTTCACGCGTGCTCCTTGTCCTTCGTTGACAAGAATGCTGTCTGGAAAGGCAGGCAAAAAATTCGTATTGGTTGTCGCGAGCATGCTCTGCATCAACGAGATGCTGTCGTTGTGGTACCTACAAACAGAACCTGTGAGCGTCTGGCGACTGCTAACATCGGGGCTGTAGGGCACTTACCAATCGGAGACCGTCAAGATGTATTCCTCGTCGTAGCTGCCCTTGTAGGGGTCATTGGGGTCAGACACAATGAAAGGACCGCGCATGCCATCGGGGTACTGGCCCATGTTGTGAGAGTGGTCTGCCATCCGCTTGTCAGCCTGGGCCAGGTCACCGAGCCTACCAAGCAATACTGCCAAACGAAACTTACACCAGAAGGTACCGGGGCTGTCCACTACAAACTGATACTTCATCGAGGAGTCCGGAGGCAGCGGGCACTGGGTGACACCGCTCGGACCGTCCATGTCGGACGTCTGAATCTGGTTGACACCGTGGAAATGGAGTCCGGTGGTCTGGTTCCCGAGGCCGTTGTGGAGGTTGACGACGACGATGTCACCAACGTTGGCCCTCATGGTCGGGCACGGCCAGTGCCCGTTGATGCCGATGACGGGCCGGCCGACGCCGTCCGGGCTTGCCCACACCCAGGTGGCATTGAAGTCGTAAGTGACCGTCGCTGCCCTGGCGAGACCCGCCAGGGACAGGTAAGCAAGAGATGTAAGGATCGAGGGGACCATCGCACTGGCTGCTCCTCTGGCGCTGGGTGGCAGGGGGCGGGATTGCGAGTGCGTCTGTCCTGTGAGACTGAGGCAGGCGAAACAGAAGAATGAACGAGTGTGTGGCAGTGTCAAAAGGATGAACGAGCGGATGGGAGAGACAAAGCTCGAGTGTTGGGTGAGAAGCAGGCCACGGATTTTAATATCAAGGCAAGCTCAAGAAATTCTCCTGCTCGAGCAAGCCGTGGTCGACATCGACTTGGTGTTTGACTGTGTTGGCTGGGCGATCAACCCTGCTTGATCGGAGGGTATCGAGGAAAATGACAGCAAAGCCTGAAGCAGCTGGTATGGCGTCTCGTGGTCGGGGCGAGCCATAGCGAACAGCCGTCTCGGCCGACAGCAAGCAGCGGGCAAGAGTTAATGCAGCTCCTGGGGGCCGAGCAAGTCCAGGCCTCCAACGGCTTGGTGTTTGGCTGCGCTCCCTCGGGTATCAGTCCTACCTGGCCGGGGGCCGTTGAGGAACATGCAGCAAAGCCCGAGGCAGCTGGTGCGGCATCTCGTACGGAGTTGTCGGAACAAGCCATAGCTAACAGCTGCCATAACAGGCAGCAAGCATGGGACAGGGGCTAATGCAGCTCCTCGCGGCCGAGCAGCCCTGGCAGACACTGACGTGGTGTTTTGGACTGCGCTCGCTCCGAGTCGGGGATCAACCCTGTCTCGCCGGGGGATATTGAGCAAATCGCAGCAAGAATGAGGGAGCTGAGCAGCGCCACTGGGTAGGGGCAAGCCAACATGGTATTTAACTATACTCGCCGGCAAATCAAGCCCCCATGGCGGGGGGAAAGCCGACGAAGGACGGCGGTGTGCGCTTGGGGCGGTTGACCCAGCTTCTCGTAACTGAGTCAGTCATGGAGGGAGAATAAGCTGACTTGATCTTTGGCTGCGCTCGCGGGGCGTTCAAGCCGGCTCAGCTGGATGTTTTGAAATACACGTGTAACGTAGACGGCCAGGGCATTCGAATGTAGGTAAAACGTCAAGGTGCAGAAAACGTCAAGGTGCAGGAAACGCGGAAGGCCAGGTTCTGGGAGATCCGAGGTGGGAGACGCGCTGCATCGGTCACTCCCCATCAAGAAAGGAATGCGTTAGCTTGAGGTGGCCAGGGAATGAAACGGGAATGGTCCCGCATGCGGCTCCGGCTAGACGCGCGTCACACCGGAACGGCTGCGGCGCCCGGCTCTGGATCCCCGGGTTCTGGGTCCCGGGTCCTGGGTTCTGGGTTCTGAGTTTTCCATTCTGGAGTTTGGGCCTTCGATTCTTGTGCGACGTACGGAGTACGGCCAGTATCTCCAGGCGACTTGTCGGTAGCATGATACCAGGCCGGAGCGTGCATAAACGAATAGGGCTGCCATGTTTTGTCAGCGACACCCGACGCTGCCATTGCTATGCCTGGATGATTATCGAATGGCACTTGTGTGGCTTGCAGGACAGTTGATTGCAGGAGGGTGGCTTGCAGGGAGGTGGCTTACAGGATTCAGCCCTTTCCCGTAGTGTGCTGTTCGTGATTGCACGTGTGGTGCAGTCTGAAGGAAGTTGAAGGCTTCTGCATCTGTGCTGTCTTCCGTATTGGATGTCGGAGTGTTTCTAGCAAGACGAAAACAGAACGACACGGACACGAAAAGCCACCATGGAAAGCCACCAAGACACGAAACCCATGAAGACACGAAACACGACGACAGGCACGAAAACACGAAGACACCAAACAGGAAAAACTGACCCGCCCTTTAAGGTTGTTGCAGCACGGCATTCACAGCCCGAAGCCACATGTATGACGCCAATGCCGGATCATCAGCTCCGGGAGTTGAGAGCGGCGGCAGCTCAGCGGCCACGAAGCTTCCGGGCAATAATCAACGAGGTGTCTTGTTGGAAAATCGCTGCGGCGGATGATTGAAACAGAACCTGTGAGGCGTCGGGTCCCCCAAGTCGGCATCTCGCGTGTCGTCCGGCACGGCTTTTTTGGGCCGGTCACATTTTCTGGACTGGCTCCGGTTGCGAGACGGCGCCGTCGACGCACAGAGCAGCTCGGGACGTGTCGCAGTGGAGGAAAGTTGAGAAACTCTCATGCCGAACACCCGAAAGCCTGCAGGTAAGGGTGTGTGCTCCTTGTCCTGATTGGTTCGCCCTGCATGCTCCTCCCGACCAAGCATGGGTCGTCGAAACAAGCTTCGAACCTGATCCTGTCAACCATGGAACTTTGTCCCCAAGACTCCTGCCTCAGGCCGCTGACCGGCGTATTTACAGTGGCTGAAAGTGCCACTCGGTCCCGAGCCTGCTGGGCGGTACCTATCGGGAATGTAGGCAAGCGGATTCGTTTGGGTCTTTTGGGGAGCTTCTCTGCAGATCTTGGGTAGGGCACATACACTTCCGGCTGCGGTTCACCCGATCGGCCCTCCTAAGACTGTAATTTATTCATACCACAGCAGTGGAAGGCGGGGAAAGGCGAAAATGGTCTGGCACTGGGCGACGGGGGTGGTCTGCTTCTTTTCATATGGTATCCCCTTTTCGTTGCATTCTCTTTTCGTCGCGCTCCGGCCGGCGGGATAAAGGCCTGATATGAAACGAAACTGGCAATCTTGCATTTGCAATCCGCGATGGCCTGGGCGGAAGAAGTGAGAGGTTGAGATGAAACAATAATGTCCAAGTGGGTGGCAACTTCCCCCAGAGCTGGAAGGTAGCACAAGAAGCAAGCAGGAAGGCACATACGCAGGGGGAGCATGGCCGCACCTACCATACCTAGCAATTCCAGTTATCAAAAAGCCCGTCATTTGGCAATCTTCCATTTCAATCTGTCTCGACCCTTTCCCCGTTCTTTTGACACAGCACGCTGCACCGTACCTTGCATGCCCAGGCGCGTTAATTCTGTTCTTCCACTCCTTTCGACCTGGCCTCGTGGCATCAGCTGCAGCAGGCCGCTCAGCAAATTCGCGTCCCCGATCAGGGATTCTATCAAAATTCATACCCTCGATTGCTTACTCTCCGGACAACCTCCCCGCGCCGCTGCAGCTCATTGATGGCCGTATGGGAGGTGCTTCCAGAATCCCTGGGTCGACGAGACGCCGCCCACGCACAGGCGACCGAAGGTAGCTTATGGATTCGAGCCCAATGCTTCTCACATCACCAATGATTTCTCTCGAGGATGCTCAAGGTACTGACTGCCCGCTGTTTTTTTATTGATTCAAGGATAGCCAGTGGCTCCATGCTCCGATTCACACCCCTTTCTTGTTGTCCCTGGGGCCTTTCTTCTGGCCACAGCGGCCGTTGCACAAAACGTTTGGTCTTAGGGCTCGGCGCTTTTGTGGTCGTGCTGCATCTCCTAAACCTACTGCTCCTGAAGCAAACTTGAGGGCGCTATTTCATGTCCCTCGTTCCCACGTGGGTTTGTTCCGCGTGCTCTCCTGCTTTGCTGCCATCTTGGCAGGCTCCAGTCTTCAGTCGCATGTTGATGGCCCGGTCGGCCTCTTCCCCGTCCCACTTAGCTCCCACGTCGTCGCCGTCGTTGATTTTGTATCCCTGACACTGCTGGCTCACCGTGCCAACTTCATCCTCGCGATTTTCCTATTGTCTCTTTCAAAGGCACGGGTTTCCGTGGTGGATCACCCCTTCTCTCTCCACTCTGGGTACGGCGAGGACTCTTGCGTCCCAGTTGAGGAGGTTTGCTATCTTGCTCATCCGGCACCCTTGCCAATGCAACTGTCAGGGAAGCGCCTATACGGCAACGCCTGCAGCCCGACCAAGCCTCAATCCTTCATCCACGGTACTACCACGAGCTGATCCAGGCCGCTGCTCCTTGGGTGCCTGGGCGGCCTTGTTAAACACGAGCTTATGTTTGTTTATCGGCCGCGACCTTTCCGCCTGCGCCGGGCCGCTGTCTTGGGCACCGGGAGCATGACGCCTTTCTGAGATGGCGGCTGAATATTGCTGACGACATGGTTGGTAGATTTCACTTTCTTCGGTTGCTGTTTTCTTTGCATTCCGAGTACCTTACATACTGCAACCCATCATACCCACCCTCTGCCCACCTTCCCACAGACACTGACCAACTTGAGGATAACGGGGAAGCCATGTCTTGTCAGTATCTCCGATAATGAACAGGCGTCGTCATCTCTGGCGGATTCCTTACCGTACCTAATCCCCGTGTCGGAAAATCCTCGTGCTGCTCCCAGTTCCAGTGCGCCCCCTTTTCTATTTTCAAAATACTCGATTTCTCTTTGTGTGTTTTGTCCTGTCCATCTTGTCTGGCCCTCCGGTATTGGACTTGCTTCCTCTCTTTTCGCCCATTCCTTCTCGGTTGCGCGCCTGCCTTGCTTGCTTCGCTGGTCCTCAGGCATAACAAGCAGATATCCGACATCATCAAGCATTGGGCATCAGCCGAACCACCAAGCCTCACCGCAATCCCCACCCGCTGAGTTGGCCCTTCTTAAACGGTCCACCCTGGCCTGTCAGGATTTGCCCTAGTTGCATACGGTCCTGCCATAAGGATCGCCAGAACCGGAACCTCAAGTCCAAGGTGCAGGTAAAAGCCGTGGCCGAGATGGTTTATTGTGCCTACTGCGGGAAGGCTTTCACCCGCAAGGAACATCTGGAGCGACATATACCAAGCCGTGAGCCATCGTCCAGGACCTGCCATATGGCTCGCCTCGCGTTGCTGACAACCTGCTTGTACACAACAGATACCAACGTCAAACCGCATCGCTGTGTCGCCTGTCAACTCTCATTTGCTCGACGGCAAGTTACCGACCTCGCGCTCTCCAGATGCTAACACAACGAAATGGGCGGAACTAGCCTGGGCTGACCTTACCTCAAGAGATCTCCTGAAACGGCATCATACTACGTACCACGAGGCCAGAGACCCCATGGAGCCCTTCCCAGGGGGTGTGCCAACGGTTGCCGGGCGGACACCCATCGCGTGCCAAAACTGCGCCAACGCAAAGACGGGGTGCGACAAAGGGGTTCCATGCGGAAGATGTACTGAGAAGAACCTGCCCTGCGAAGCCCGCTTTGCAAGACGGTCATACAAGGCCGCCATCCGTGCCGCACAAGCGAGCTCTGCGTTCAAGAGCCCCCCTGCTCAATCGCCGCCGCCGCAGCAAGCACAAGCTCCTGGGGAAAGTACCACCACGTTTGTGGACGCCAACCAAGCCGGAGTAAAAGCAAAGGATGAGATGACTCCTACGGCCATTGAGGTCGCCATCACAGGCCTCCATGTCGCCGAAAACTCCCCAAAGAAAGCATCGCCACACCAGCCCCAGATGAGCCCAAACAACTTGCCATCACCCCGTCTGGACAATTTCACACCTCTGGGGAACGACTTTGCTTCCCAAGACGCCACATACCAAGACCTCATGTTATGGCCCGATTTTTCAATGAATCCAGACGTCTACCCGGCGATACCGCTCGGCAGTGCAGACATCTCAATGGCGGTCTTCTCGGGGCTCGGTGATATCTCGTCTCCGTCGAAGCCCCTGACCGCCTCGTCATCATCTCGAGGCTCGACACGGACGCCTGAGACCAGCATCATGTCGGCGAGTGACTTCGAAAATGCCTTGCAGCCGGTAGAGCTCGCCATGGCTGCTCCCACAGACGACTCGATCCCCGAGTTTGAGGTTGTGATAGCGGCCGAAGGTGCGTGGAATCTGGCACGATGCAACCCCTCAACCGCCAGCAATTGCCCCCGCACGGCCATCGTCCATCTCGAGTGCCTGGAGCGAAAGTCAAAGCAGGATGGGACCTGGACTGCTTTGGAAAAATACCTGGAACGGGTTGACTGGGACCCTTCGGACTTGACATCCGTTGTGCCCCTGACGTCGCGGACCCGCGACAAGATCCTGGCCATCACCCAGACCTTCCTCCACAAAGCCCTCGAAGTCCACCGCAGAAGCCTCAACAGCTGTCCCAAGACGAGCAGCCCAGGTGATTTTAACTTCCTTGTCCTACCGTCAGCCAAAATTCTCGAGGACTTGTTGCGCAGTTACATCCGCAGCTTATCGGTGTACTACCCCTTGGTTCCCGCCGGCTGCGTAGACCCCAATGAGATGTTGCAAAACAACCCGGCATCCACGCTACTGGTTTTGCTCACAATCGCCCAGGGGGCTGCCACAATCCCAATAGCAGAGGCTCGCTACCTCTCCGCAGGGCTGATCGAGACGTGTCGCATTTCGCTCTTCGACATCGTTGAGAAGGACATTGAGCTCTCGACAGACCCCACCACGCTGCGCTGTGCGCTCCTGTTTATCGTCCTCGGCGCCTGGAGCGGTGATAAATGGTTGATGGACATTGCAATGCGTCAGCGAGGCATGTACATGTCGGTACGTGTCAACTTTGGGATTCCCGCCCTGCCGCGGGTAGCATTTGGACAGGCATTGCTAACCCCCTGAGGTACTAGATGCTCAAACACGCCGGCATGCTGGACCCGCAACCTTCCTTAGTCCCGGCGGCGTGTAGTGATTCGACTACGACTGAACTTGAATGGCACGCCTGGTTTCAGCGCGAGACCCAGAACAGGTAAGCTGCAGTACCAGCTCGCAGTTCATATGCCCACTTCAGCATGTAATCTAGATGTATAAGTACTTACGCGATGTTCTAGGTTGGTCTACAACTACATTATGCTGGACCAGGAGCTCAGCTTATTCTACGATACGCCGCCCTTATTTGCCATCACGGAGCTTCAGTGCCCGCTGCCGGGGCCGGAGGTGCTCTGGATGGCTTCCAACTCGGAGCAGTGGCTTACTGCAATGCGGTCAGTCTACGGTTGCTCAGCCAGCGTCCATCCCCAGCTTCTCAGCGGCACCCCGCCGGCCACTCCGTCGCTGTATGACCTATTCCAGGATTTCCTCCACGACAACCTTTCGCGGGGGCAGCCTACCATGTGTCCACAGCAGCTGCGGTTGATCCTCCATCCGATACAGGCGCTGCTCTGCCATCTCCATCACGTTCTGTCGTGCTTTTCTGATACCCCTAGCACGCGGCGGATTGGTGCGCGTTGCGTGACAAAAAGCTCGGCCCTCCATCGGCTAGAAGAGGTGCAAGTGCTGTTGCAGAAGTGGTACGACATCTCGGCCAACCACCACAAGGCGAACCCAGACTGCCCCGTGACGAGATGCAACCTGATCCTCTACCACCTCATCTCCCTCAACGCCGTCACCAACTTCCTTGAGATTGAGCGTTTTGCCCGTCGCGAGGCCTTCGCCTTTGAACACTGGGACTGGGACGCGCCGCAGCTCGCCAAGCGGTACATCTTCCAGCGCGAGGACGCCATCTTCCACTGCGGCCAGGTCTTCCGGCTGCTGCGGCTCATCCCCAAGGACCGCCGGCCGGCGTGGTGGTCCGCGGCCATGTACCGGGCCACGCTGGTGCTCTGGATCGACAGCGTGTCCCGGATCTACTCCTCCCGCGCCCAGGGCGGCGGCAGCAAGCGGGATCCCGCCAGGACGACGCCGCCGCCCGTGCCGGTGGTCATCGACCAGGCAACGCCCGAGGATCCGGCCATCAACGCGTACGTCTGGAACGGCGCGGGCGTGGCCATGCTGACGTGGGCTGACGGCGCCACGTTCACGCTCGACAAGCCCGCCGACATTCTTATGTATGCCATCCAAAACATTGAGACCGGGCTGAGTTTTCGTATTGGAGATGGGATCAAGCGCAAGCTCATTGCCCTGGGGAGGAACTGGAACCTGGATGATGTAGAAGCGTCGCCGGTTGTCAACGTGGGGGGGTAGATCGGCACCAGGTGTTGGTGTCGTTTGTGCATTTACACCCATTTCTTTTCGTTTTCTGGTCTGTGCATCTGGTGAGGAGGTTCTGGAATTTGCCCAACCATTGTCGTTTTTGGAGCAGGCGTTTGTGGTACAGATTACATACATCCAATGCGATAGTAATTTCTCATCCATGCTGACTCTTGTTGGTGCTGTCCGTTCTAACAAAACGGTGGAGAGGGCGCGATGGTGACCTTGGTGGCAGAAAAACCCCTGCCGTGACCGATATGGGTGTCGTACAAACGCAGCAGGGCTTCTTTCTGGTTCGTCAAACGGCTGCGATGTGTGAGCAAATGTACCTTAAACAGGTCCGGTATTACTGTAAGATAGAAGGGTTGTTGGTAGCTAGCAGCCTTTGATACCCAGCTAGTCAAACTTCCCTGCCAACTCACTTTGTTGGTTTCTGACATTTGCAACCTTGCCTTTCTCTTCTAAAATTGGAAGCGCGAATACCTTTGACAATGGCCAACGGCGAAGAAAAGGGAAGACTGCGCCAAGCCATTGTGGTACATACCAGTTTCTGGCACAGTCGTTTACACCAACGCCCCAACACGCACCACCAACATGCCAGGTCACCAAAGAAATACGACATGGTTGTGGCAAGCGACAGGCTCAAATGAGACAAGTTGAAATAGACGGAAACAAATCTCGGACGCCGCGGTGGCCTGTGACCACTTGTCTACAAAAGCATTGCAGGATGTTGCGACCCGTGAACGACGGCTGTGTGGGAGTAACTACAGAGACAATAAGAAGTGTAAATATCACCTCGGGCAAAGAATTGAAATACTTTATGAAGAGGCTTGCTGGTCGGCCTTCACACTCAAGGTTTTCTCTACCACGTCTCTACAACTACACACGCCTTACCCGTTCCTAGTCTCTGCTCACCATGTCTCATCGCAGCCCGCCCGACAACACCGCCTCACGTGCTCCGACGCCAAAGGGATCCATGGCTTCAGTTACGGTGTCGATGGGTGAAATCGCATGGCTCAATAAAAGTACAGGTGAATACTCACTGCGCAAGAGCAAACAAGACTCCAGCCATATCGATGGCCAGATATTCGAGGATCGTTACGGCCTATACACGGATGGCCTGAGTTCCTGTTTTGCCCTTGCTGTCATCGGCCCCGGAGGCGCCATCCTGGCGCACGTCCCGGCGTATTTTGGTCATGACAACCTCCCCGAGGAAGAGGTGAACGAAGTCAAAGTTATGATGGAGAACTTTTGCGTCATATGGGGCACGAACTGGAAAGCGCTCACCCCATCGACTGTGGTGAAGGTGATGGGCGAGCACACTAAGAAAGACAAGATGGAGCAACTGATGAACCATATGTTTGATCAGGTCGCTTTGGCCCCGGACATGGTGTTCTCATGCGATAAACTGCCAAAGCCACGCAAGGAGAGGCACGGAGAAGTGGTGGTTGTGACAGAGCCTGATGGTAATGAGGTCTTTGTCGAAGACAAGAAGGTGCTATAAAGCAGGGTAGAGCAAAAGAAGCTACCTAAGAACGAGACAAGACAAGCGGAGAGCAGAGGATAACAACAAAACTCAGGGCTCAGCTGGTCCGAGTGTAAGATGAATGCGTAGTACAGCAACAGCAGGTATGTTGCCAACCGAGAGACAACCAATTCGGCTACGCTTGAAGGGTGTGTTGATATTGGCTTCTCGTCACTGGCTCCCGCTGGTTGTATCTCGTTATGTCATGGGCTGTGGGGGAATCGATCTTCTTGGGAAACCCTACATTAGTCAATCTGTCTCGTGGTTATCCAGCTTTGATACGATGTGAAAGCTGCTATCCGTGGCGTACACTGCCCTCGCAGATTTGCAGAGCAAAAGTGCCTGACCTGCATACTGCCCACGTGATGCCTAAGCGGGGGAGACAGCTGAAGTCAATCAATCCAATTTCGCAAATAAATCACAGCAGTTCATGTGAGAAGCACTCCTCAATTCCGACATTCACCTCGCCTCGACGCCTCCATCATGGACGGGCACACGCACACGCATACCACAGCTCTTCTAGACCTTCCAGACGAACTCCTCGACCAGATTCTCGCCGAGCTAAAATGGGGCGCGCCCACGGCCCCGTTCGCCCTCGACTCGCTGCAATTCTACGAAAACCTAACCCAAAATACAGCAAGCATCCAACTCGTCCGCTTGACCTGCCGTCGCCTTGCCTCCAGGGCCTCACCCCTGCTCCTACCTGTAGCTTCTGTCTCCATCAGTGATCCATCCTCGGTCGACCGTCTGGAGGAGATTGCTCGTCACGGAATATTCGCCCCTTACGTCAAGGCTGTCCATGTCTGCTTCGACTTTTACGAGGCCGACCCAGCTGCCGACCCTCGGTCGTTGGCTGGATATCTGCTTCATATCTGGCGGGACTCTGGCTACCTGGTTGGGCCTGTAGGGTGCGTGTGGGCTCAGACTTTTAGCGACTGGCATGCATTCTGCTGTGGCATGGAAGGGATTCAGCAAGAAGACAAGCAGGAAGAGAGCCAAGGAAGCATGAAGCTACTATCGAGACTGCGTCTCGAGTACAGGCGGCGCTACGAGGCACAGCAGCGTCTCGCCTCCTCGGTTGTGCAACGGATCGCCAACGCGATGGCGCTCATGCCCAGGGCCACTCGGCTGGTCTTAGACGACGGACCAGACACACCACGTGTCGGCGACATGACCACTGTCACGGCACCATTTACACAAGGAGACCTCAACTGGTTGGTCCCTCCTATGCGTTGGGCCACTGCCTTCAAATTAGACCGCGGCTCTCCCCCTATCGAGGCACTCTTCTCCCTCCCCACGGCAGTTCACAAAGCCGGCATCAAGCTTACAGGCCTGCGCATCCACCGGCTGCAGCTGCCCGACAAGTTTCCGCTCTGGCGGCCAGCGGCGGACCAACACTGGAAGTGGAGCGACCCGCCGCTGCCCCAGACCGCCGAGCTGCGCGAGGCATGCCGCTCCCTGCGTGTCTTTGAGTTTACGCCGGGCTACGAGTGGGATCGCTGGTCCCCCGGAAACCTCATGGTCTTCAAGTGGCCGGGCGACGAGACCTCGTGGACGTTCAGCATGGGCTTGTACGAGGTTTTTGAGTACATTCTGACCGCGTCAAGAGACCTGACGCACGTCCGGGCCAGCCTCCAGGTGATCCACGCCGGCGTCTCGTACAACCTGTCGCGGAAGAACCCCGGGTCCTGGCCGTGGCCCCAGATCCGCGTCTTCCACCTCGAGCGCGGCTTTCTGGACACCAAAACCCTGCCCCGCTTCCTCTCGGCCACCTCGGGCACCCTGACCGAGCTGCACCTGGACGGCATGTATCTATGTTCCTCCGATTTCAGGGGCTTCTCCTGGTCGTGGCTGTTGGATCAGCTGCGCGAGCACTACCGCGACACCGGCGGTGGCCTCACAATACGACTGCGCCGGCCGCGCGGTGGCGAGTTCGTCCGCTTGGGTCTTCCCGAGGCCGATGCGGTGTACCTCGGGACGCTCTTTGACAGCGTTGATGACGACGGGCTCAGCGCCGTCGACCGCTTCATTCAGGGGATGAGTGATTGCAACCCCATGGTGGAGGCCGGCAGAACCTAGCGTCTTGAGTCGTCGGTTCAACCGTGAGCTTTGGGGCCGAGCAGGGACCGGACGCGTTGTGTTGCAGGGAGGAGATAGGGACCTGCATTGCTGTTGTTTTTCCATTTCTCCTCTTTCTAGTTGCAGTGTAGCGTTGAACCAGACAGCATATTTTACGCTTCTTTCACTCTTTGTCGCGTGTTGGTAAAGGCGAGTCACGCTGTGTTCATGTCCTCCCCGGCCGATCCTCGACAACCCACCATCAACCACACCGCCTTCATGGCAGTGGCCTCCCAAGAGACCACCACAGACTTGCCACGATCAACCATAGTGAATCCCTCTTCATTCCCCCTCACACCCCAACTATCTCGGATCAATTATCCCCCTGATTATCCCGCCCCGTCCGCCCGTCGCTCTCCCCCTTCCACCCGGCCATCACTCACGCTGCTGAACACGTCG
>Ga0247824_10000475_pt1 | contig 19865 bp, 8 predicted proteins | sample 13C_PalmiticAcid_FD_194412 | JGI IMG/M metagenome (GOLD analysis project Ga0247824, IMG submission 194412) | Soil microbial communities from agricultural site in Penn Yan, New York, United States - 13C_PalmiticAcid_Day48 | ecosystem: Environmental > Terrestrial > Soil > Agricultural land...
TCTCTAGGCAAGGACCCTCGAGTCTATATTTGTTGTAGTATTGTTTTATCCTAGTCCTAATAAACTCGAGTTCATCCTTAAGCATCGCGTATAGCATGCTTATCTTATCGGCCTTGACTACTGCCCTAGGGACTGCCCCTATAGGTCCCTAGCATAGGTCTGCCTCGAATCCAAAGTTCGTAAAGAACGGTATGACTTTCGTTGTCTCGGTTAGTACGGTATTATATACCAGCTATATGACTAGTAACAACTCGACCTAGTTATCTTACTAGAAGTTGATAAATATCTAGAGGTACTACTCGATGACCTAGTTAAGTCGTTCCGTCTAGCTATCTATCTATAGGTAGTAAGCTGTTAATAGCTTGCTTTTCATACCTAACCGTATCATTAAGGCTTACTAAAACCTCGACGCGAACTTAGTATCTCTGTCCGTAATCTACTCTATCGGCTATCCGTATACTAAAGCTATATGCTAATAGATTATATCTACGAGTTACTCCGCCGACTATAACTCCTTATATAGGAGGAAGTACGTCCACTTAGTGAGCCGATCTACTATAGTAAGAATGCTATTATACTCTATGCCTATCGCCGAGTCTCTCGAGAGTAGCAGCTTGGTAATAAAGTCTATCGTTACCGAGCTCTATAGCTGTTCTATAACTAGCAATGGTTAGAGGAGTCCGTAGGGTTTATACCGGTCCGGCTTGCCCCTTTAGTATATATCGTATACTATAAGCACCTCCTTGACTCGTTTCCTGAGTCCCGGGAAATTGTAGCCTTATTGCTTAAGCCGTGTAATAGTCTTCGTAATCCCTATATACCTACCGAGTCTAGACTTATAGATAACCCTAACGAGTCTGACTTACTCGTCGGGGTTACTGCCTAGGACTAATATATCCCTGCTTGGTTATTGTTCCCGGAAGACTACTCTATACTCCTTGTCGTCTACTATAGCCTATATTAGGTACCTTAGCGCCCCGTATGCTTATAGCTAGAATAGTAGTAGCGACGTTTCTATAGTATTGCCGAAATGGTCCGGCCTCCTACTTAGGGCATCTATATATACGTTCTCTATGCCCTTCTTATAGTGGACGATGAAGTTAAACTGCAAGAGGAATTCGTACTATCTCGTCTGATGTCCGTTAAGTTCCTTAGTCGTAGTAAAGTACCGTAGGTTCTTATAATCCGTAAAGACCTGGACTTTATAGGTCATACTACTAAGGTATAGCCTCTATTCCCTAAATACTTCGATAATAGCTATTAACTCCTTATCGTAGACCGGGTAATTAAGAGCCGGCCCGCTGAGCTTCTTGGAGAAGAATGCTACCGGATGCAGTTTGCCGTTGCCGTCTCGCTAGCTGAGTTAGGTACCGACCGCGAAGTTCGACGCGTTGGTCTCTATCTCGTACTGCTTTATAGGGTCTAGTAGTAGCATTATAGGTTCTTCGGCTATAAGGTTCTTAACCCGCTAGAATACCTGCTCCTGCTCTACCCCCTACTAGAACTCGACGTCCTTCTTCGTTAAGTTATATAGAGGTCGTATAATGTTGCTGTAGTTCTTGATAAACATCCGATAGAAGTTAGCGAACCCTATAAATCCTCGTACCTCTGTTATATTGGTCGGTATAGGCTATACCTTAATGGCCTCGACCTTAGTTAGTTCCATCTAGATCTGTCCTAGCGAGATTTCGTAGCTAAGGAAGACCGTCTTTATAACGTAGAACTTGCTCTTGTCCTTGTTGATAGAGAGCTTCTACGTATAGAGTATATCCAGTACTACCTTTATATACGTCTTATACTCCGTAGGTATCTTAGAGAAGATAAGAATGTTATCTAGGTAACAGACTACGAACTTGTTGAGAAACGGTCGGATCGTATAATCGATGACTGCTTGGAAGGTTATAGGTACGTTAGTCAGCCTAAAGGGTATAGTAAGATACTTAAAGTGCCCGTAGTATATGTGAAACGCCGTCTTCTACTCGTTATCTTTCTTGATACGGATATAGGTATATATGTTTAGAAGATTAAGGCGCGTGAAGATATATGTACCTACTAGCTAGTCCCGGAGTTGGTCGATATACGGCAGCGGGTAGCGGTTCTTTACCGTCTGATCGTTCAACTGTCGGTAGTCTATATATATCCGGAGCTTTCCGTCCTTCTTTAGGACGAAGAGGACTGGGTATCCCGCTAGTAATATCGATAGTCTAATATGCCTGATCTTGAGGTTAGACTTAAGATATCTCTTTAACTCTACGTCCTAAAGCTCGTTAGTATAGTATACCTTGAAGAACTTCAGCTAGGCCCTATCCTTGAGTTTGATCTTATAATCCTAAGGTCTATGGTCTAGGAGTCCCTCTATATGCTTTATGTAGAACGCCGGGTATCCCTAGTATTCCGCCGGGATCCGTCCTGTCTTAGCGTCCGTCTTCGTGTCTTAGTAGTACGCGAATTTATTATTTCCGGCTGTAACGAAGGCTGCTTCGAGCGTAGTGACCCGTTCTATAAGCTCGGTTTTCCCGTGTTCGTTAATAGAGACGATAGCAACCTCGGAGTCCGTCCGCGTCCTCTGTTGTCGTCCGATCCCTAGCTTCCCTAGTAAATCCTCGGGGGGTAACTTCCTTATTACTCTACCCTCCTTCCTACTATAGTAATTACCGCTTCTTCCTAAGTCCGTAGTAGTCTGTCCGCTACTATCCGGCTCCTGTAGTAGATCCTTGAAGTATACCTTCCCGGCGCGACGTTCGTATAATCCGTCTTCTATACTTCCTATCGAGTTAGCTAGGTACTCCCTCTAGCGAGGTCGCAGGTAGCTACTATCCTTCTAACTAATGTTAGGGTTATAATCCTTATACTATAGGCGTCCTAGGATCATGTCCTTCCTGGACCCTAGGTCTATAATATCGAATACGACTATTGTCGTCTTGCCCTCGACTTCGACGTCGATCGGCTCTATCTCTTGTCTGACCTATTATATGTCGAAGGGTCCCCTGACGATAAACGCCCGCTCCTTATCCCTCTACGGGATCTCAAGCTAGTTAACGAGTTATAGTGAGATAAGGTCGACTTATAATCCTCTATCTACTAAGGCTAATATATAGTATCCGTTCTACTGTGCTATGACCTAAAGTCTATCGTCGGGTTTGTCGTTCTATACAGCCGCGACCTTAATAATGCCGGCTGGGAGGTCGTCGTAGGTTATTCGTCGTGCCTAACTCTGCCTACGTCGGCTGACCTGTCGTCCTCGGGGTGTTTTTAGAGCTAGCTAAGGCCTAGGGAGGCCCCTTAGTCGTTTCCCAAGTCGTATTGAGTCTAAGAGGCGTCCCCCTTGATAACGACTATATCGTCTAGGTAACGTATCGTGCCGTTGTCCTCTACCTCGAGTGCTACCTTAGCCTAATGCTCCTAGTAGAGCTTCTTCCGAGCTTGTCGGCTCTTCTACTATATATCTTCGTCCTCCTAGCGTTTTTGCTAGACGTATGCCTTATCTACTAGGTAGAACATATAGTCCTTGCTTTAGTACTTGCTCGTGAGCTAGGTACCTCTATACTCCTCCGGCTAGGCCCTCCGGGGCCGGATATAGAGTCGTCCGTCGGATTACTCGCCGTAGGTCTATAAGAAGCTATTATAACCCGTGCTGTAATCGAAGACCTACGCGATAGGCTCCGGTAGCCCGTTGCTATCGGTAGTCCTGATCGGCTAGTAGTTGTAGTCGAACTTCTCCCTGAAGTAGTACCTATAGGTATTAGTAACGTACTGGAACTAAGGAACCTAGACGTAGTCCGCTCGCCTGGGGTGGAGTCTGTTGTACTCTCCTCCCTTTGCGAACCTGAACGCCTATACCTAGTCCTAGTCTATGTTGTCGTTAGTCCGTCCCTTGCTGAGGTACGGACGCTTGCTCTAGTAGTTGTCCTATCCCTAGGGAGTCCTTTCCTAGAGTCTCCGTTTCTCCTGCTCCTCGTAGTACTCGCGCTCTAGGTTGTAGAGCGTATTGTGTTAGAGGTTATATACGTCTTCCGTAGTCGGTCCTTCCTACCGAGTACCTGCTCGGTAGAGAGTGTCGTTAAGCTGGAAGACCTCCTCCTTAAGTTCGTAGGTAAGCCGTTATACCCCCTTGGCGTCTTCTAGTTCGCTATGGGTCTCGGCAAGTCCCGACCGGAAGTAGTCGACCTACTTCTAGAGGAATATAGGGCTCGGCCCGGCGTGCTTACCGGGGTGGTTATACGTCTTCTACCGCCCGAACTCGTCCTAGGTTATTGTAAGACCCTATGTTCCTACTATGTCCTAGATCGCAGGTAGTAGGCATATATCGGACCGTAATAACGCCTCCTCTTCTTCCGCTATAGGCAGGTCGCTATAGGTCGGTGCTAGTGCTATTTCAATACTATCGACGGTACTATCCCCCCGTCCTGCCGTTTCCTCTATAGCCCTAGTAAAGGCTTAATCGACCTGTGCCCTGACCTCGTCTATAGCCTAATTAATAGCGTCGTTAATCCTTTCCTATATATTCTAGGTCGGGTTAAGGTTCTACCTAAGGACCGCTTCGGCAATTACTGCCTATATGCGACCCCCGACGGCGTCGTACACTCGTTGCTCCTAATTCGTAGGTACGTCGTCCGAGTCCTCCGAGTCCCCCCTAATATACTAGGACTCGTGCTTGATGTCGATCTCGAGGTCGTCCTAGTCGTAGGTGTTATACGCTGACACCTCGACCACCCTAGTGCCTCGCTTAATAGTAGCGACCTCCTTGCCTAGCGTAGGCCTCTATCTATCCTTCTTAGGACTATAGCAGTCCCGCTTGAAGTGTCCCGTCTTGCTATAGTTATAGCAAGTAACGCTAGACTTATCCTTATACGGACGGAAGTCCCGTTAGTTGGCGTCTACGTCTATAGGCCCCCGATAGTACCCGTAGGACGTGCTAGGGTACTGGCGTTTACGGCTATAGTTGGCCTTAGGGTAGGAAGGCGTGAATAGTATACCCTTCTTCCCCTGCCGCTCCTGTCGTCTTTCGAACTGCCGGTTGTTGATCGTAATGGTAGTATTTATATATATATCTAGCGTCTATATATCTCGGTCGGTCTTGATAAGCTCGTCCTTAACGTCGTCCTTAAGCCCGTTATAGAATCCTCTCTTAAGCGCGTTAGGTCCCTAATGAACCCGGAATACGAGCTGCCTGAACTTCGAGGTATACTCGATAGCTAACTTATACTAGCGAAGGTTATTAAGATCCGTCTCCGCCCTAGCCCTCTTGTCGTAGACCCCGAAGACCTTGGTAATAGCGTCCTCGAAGTGAACGAAAGCTTCGAAGATATAGTTAGTCTCAGCAGTCCTCTCGTCTAGGCTACTCTCGAGGAACTCCCGCTAAGTAGGCTCGAACTACTCTAGCGCCCGTCCCTTGAGGTAGGTAGCTACGAATAGTACCTTCTCGAAGTCCTCCTCGAACTCGTTCGAATGGAACTAGAAGTAGGACCGGAGCTAAGTAAAGAACCCCTAAAGTTCCTCCTGTTTAGTCCTGTCGAATCGAGGTAGCGTTCCGACCTTAGCGTTCCGTTAGGCCGGCGTAACTAGGGCCCACGGGTTGCCTCTAGCCTCTATATCGTTCAGTCGCTACTTAATGGTCTGGAGTGCGGTGATCTACGCGACTAGCGTGGCATTACGCTAGTTTAGGTCCTAGACTGTATCGTGGAGCTATCTAGCTTGCTCTATAGTGACCTCCTCCTCCTTACTGTCGGAGTCCGGCGTACTGTTAAAGGGGTCGGGAGCATTATAGTCTATAGCGGCCTAGGCCGTAGCCAGCTGCTCCTGAAGGTTAATAGGGGACGATATAGTAGTTATACCTTCGTTCTAAACTATAATAGATCAAAGGGAATAAAGCAACGTATAACGAACTACGGGTACAGAGCACTCTAAAAGGGTTTACTAAAGATATATAACGTCTATAAAGGCTCAGTAAAGCCAAAGGATTCATAATAAGTACGTATAGTACAAGTGTCTTAATCGCTAAAGATGTACAATAGTAGTAGCAGTAATCAATGTATTTGCTTTACTAAGGAAGCCCTAAGCTCCCTTAACGAGTAACTAACTAGCTAGTATATATATATAATGACTTCTTTGTCCCGAAGTACCTTTGTCCCTGGATCGTTCTTTCTTTCTAACGATCCTAACTGGATCGTTCTTTATTCCCGACGATCCTAACTGGATCGTTCTCTATTCCCGACGATCTAACTGGATCGTCTTAGCCTTCCGACAATCTATCCCTGATTGGCCCTATGACCTTGTCCTGAATAATTGGCTGGCGGCATGCCCTATGCTCCGCCTATAGCTGCTTAGCCGCCCTATATAGTTAGTCCGTAACATATAGAGGATTACTTACTCTACGAGACGCAATGGATCTACTAGGCCTAGGGGCTATAGGTAGGGAGGGAGTATATCAGGCCCCTAGAGGGTTAGGGTTAGGTTAGGGTTAGGGTCGCGGACCTGTCGGGCCCACCGAGCGGACTTCGGGGGTAGATTTCCGGGCAGAGCGAAGTTTAGTAGAGCACGCATAGACTGAGCCCGCCCTAAGCCTACTCTGCGCTCTACCGTACTGGAGCTATAGCAACTAGGTACGGAAGTCTAGGACTGTAAGGCATAAGGAGGATAAGGAGGGTACGTAGCGCCCTGGTTTTAATAGGGAGCATACGTAGACTGAGCCCGCCCTGAGCCTACTCTATGTAACGGTCTCAGGAGTATATTGCAACTATCTGATGACGACTCTACGAGTATAACTAAGCTTGGAGAAAGGAAAAGAAAAGCGGGAAAATAGCCATCGCGTCGCGATAGCCTTTCTCTGACCAGATGGGGGTGCTAAGTGAAAAAGGGGTAAGCGTGATGGGGTCGTTGGCGGGGGCGTTGGCCGGGTGATGTTCAGGGGTCGCCGTACGGTCGCCGTGCTGCCGTTGTACGGCCCCGTCCTAGCTCCGTCCTAGCGCTGAGGTTAGCCGAGGATCGCTGAGGCCTCTATAGGGCTCAGCCCGTTACATTACCCCCCTCCTCCCCCCGGGCGTTGCGTTGTCTTCTGTGATCTTCCTGTGGGCGGCTTTATAGCGGTCTAGGGCCTCTGCCTCTAGGAGGGCACTTAGCGGTTCCTATGTTGGTTGCATGTAGCTAGTCCATTTGACTAGTACTTCCGTTGCTCCTCTCGTCTTCTTTGAATCGAGGATCTCCTCGACCTGCTATTCCTCCTCGCTATCTGGGCTATCTTCCGGTGTTACCGCGGGGGGCTGGGTGTCGTCCTGGACTTGCGATAGCAGTGGATTATCGCCAGCCCTCTTCAAATGTATTACGTGGAATACGTTGTAGATGCCCGGTGGTATGTCCAGACGACAGGCGTACGAACCGATTAGCTCGGTGACGGTATACTTGGCGTTCTTCCAGTCGAGCTTCTTCGAGGGCCTATCGGTCTTGACGTTATTTAGTCGTAGCTATACCTTATCTCCTATACGGAACTGCTCCGCGGCCTGTTAGGCCCGGTTAGTATATTCCTCCTATAGCTCCTGAGCGGTAGCTATTACGGCTTATACTACCTGGACTGCTTCCTTGAGCTTAGTAACGAAAGCTTCCCTACGTACTACTAGGGATCCTCTACTAGTATGTAGCTCCTCCTGCCCCTTGGCTAGATCTAGGAGGTCTATGTTGTAGCCGTGCGTTAGGAAGAAGGGGCTGATCCCTGTCGACGTTACGTTCCGGTTGTTAATGGCCAGCATTACTATGGGCAGTAAGCTAGCCTAGTCGTCTTAGAGGTATATTGTATAGTAGCGTAGGTAATGCTCTACTACTTGGTTAGCTCGTTCTGTTGTGCTGTCGGTCTCGGGATAGTAGGCTGTGGACAGCCTCCTGGTAATCTTAAGCAATTCGTAGATCCTTTTCCATATGTAGCCGACGAACTAGGGGCCTCTATCGGAGACGATCGCTGAAGGGAGGCTATGGTAGCGGACGAAGCTGCTAAGTAGCCGTTCAGCTACCGCTTCGGTTACTATAGATATTATCGCCTCGAAGACTATACTCTTCGACAGCCGGTCGGTAATAACTATGATCGTGTCCGCTCGGTCGGAGCCGGATAGGGGCAGCCCTGTAATGAAATCTATGGAAATCTCGCTCTAAATCCGTTCAGGGATAGGGAGGGGCTTTAGTAGGCTATGCTGCTTCTCCCTCTATATCGTCGTTCTTCTATATACGTCGCAGTTCTAGAGGAACTTACGGACGTCCTAGCTAAGGCTAGGCTATATGAACCTCCGGCTGATTAGTATCTTGGTAAGGTCCCTGCCTAGGTGTCTAGAGAGAGACGAATCGTATGTTTCCTGAATAACTTAAGTCTATAGTAGTTCGAAGAAGGGGAGCTAGATCCGTCCCCTCTAATAGAGTCGTTTCCCTTCGTCGATCGAGTATTCCGCGATAGAGATCGGCAGTCCCTACTATAGTGGTAACTGCCTCTTGCTATCCCTAACTAACTGGCGGATCAGCTAGTAACGGTTGTTAGCCTCTAGCCCTTAGTCCTATAGGTCTCTCAGGGGGCCGTCGGCGAATGGGTTCTCGGGCGGGTCTAACTTGTTGGCCTAGTTGTCATTATCGCCGTCCTAGTTACTAGCCTTCACGAACCTAGCGTTGACCTTTGTCCTCTGGACGGCCCTGATTTACGTTCGGTAGACTAGTACGTATCTCCTTTGGGGCTTTAGTAGCTAGAAGTAGCGTCTAGCGAGGCGCTTATCGAACTCGTCTGCTAGTATATCTTAGTCCCTCCTCGATAGTACGTCGGGTACTATAGCTTCCTTGCCTGGCCGGTAGGTCATCTTGAAGTTGTAGCGGGCGAGGACCTCTGCCTAGCGAACCTGTCGTTCACTGAGTTGCCGCTTCTTATAGAAGTATTCGAGGTTCTTATAGTCGGTCCAGACCTCGAACGACGGTACGCTCCGGAGCTTAGCATCTTACTACTTAAGACAACAGATAACTGCTAGGAGCTCTTTATCGTAAATCGGGTAGTTATACTCGGCCGGGTTATTTTTTCTCGAGAAGAAGGCTATAGGCTAGAGGGTCCTATCGTCGTTATATTAAGAGAGCGCTCCTCTAATCGTATACCCTAAGGAGTCGGTCTCGACTACTGTCTTCCTGTCGGGGTCCTATTATGCTAGGACTAGGGTACTAATAAGTAGGGTTTTCAACCGTTAGAATGCTTCCTCGTACTGCTCTAACCAGACGAAGGGGATATCTTTCTTAGTGAGTACTATTAGGGGTATAGTAATAGTCGAGAAGTCTAGGACGAATTCCCAGTAGTAGTTAGCGAAGCCGATAAAGCCCCTAACTCCCTTGACGGTAGTCGGGCGCTCCTACTGCTCTACCGCTCTAATCTTCTTGGGGTCGATACGGATACCTTTTCCTGCTTCGACGATAAAACCGAGGTACTTGATGCTCTTAGCCTCGAAGTCGTACTTGTCGATATCGACCTATAGGCTAGCCTCTTAGAGCCTCTATAGGACCTTTCGGACCTTGTTCCTATAATTAGAGAGAGAGCCGCTAGAGTAGATAAAGACGTCGTTAATATATACCGAGCAGAACTCGTCGAGGTACTCTTAGAGTATACGGTTAATATATCGTTAGAAGGTAGCTAGTATACCCGTCAAGCCGAAAGGGGTAACTAGCCACTCGAAAAGGCTATACCTCGTACGGAAAGCTATCTTCCACTTGTCTCCCTCCTTGATCCGGATCTTATAAAATACCGAGATTATATCTAGCTTTGTGAACCACTTTGCCTTGGAGAGAGAGCGGAGTATTTCGTTAATTAGGGGGAGGGGGTACCGGTCCTTTCGGGTAATAGCGTTTAATCCTCGGTAGTCGATATAGAAGTATAGCCTACCCCTAGGCTTCCTGACGAATAGGACTGGGGCTGATACTAATAAGCTGCTAGCCCTAATAAAGTTCTTGTCGAGCAGCTCCGTAAGGGTCTTATATAGGACGATCAATTCTTCGCGTAACATTCCGTAGAGGGGTCCCTAGGGTAGGGGTTTTTCTTGCCTACTCTCGTCTTTCTCGAGCAGGATCTCGTAGTCTATACCTGGCTAGGCAGGTAGTAGTCGGTTGGCAGTACTCCGGTCGAAGAGGGGGAGGAATTTATAGTAGTACTTCAGTAGCTTCTCTCGGGGGTCAGTATACTTCTTCGGAGCGAGTGCCTTTTCGATGTCCCTTAGGCTGGCAGTAAAGATTTATACTAGCTGCTTAGGGTCCTAAGACTTCAGGGTCCTCCATACTAAGGCCCTAAATATACTAGACATCTGCTAGGAGATCGAGAGGGTTAGAGTCCCTTCCTGCCCCCTTTCCTTAACGATTAGGCCCGAGGTCCTAATCGTTAGTTCCCCTTGAGATAGGGAAATCGTTACCTTCTCGGTATCTATCTATGGCCGCCCGAGGATAACGTTGTCCTCCTAGTTAGGGATGACGTAAAAGAAGATATAGTTTAACTTGTAGCCGTTAATGTTAGTATCTATATAAGCTACCTCTTAGATGGCGCCCTTAACTATTACGTTAACCTGGGTAAGGTTATAGGGTATAATCGGGATATATAGGAGGTATAGGCAGTTAGCAAGCGAGAGACTAATAGTAGTAAAGCAGAGATAACTACTATTAACGAGGGCCTTGGTATAATGAATTCCATTAATACTAAAGTTAATATAAAACGGGTTACTATCTATCTAACTCTTAACCTCCTTCTATTCTCGTTTTGCCTCCGAGTGCTTCTAGCAATGACTTTAGCTAGGAGCTACTCTTTTAACTCCTCCTTATTGGTCTCCGTCTAGTTAGACGGGCTATCGTCTGTATCTACTAAGTCCTTAACCTTAGGGAGCTAGGGGCGTGACTTCTTTACGTAGGCATATAGTTAAGGGTACTTCGGGGGGAGGAGAGGGCATTCCGAGATCTAGTAACTGTCCCTACTATATTATAGGTACTGCTTCTCCCTTATACGTCGGGCAGTCTCTTTCTCGTCGACCTACTTCGCCCTCTTTCCTATAAGCTCCTTATTCTGGCGTTAGACTGCTTTACTGATCCTTGTTAGTTCTCAGTCTATAGCGTCCGGATTATACTAGTCCTTGCCCTTCGGTTTCCCCCCCTTATAGTTATCTTTGACAAGGGGAGAGCTCCTTAGGTATAGCGCTACCGGCTTCTTATAAGCCCGGTAGCGCTTATTGTCGAGATTAGTACCTAGTGCCTAGAGTATATAAATAAATCCCTAGTAGTCCTCTAGTAAGGATATCTAGGCTAGAAGTAGCTCTTTAAGGTCCCTGTTTAAGGTCCTCCTTAGGAAGTTAATCTGGACGTTAGGGCTCTAGCTCCCCCCGCTACTATCTACTGACTCCCTCTCGAACTTAGGGAAGAACGATATAAAGCTCTCTTTCGGACCTTAGGTAAGGGACTCTAGTCTCCCTAAAGCTCTCTACTTTAGGTTGGGGTCGCTATAGTAGGAGGATAGGTACTAGAGGTAGGCTCTAGGGTTATAGGAGCCATCGGAACTACTAGCTGTAGCGAAAGCTATAGAGAGTGACTTTAGGCCGTCTTTAAGGCGTGAGAAAATATAGGAGAACTAGTCTCTTGCTGAGCCTATCGCGTTACTGTCCGTCTGCAGTTTGTTCTGTATTTCGAGGAGCTAGGCAGGGAATTTCCTCCGGACTCCATCGAATCGAAGGGGGTCCGGCAGTATTACTTTCTTCTTCGTCTAACTAGAGGGGGACAAGGGTATAATAGTAACCGTAGGGAACGCTAGTAGTATTAGGCTCAGAGGTATAGGGAGCGCTAGTAGTATTAGGCTTAGAGGTATAGGGAGCGCTAGTAGTATTAGGCTCTAAGGTATAGTTGCTAGCATACCCTATAGGGATATAACGTTCTCCTAGAGGGCCTTTATCTATACCCGTATTGCCTCCCTCTCGCTGGCCTATTCGGCCTGTATATTATCTATCTGGCTTATTATCCGTACTATTATCTATACTAGGCTCTAAGACTCGGCCTTAAGCTCTATCGGTATATTGTTTATTATCGTGCTTCTCTCCTTATATCGGTCGTTTGCCTCTTTCGATTAAGGGCTTTCGTTATATACCTCGTTCGGTAGAGGACTCCCGTCGTATGCCTCGCTCGGTAGAGGGCTTCCGTCGTATATTCCGGTTGTATCTAGCTGCTCGGCTCCCTTAGGTATAAGGTCGTTGCCCTTATAACGTAACGGTTGGAAATATAGGATTTGTAACCCTCCTGTGCTGCTGAAGCCTATAGCCCGGGTATTACTCGGTCGCTTCGTCGGCAACGCGAGCCTCTCGTTCTCGACTGTCCTAGCGTAGAGGACAGGAGAAAATCCGCCAGCTCAACTGGTCCTACGGGCCAGTATATCGCTATTCGATATACGGCTCAACCGGTTAGTATCTTACGGGCGACGTTATAGCTTACTCGGTCTATCGCTAAGGTCTCGCTCTTAGCTCAACCGGTCGCTAGGCGCCGGTATCTTGCCGAACTATAGGTGTCTTGCCGTCAGGATAATAACATAGACCTTCTCCGTAATTGACAACAGAAGAAGGAAGCTTAGTTATAATGTAACGGTCTTAGGAGTATATTGTAACTATCTGATGACGACTCTACGAGTATAACTAAGCTTGGAGAAAGGAAAAGAAAAGCGGGAAAATGGCCATCGCGTCGCGATAGCCTTTCTCTGACCAGATAGGGGTGCTAAGTGAAAAAGGGGTAAGCGTAATGGGGTCGTTAGCGGGGGCGTTGGCTGGGTGATGTTCAGGGGTCGCCGTGCAGTCGCCGTGCTGCCGTTGCGTGGCCCCGTCCCGGCTCCGTCCTAGCGCTAAGGTTGGCCGAGGATCGCTAAGGCCTCTATAGGGCTCAGCCCGTTACACTCTATGCTCTACTGTGCTAGAGCTATAGCAACTAGGTACGGGAGTCTAGGACTGCGAGGCATAAGAAGGATAAGGAGGGCATATAGCGCCCTGGTTTTAATAGGGAGCAGAGTTCAATAGTCATTCCAATTGCCCCCTACCTACTATGCCTACTTACACTGAGCATATATTGAGCTGCCTCTCCTATACCCCTTTACTTCAGCTATAACCCCCCCTCGCCCTAGGCCCCGTTGGCCCTAATATATTGAACTCTTCTCGACCTGGCGCTGAACCGTTAGGGGTAGGAAGATAGCTCCCTGAACCCATACTTCTCCCGCCGTGCCCTCGATTATACCCTCTAGTACCCCTAATATCGCCTAGTCTGCCTAGAGCGATACCCCCCCTAATAGCATAGTTATATAGCTTCGCGATACCCCCCCTAATAACTCCCCTGGCACGATGGCCGGCCTTACCCCGACTATATGCAAATAACAGCTCGCTAACGAAGAGCGCTACCTCGACGAAGAGATTGCTATTACCCGCCGCTAGGCTACGATCTAGTACAAGCAAGCCGAACTCGAGCGCCTATAGCGCTCCCTTACTATACCTGCCCTTGTTAACGTCCCCCTAATATCCCCTATTATCGACCTTGCTACTGCCGTTCCTACTCCCCCGACTGCTCCGCTTACGTCAGTCCCCTTATAGTATACCCCTACGCTAAAGTACCCTAAGTACGACAGCGGCAATATAGCAGCCCTTAGGAACTTCCTCTATAACTACGAGGCTAACTTCCGACTGCTAGGCAACCGTACCTCGTACTCGGACTGTATTACTTATACTGTTAGCTGCCTCTCGGGACAGCTTAAGAACGCCTAGGTGAAGTACGTTACCGAGCACGGGCTTAACCTGGGCACCGATATTAGCTAGGGAGAATTCGAGGACTTCCTTAAGAACTACTACTCCGACCCGTAGACTCGTACTATCCAGGCGGCCTCCCAGCTCAAGTCCCTCTTATAAGCAACTAATAAGACTATCTCCGAGTTCGTAGACCGGTATACTACGGTCCTGGCCGACCTGCCGTACCCGACCCCCGAGATCCAGCGGATTACTACGCTCGTCCCGAAGTTCCGTACCGAGATCGCGCTCATACTAAACCTCTAGGGCAGCCTCCCGAGCTCGTTTGACTAGTTAGTAAACGCCGTATATAGTATCGAGGACAGCTAACGCCGTGCTAGTATATCGACTTATAAGGTTAGCTCTGCCTACGCTCCAATAATACCGGCCCTATACCCGACCCTATCCTATCCTATAGCTCCGGCCGATTTATACCCTCGTACCTATTTTACCTACGGCAAGACAGGCTACATCTCGCGGGACTGCCTCGAAAAACGATCCCCTGCCGCCCCGCTGCCTATAGCCCCGACCGAGCTAGCACCCCGCCTAGTCCGCAGCTACTATTATACCTACGGCGCTCCTGATTACTACTCGGACCGATGCCCTGAGATAGTATACCGAAAATACAACAAAAAGGGGCATAAGGCTCCTAACTACCTATAGGTATCCGGGGTTAACACCGAGCCCCTAGGAACCTACCGCTCGGGGAACGCTACGAGTTAGGGGCATAAGGGGCATATATTACGGAAAATCGAGACCGTTATTAAGGTATAGATAGACGGTTAATAGAAGGTAGCGGAGGCGATATTAGATATAGGGTCGGACTATAACCTAATTAACAAGAGCTTTCTCGCCGAGAGTATAAAGCTAGAGAAATTCAGCAATTTCCCTAGTCTAACCGCTATTAATAACCTGCCTATCCCTACCTATAGTATATACCCCCTATATATGAAGACCCATAATGCCCTGGGGTACGAATATATATACCTCTTACGGTTTGTCGTTACCGATATCGACCCGTTTACAGTACTCCTTAGCTAGGCCTAGATGGAAATATCCGAGCCGATACTCGACTATAAACGGAAAACCTAGACCTACCCGCTATAGCTTCGGCATCTAGGCTTATAAGTCGAATCCGAGCACTCCCAGAGCGCTATTAGGATCGTAGTAGCCGCTATTACGCCCGTCGTCAACGAACCCCCCGAGAGAGATAAGGCCAAGCCTACCCCTATTCCTAAGGCATACTAAGCGTATAAGGACTTATTCACCACCTACGAGCGCCTCCCCTTATCTAAGCACTATACGATGGAACATCGAATCGACCTTACCCCCGGATCGGAGCCGCCTTAGGGACCGATTTACCCCCTTAGCTACGTAGAGCTAGCGGCCCTACGTAAGTAGCTCGCGGAAGCACTTAAGAAGGGATAGATCCGGTCGTCAGTCAGCCCTACGGGGGCGCTAATTCTCTTCGTACTAAAGAAAGGGGGTACCCTAAGGATAGTCGTTGACTACCGGGCACTAAATATATATACTGTCAAGAACCGTACTGCCCTCCCCCTTATTAGTAAGATCCTTAACCGCCTATCTACTATTAAGATCTATACTAAGCTTGACCTCAAGGATGCCTACTATCGAATCTATATATATATAGGCGACGAGTAGAAGACTACTTTCCGCACTTAGTACGGCTACTACGAGTTCCGGGTTATACCGATAGGCCTAGTTAACATGCCGGCGACGTTCTAGTCGTATATTAACTAGGCGCTTATAGGGCTCGTAGACATCTCCTATATTATATACCTAGACGATATCCTAGTATTTAGCAACAACCCCGAAGAGTACAAACGCTATATACTTAAGGTACTCGAGCGCTTAAAGGCTATAAACCTCTATATTAATTGTAACAAATATAAGTTCTATACTACCTAGGTCGCTTTCCTCGGCTTCGTCGTATCCCCTAGGGGCATTGCGATGGAACTAGAGCATATCGAAGCTATCACGGTATAGCCGGTCCTAGGTAATATCCACGAAATCCAGGTATTCCTCGGTTTCATAGGTTTCTACTGCTAGTTTATCTATAACTACTCCCTGATTTCAGCGCCCCTAACGGACCTACTTAGGGGAAACTAGGTAAGAGCATTTAAGCTTACCCGGAGCGTATATAAGGCTTTCTTAGAGCTTAGGCGACGGTTCCAGGAAGCCCCTATCCTAATCCACTTTAACCCCTCTCTTCCTATTCGTATTGAAGCTAACGTGTCTGCCCGTACTATTAGTACCGTACTTATATAGCTTGTCGACGGCCGTTAGTACCCTATAGCTTTCCGCTCCTATAAGCTGACCTCTGAGGAAACGCAGTACGATACCGGTAATAGGGAGCTACTCGCGCTTATCGACGTCTTCCGTGCCTAGCGGTACTACCTACTGTACTTAGCGGTCCCTATCATTATACTGACCGACTACCTAAACCTCAAGGGCCTAAAGTCAAAGAGCTGCCTCTCCTAGCGATAGCTCCGCTAGAGCTAGGACTTCGCGGAGTTCGACTTCGTCATTAAGTACTGCCCGGGCGCCTAGAACCCAGCTAACGGCCTTTCGCGGTAGCCCGACCTGATGAGCATGGACGACGGGGGTATAGGCGAGAACCCCCTGCTGGAGATAGTGGAAAAGGCGGTCGAGCGAGGGAAGCGCTTCGACCCCGAGAGGGCCCTAAAGGAAAAGGGGATAGTAGCAGCTATTTAGAGCTGTAGGGAGAGAGACAGTAATAATATAGCGGGGCTAACGGGCCTATAGGGCCTCGAGGATAAGCTAGAACTCCTGGAACTCGAAGAGGACGAGCTAGGCAACCCCGCCGAGGGGCACCGTAACGAGCTTTTAACCCAAGGCATGAAACGCTACAACAGGAACGCCTCGGAGAGCGCTAGGAGTAAGAAGAATCTATAACTCGGGGACGCCCAAGGATAGGAGAGTAATAAAGGGGAGAGTTAGCCTGCTAACGACGGACCTAGAGCGCTTGATCCCTATAAAAGGTATATCGGGGTAGTAGGTCTAATAACGTAGGTATCCTAGGAGGATAGGGTAGCTAAGGCCTAGCGGGACGATACCTAGGTAGCCGTAGGAGCTTGGAAGACGGAAGGTCGGCGCTGGAAGATAGGCTAGGATAGGCTGCTTCGCTTTAGGGAGCGAGTATTTATACCCGAGGCTATAAGAACGTAGGTAATAGAGCGCTACTATAACGCCCCGACCGTAGGCTATAAGGGCAGCTATAAGATAGAGAAGAGGATCGGGCGTTATTACTACTAGCAGGCGATAAGGGCAGACATCGAGGAGTATATTAACTAGTATATAGCTTATACCCGAACTAAAGCTCGGAGGCATCGGCCTTATAGCGAGCTTGTGCTATTACCGGTCTCGAGCCAACCGTAGCAGGATATCTCGGTGGACTTCGTAATAGGTTTGCCTACTTCTATCGACCCCTATACTAACAAGCTATACGATGCCATCCTAGTAATAGTAGACCGGTTTATAAAGTACGTACTATACGTCACTATAAAGAAGACGCTCACTACGAGTACGTTCGCCGGCCTCGTCTTAGACTACGTTTTCCGCCCTTTCGGCCTACCTAGCAGCATCGTCTCGGACTAGGGATCCCTCTTTACTAGCAACTTCTAGACTACGTTCTATATATACCTCTTAATCGAGCAGCAGTTAAGTACGGCCTACTATCCCTAGACTAACAGCTAGACCGAGAGGTAGAACTAAACCCTAGAGTACTACCTACGAGTATTCTATGCCTTCGACTAGACGGACTAAGCATAATACCTAATTATTGCAGAGTATATCTATAATACCGGATACTATATAGCAACCCGGACGATACTAGCCTTCCTGCTCTATAGGTACTAGCCCTATAGGCCCTCGGACCTGCTAGCATAAGAACGGCAGGGTATACCTGCAGCAGACGAGAGGGCAAAAGACATAGTAACTAGGAGGGCCTAAGTCAGGGAGCTATTAAGTAAGACTAGCGAGAACTATACGAAGTAGTATAATAAGAAGAGGATACTAATATCGTTTAAGGAAGGGGACTAGGTTTAGCTGTCGACTAAGTATATTAAGTAGCAGCGGCCTAGCAATAAGCTCGTAGATAAGTTCCTAGGGCTGTTCTAGGTAGAGAGAGTTATAGGCGAGTATAGGATAGCCTACTAGTTAAAGCTCCCGCTACGATACTAGCTATACCCTACCTTTCCTATTTCCCTACTTAAGCCTTTCAGTAGGACTGACGCTAATATGAGGAACTAGTACGAGAGGGTTAACGTCGAGTCGGGAGATCCCGAATTCGAAGTAGAAGTAATCCTCGACTACTAGGGCCCCCTAAACATACGCTAGTACCTTATTAAGTAGGTAGGATACCCCCCTGAAGATAATAGCTAGTAGCCCGCGGAGAACGTTAACGATAGGCTAATACTCCGTGCCTATAAGGCATAGCAGAGGAGGATATATAGGCGAAGAGTACCGTAGGAGAACTAATAGACGAAAAACATAGAGTGGTAATTTAGGCTAACTATATAACGGCTAAGGCTAAGCTTGGGTTATACGTAGGGTAAGTATAGTTAGGCTATCTGCTTACTAAGATTAGGGCTACTAATAGCCTCCTCTATCTCCTCCCCCTCTATTTCCGTCTCCTCTGCTACCGCCCCGAACCTACCCGGCGACGACGCTAGCAATAGCCGTATAAACTCCCGGCGTAGACCGGGCAATGCTATAACGATAGCCGGCCCTAGTAACTACTCCTCTAGAAGTACGGCCTCGTCCGCCTCGGCCGTTACTGCTAGAGCCGCCCGAGCTATAGCTACTGGGAGCTATACCTTATAAGTGTCGAGGTTGTATAGCGGGGGCAGCTAACCCTTATCGCTCTTACTCTCCTCGATAATGCTGCTGCCGACGATACTGCTAGGAGGTATAGGGCCCTCCTCCTTCTCCTCCTCGTCCTTGTCCTCGCCTAAAACAAGCCTAACGCGAGCAGTAACAGTATACGAGACAGCTAGGGAGGCCTTGCTCTATGCCCGTATTACTGTAACCTTATTATATAGCTCCGATAGAGCAGTCTAAGGTTAAGATTAGTAACCAAACCGAGCCGGAAGTACAGGGAATCTACGCTTATGCCTACCGCTACCGTTATAGTGTCGACGTCCTTCTGAACGCTACGGAGCTTCTTAATAACCTTGGCCTATAAAACAGTTAGTAGCTGACCCGAGCAGGTACGCCGAGGGACAACTATACTAGGGCCGCGGTTATTACTGCCTAGAACTCGGTTATAGTAGCGGCTATAATAGTGACCTCCTTGCTACCGGGACCGCTAAACTAGCATAGGCACTTCTTAATATCGGCGGCCCGACCCTTGGTATTCTCCTAGTCCTTACGCTAGGCGTCAGAGCTATTAGCGGACTTAGGGTAGCCACGTAGAGTACATTTGGCGGCCGTGCCTAGCCGGACCTTCTCGGCCTTAAGGGCAGTAACCTAGGAAAAACGCCCGTCAGCGAGTAAGTATATAACGAGCGTCGATAGCGAACTTATATCCTCGCCGGGGAGGGGATTCTCGAACTTGTCGAGGGCTACTACGAAGTCGACTACGTCCTCGATAACGTCTAAGGGGAGCTATAGCAGTCAGCAGGAGCGTATAATACGCTAGGGAGCGCTCCTAGGGAGGAGAGAGGTAGCAAACCGGCAGGTATAAATGGCTATTATCAGTACAGTACTGGTACCGAGTACCTTTACCCTCGGCAGGGCAATACTTAAAACTACCGGCAATAAGGCCAGGGATATAGTTATAGCAGCTGAGAAAGAGTTAGCCTATACCGCGAGGAGAGCGAGCAGGCTATATGACGACTTACGGGAGGGGGTATATATCGGCGTCGCGCTTAGGGTAATATGCGGCCTTCTTCTCCTTAAGGGCCTTTGTCTTTGCCCGTACGGTACACAGAGAGAGCTCGGCCGCTATAGCGGCAGAATCCTAGGGCGGTAAGGGCGGCTACTAGTACGCCTAGGTATGGTTTTTGCCCTTCGGGGTCTTCTTAGAGGGCAATATAATAG
>Ga0247824_10000476_pt1 | contig 19864 bp, 18 predicted proteins | sample 13C_PalmiticAcid_FD_194412 | JGI IMG/M metagenome (GOLD analysis project Ga0247824, IMG submission 194412) | Soil microbial communities from agricultural site in Penn Yan, New York, United States - 13C_PalmiticAcid_Day48 | ecosystem: Environmental > Terrestrial > Soil > Agricultural land...
GGGTGTGGGAGGGGGTTGGTGTGTGTGAGTAAAAGAGGCGTACTTGGATCGGCGGAGGGGGCGAGGCCCGGGACCATGGTTGAGGGAGAGAAGGCGGCTTGCTCGATTTCGGCAAAGTAGTTTTCCGGCTGTGGGGTGGAGGAAGTTAGTAAGGCCCGGCATGCAAGTGAATTATGGTGGAGGCGAAGTAGAAAAGGGGACGAGGTCGTACGTTCTTGTTAAAGATGAGCTTGCCCACGGGCTGCAGCGGAAAGTCGGCGTGCGGCCACACCTTGGTCATGTCAAACACATTCCAGCGGTACGCCTCAGCCTGCTCCGGCGTCATGACCTGGATGTGCAAGGTCCAGGACGGAAAGTTGCCCGCTTCAATGGCGTTGTAGAGGTCGGCTGCGTGGTTGTCGGGGTCTTGCCCGGCCAACCGTGCCGCCTCGTCGTTGGTCAGCGTCTCGTTGCCCTGGTTGGACTTGAAGTGGAACTTGACGTAGTGGAAGGTCCGGTCCGGCTTCGTAAGCTTGTACGTGTGTCCGCTGTAGCCATTCACGTGGCGGACCGATTTGGGAGTACCGCGGTCGCTGAAGATGTGCATCAGCGCATGGATGCCCTCTTGGTTGTGCGAGTGGAAGTCCCAGAACATGGTGGCATCCGTGATGTTGGTCGCAGGGTGGCGCTTGTGAGAGCGGTTCAGCGACGGGAACTTGATGGGGTCGCGGATGAAGAAAACAGGTATGTCATTGAAGACAAAGTCCTGGTTGCCGTCTTCGGTGAAGATCTTCAGGGCCCAGCCCCTGACATCGCGGGCTGTATCGGCGCTCCCCCGTTCCCCCCCAACAGTCGAGATGCGGGACAGCGTCTTGCTCTTCTTGCCGATCCCCGTGAGAAACTTGGCCGAGGTGAGGTGGGAGATGTCATGCGTGACCTCAAACTCGCCCCAAGCACCCACCGCGTGGGCATGCACAACTCGCTCAGGGATGCGTTCGCGGCTGAAGTGAGCCAAGGTTTCAATAAGTTGAGTGTCTTGAAGCAGCATCAAGCCCTTGACGGGCGAGCCATCGCTGAAGCGCTGCACAGTGGCGGGGTTTGCATACGGGCAGCCTGTCGGAGAGTTCGTAAAAAGCTCAAAGGGATTGTATACACCAGGATTGATATGTAATATACCTTCTGCGAGAGTGTATGCCGGATTCATGGGAACTTCCATGGAGCCCATGTTTGAGTTGATACTGTTCAGAACAGAATGTAGGGGCGTAGGAGTAAGATGCACAGCAAGACTATTTCAAGAACGGGCTGAACTGCCAAAGCTCGAAACATCGATGTTGGCTTCTAAAAAGACTTGTTTGACGGAGAGTCAGATGACTTTGCCGTGGTCAAGTAACAGAGGCAACCCACCAGTCAAATGCGTACGATTCGATGCAATCTTTTCTTCAAGTTGTTGATGTAAGAGCTTCAACATCTCCAACCTATATATGACTTTGCTTGTTTTTTGAGGCGAATGCTCTTCTCCAAACAGCTGTTGACTTACAACAAGCATTACTGCGGCTGTCGGTAACCTTCCGAGTTTCCGAGCCGGGTCTCGGTCGGCACTCCTTCGACCCTGCGCCTTACTCATCCTCACCAACGAGCTGCACAATCCAGGGAAGGCGCCTTAGAACCGGGATACCTCCGAGAACCGTACCAAACAAGGGCGCTGAGCTCATCTTGAACTTCTGAACGCTCCGAGTTACATCATTGCACAGTTGCACAGTGACAACTGAATCAGCAAGGCCCGCCTTTCTTCCTCCGGAAACCTGGCTGTCCTCTCCCCATGGTTATTCCCGTAAATCGGGACTCAGTACTGTGTCTACCAGTCCCACGATACGGCTTTCGGCGTCGCAGGTTGGGGAGACATGCCGACAGCCCAGAATACGGCGGGTTTGCTGATGGGCGGACGTCATTGCGGATGCCAGCATGGTCGAGGATGAAGGAGTTTAACCTCGTGGCACGGCCAGATCGAGCTTTCAATTACACATATATAAAGACGGGACAACCGGTCATAGTCTCAACTCCTCGTCCTCAACACATCAACAACTAGTCCCCCAGCCTTCAGACAGCTCAAACACCAACCACACACGTGAAACACCGCTCCCGGCCTTTCCAGCCTTTTACCCGGCTTCAGAATATCATCGTTACTTCGTGTCCAGTTTTCAACATCGAACTTTCCCCTCTCGCGACCATCACATAACGAAAACAACAACAACAAGCACCATGGGTTCAGCCGCCGTTGAAACCAAGACCGAGTTCGACTTTATTGTCGTTGGCGGTTTGTTGACACCGTCCACCTTTTGTGCCCGGCACTGAACTTACACTTACTAGGTGGTACCGCTGGCTGTGTCGTTGCTGGCCGCCTGGCCGAGAATCCCAACGTCAACATCCTCGTCATCGAAGCCGGCATCACCAACCCCGGCGATGTCGATGCCATCACGACGCCCGCCCGCGCCTTCGAGCTGCGCGACAGCAAGTACGACTGGGCCTACAAGACCACCATGATTGACCGCCCCGAGTACACGCGCATCGAGAAGCCCAACACGCGAGGCAAGACTCTTGGCGGCAGCAGCTGCTTGAACTACTACACCTGGATCCCCGGCAGCGCTGCGACCTTTGACGACTGGGCCGAGTTTGGCGGCGATGAATGGACGTGGGACAAGTGCCGCGAGTACCTGTACAAGCCCGCCACCTACCACGATGACAAGGGTCTCTTCGCTCCTGAGCTCAAGTACATCGGTCAAGGTGGCCCGCTCCCCGTTTCCCACTCGGATCTTCTGCCTGAAACTGCTGGATTCCGCGATGCCCTGACCAGCGCCTGGGTCAGCAAGGGCGAGGAGCTCACCGACGATGTGCACAACGGCACGATGCGCGGCCTGTGGAAGTGTCTCAACAGCATCTATAACGGCAAGCGGTCCTCCTCGTGGCGGTACCTGGTCGGCAAGCCCAACGTGACGGTCATGGGCAAGTCCAACTCCAAGCGTCTGCTCATCGAAAACGGCAACGCCGTCGGCGTCGAGGTGATTGGGCCCGACGGCCAGGAGCACACCTTCCACGCAAAGCACGAAGTGATCGTCTCGAGCGGCGTGTTCGAGTCGCCCAAGCTGCTCATGCTCTCGGGCATCGGACCCCAAGCCGCCCTCGCCCAGTTCGGCGTCGACACCATTATCGACTCACCCAACGTTGGCCAGAACCTCCTCGACCACCCCATCCTCCCGCACGTCTTCCGCCTCAAGGACGGCTACGGCCTCGACAACCACCTCCTCCGCGCGGGCCTCGAGAAGGACGCGGCCGTGTCCGCCTACCGGTGGAAGAACAAGGGGCCCCTGACCAGCGGTCTCCTCGAGCTGGTCGGCCTGCCGCGCATCGACGAGCGGCTGAACAAGATCCCCGAGTATGTCGCCGCGAAGAAAGCCAACGGCGGGCTTGACCCCTTCGGCCCGGCCGGGCAGCCGCACTTCGAGATCGACTTTGTGCCCATGTTCTCCGACGCGTTCCAGTGGCACATCCCCGCGCCCGCCCGGGGGGAGTACATGACGGTGATTGTGGACCTGCTGCGGCCGCTGTCCAAGACGGGCACGGTCACGCTCAACTCGGCGGACCCACTGGAGCAGCCCAAGGTGAACCTCAACTTCTTCGCCGAGGACTTGGATATCGTGGCGATGCGGGAGGGCGTGCGGTGGGTGGACGATCTGCTCATGACGGGCGAGGGAATGAAGGAGATCATCGGAGAGGACTATCCCTGGCCGATGCCGCGGCACTCGGACGAGGCGATGAACAAGATGATTCTGGAGCGGTCGCAGACGGGGTTCCGTAAGTTTGTCTTATTTTTCGAGTGTTTCCGTTTCTGCTGTGTGCTGAGCTGACGATCCGGGAACATGCAGATCCGTGCGGTAGTGCTCGTATGGGCAAGGACATCTACCATGGTGTCGTCGACAGCAAGCTGCGTGTCTATGGCGTCCAGAACCTCCGTGTCATTGATGCCTCGGTGATCCCGGTGATTCCTGACTGCCGCATCCAGAACTCGGTGTATATGATTGGCGAGAAGGTGAGCGCTAGAAATGCACGCCCCTTTCTCCGTGGCGCCTGGAGTGTGCTAACTCACGTTCAGGGCGCCGACATGATCAAGGCTGCGTACCTAGAGCTGTATGCCTGAGCCTGTAACGGGTTGGGGGACATTGTGTGGTAGCGGGGAGCTCAATATTTTGATTTTACGATAGACCGCAAAACCAGCATTCAAGCACTGATAATCAAATGGTTTTTCATGATTTTGCCTGAGGCCAAATTTGACTCGGAATTTTCCCTGCTGTTGATGCACTGGGACAACATCAAGCCAAAGAAGTAAAGTTTGCAACCAAGCAAGGGTTAGATCCCTGGTCCTGGTTAGTTATTTTGCACTCCAACGGTGAAACCAAAAAGAAACCCAAAGTTGTGACTCTTTTTTTGCATGAGGGTCTCGGAGTCACCGTGACTAATACGACATCGCACGACCTTCCAAAGAGAGAGAGCATTTCCTAACCCTAACCCTCTTGCCACGTTGTCGCTGTCGCCGTGGCGATTGAGGTGCCCCGCCTCCTTTCGCGCCAAGCCTTGGGTTCAAACGTGACAAGCTGGATCTGGAACGCCCCGCGACTGCCCGGCTTGCAACTCCGCGGCCCATCAAACTCGTTTCCCACCCAAGCCACCATAACCCCGAACCCACATCGGACAGCATCGCATCGCATCATCAAAAATTGGACAACGTGAGGTACCCGCCCAACCCGCCATGCCTCCCGCGCAAAGCTCGCCGAGAGGCGTCGCATCCCGCTTTTCACCCCTCTGGTCCCCGATCCACGGGTTGGCCAGTTATGCGTCGCGCGCGCTGAAGGCCGCGGCCTACCCGATCCGCGGCATCTGGTACTTTCTACGTCATCCCGAGTTTTACCCGCTTTTCGTCGGCCGCCTGCTTCCGCTGTCCATCATCTCGTTTCTCGTCTACTTTTTGCTCTTCACCTTCGCCTTCTTGCCACAATTGCTGTTCCTCCTCATCTTCCACGGCCGTGCGGGGGCATGGATCAACACGATCGTGTTGGTCCTTGGCGAGGGGCTGGTCATCATCCAGGGCCTGTTTGAAGGGTTCTTTGTTGATGAGTGTCGAGTAGACATTTTTGATGTGAGCCGGCGCTCCTTCGTCGGTCGATGGCCCATGACTGAACCTTGCTGACTGACCGTTGGCTAGGCAACGCTGATAAACTACGGCCTGACCGACCTCATCGCCCCACACCGGGTCCTCTTTGTCGACGCCGCCAACTCGGTGAGAATGCTGGGAAAACCTACCAGTACAGCCGAGTACCAGCCTTGGAGCATCATCCAGATCGTGGAACTAATCGTCTTCCTCCCTCTCAACCTCGTCCCCTACATCGGCACCCCGGCCTTCATCATGATCACAGGTTCCAGGCTCGGCAAATTGTCGCACCACAGATGGTTCAAGCTCAGAGGGCTCAACAAAAAAGACACTAGGAGGGAACTGAAGCTCAGGCGCTGGGAGTATCTCTGGTTCGGTACCGTCGCCATGGTTCTGGAGCTCATTCCCATCCTGAGCTTCTTCTTCCTGCTGACCAGCACCGCTGGAGCCGCAATGTGGGTAGCGAGAATGGAGGAGAAGGCGAGAGTGCGGGTCGGGAGGCCCATCGAGGATGGAGAGCATGACCATCGCCCTCACGACGCTGAGGGGCCGGTGTATCACGATGATCCTGTTTGAGTGGAAGCTCCATTGTTGCTAAATGCCCGAGTATCATAAATTAGTGGGCCCCGCAACCTGGCAGCCCCGTCCGCAAAGATTAGCACTGATATAAGGGGAAGGCCGCGGAGCACGCAGCCAACCCAATTCCGCGAAACTGCTCACAAATGCCCAATTTTGAGGGGTTTGTCCAACTTTTAACTCGAAACCACCTCCAGCAGGACGCGTCGAGTGGCAAAACGGCCTTGCCGAAGAAATTGCGCCGCGGTAAACTTACTCGGCCGGCACCAGGCACGTCCGGTTGTGCCAGAAAATATTAGGGCCGACTCGGCAAAGACAAACGGGAACGAAGCGACATTAGCTTCGGCCCAGCCCAGTCCATGGTGGCGACGGCCCGGGGACTCACGATAGGGCCCGAGGGCTCACGATAGTGCCAGGGGCTCACGTTAGGGCCCGGGGACTCACATTAGGGCCCGGGAACTCACATTAGGGCCCGGGGACTCAAGTTGGGGCCCGGGGACTCAAGGTAGAGCCCGGGCCGGGGACCCAAGTGCGACTCCCTGCATTCCGTCTCTTCGGCCCTGTCTGGGAAGGAGCCGCGCGGCAGTTGCCCTGATGTACTTTCCAGGATACTCCCCGCTCGGCCAACTTGAGTTTTCTTATCGTGATGGCAACAACGACCCGTCCTTGCGGGTTTGTTTTGGCTCCCAACATGCCTTCTGCGTGAAAACGAGAAGGAGTCTGGTTGTACACCGCTGGCTCAGGTTGGCTTCCATTGCCATGGCAAGAGATTGGGACTTCATATTTGCCAACTTGTTCGTCCCCTCTTCTCCTATTGCCCCTTCCAGATTGGAAATCCGATCCTCCAACTTGGGAGCATGTCGGCTTAATGCACATTGCAGATGATGTCGACAGAAATCGTGGGATGCTCCTTTCCCAGTTCGGCCCTTCTTGCCTCACCATCAGGACGTCCCAGCAGGCCGCCAGCAAGTCGCTCTTGCCTTCATTGGCACACAACTTTCCTCGAGTGGCACCACCCACCCTCTCTTTCCGGTAAAAGACAACATGGCACGACAACACGAATGTGCGGCGACGTGCTCCCGGTTCAGGGTCGTCCGACACACAAGCGCTCCTTCCACGCCCCCAACCTCGCGCCCGTATAAACATGAATCTTACTGCGCTAAGGTGGTGGATGGCACGATGCCCAGGCCATCGTGGCCGTTCCTTCCTCGCAATGCAGTTTAAAGAGATTAGCGTCACCCATTTTCTTGTGGCCTGTTGGCGTGGGCGACTGCTCATGTTCCTCTCCCCTCCACCTCCTCCCATCGATCCATCTTGAACCAAGCTTCGGCCGCCCTCTGCACCGTTCAGTCCAACTTTGAAGGTCCCTGGCCCATCGTATCACTGTTTCTGTGGTATCTTGCGCTTCGGACCTAAAGCAACCAGGGGATTTGCGGAAAATACACGGATTCGTAGTCGCCAACTCGGCAAGATGCTTCTCAAAGCAACCCTTGGCACGCTCGCGGGCGTGATTTGGTTGGCTTCCGCCGCAGTGGTTCCAAATCATCTGTAGGTGCTGTTCGTTTCGTTTTGTTGTCCGACTCTTTCCCTCCCGCTCCGAGATCCCCAGACTCCGAGAAGAAAAACCCAAAAAGACTGCGTCGCTCACACCGCCAGTAGCGGCAATGCCTTGGGAACCAGCTGCTTGGGCAAGTCTCCAGAGGGAGCTGCCACGGCTGCCCCTGAGTCAACCTCCTCAGTGACGTCCCTTCAGCAGGTCACGCCCGTGACGAACTCGAACTGCTCGAGTACTGGTGCTGAGCAAGCCTCGGAACCCGCCGCACTGTTCTCGCACGCCCCCGAGGTAGTCACAATCACAGTGCTTTGCAGCACTCCTTGCCGCAGCACTCCTTGCTCTCTCTCTCCCACAGCCAGCGCTCTCTCCGGTTCCCTCCCTGCGAACTCGCCGCCCGTAAACTCCCTATCCGGCCAGCCTGGTTCCCGGTCGTCACCCTGCGCGTCTTCCGACGCGAGTCTCCCGGCCTCTCAAAGCACCGCTGTCACTGCTGTCACAGTTGCAGAGTCCACCGACTTATTCACAACCGTCACGGTCACCCTCCCCGCGGTCAGCTCCACGACTGCCGATTCCGCGGTTCCTGCGGCAACTTCAGAAGACTCGCCGGCATTCGTGTCTGTTGCCACGGTTACAGTCACAATCCCAGCTGTTTCTGATCCCACGGCGACGGTGACATCCCTGGAGCCGTTTGGGAGCGAAGTCACCTCGGTCCTGACTCTCACATTTCCCGATGGCTTCAGGCACACCTCCACTGTGCTGGTCACTGTCACCATCCCCGAGGTTCCTACCAATTCTGGATTGTCGTCCACAGTGGTCACCCCTTCGGGAGTTCCGACACCATTGGTCACGGTCGGTTGCAGCACGGAACCATCCAGCCCGTACCGTCCTTACGCAGTGACATACACTCTTTCGCCCGAGTCTGGTCTTCCTACTGCCTTCACTGGAACCATCACCGTCACGCCTTCGTCCCCCCCGCCTCGGTCGATGAGGTCATCCGGCTCTGTGCCATTGCCAAACACCGTCACCGATTCCCTTGAACCACTGACCACAGCCTCGCCGGCCTCCGGTGTGGAGTCAGATATCGTCACGGTCACAATCATTGTGGTTGGCTCACCAGCCTCGGTCTCACAAGATTCGAGCGCCACGAGCACCCCCGTTCCGTATGGATCGGCGTTGATCACGGATCCGAGCACGCTTTCAGTCACGCTCTCTTTGGCCACCTCGACTGTCTCGACAGTCGTGGTGTCAGAGACGAGCGGCTATGGCTCCATTGTGTCGGGTGGGGATGTCTTGCCTACAGGGGGTAGCGTCAGCCCACCGGCCATCACCTCCACAATCACCCCCTCTTCCCCCGTGCCCGTGGCACCTGCACCTCGCAGCAGCGAAACCGACTCCATCGTTTTGGTCACGTACACGGTGCCTGGGCAGTCAGGGATTGGTGCATCTACATACACTGTCATCTACACCCAGCCGACGCCAACTGGGAGCTGTTCGGGACGTGCAAGCGGTTCAGTGACCTCCTCCGATGATGCTCTCGCCACCAGTTCGGGAGTATACCAGGTTGCCGACACTGGCAGCGTGTCGCCCACTTCTGGCTTCAACAATCCAACGTCCGCGGCCATCACTGGAACATTTGCATCAGCGTCGATCTCAGCCGTCACTCTCAGTCAGACTGTTCCCATTGGATACAGCTCCTCGACGGTCGTTGAGTTTACAACAGTACTGAGCGTTGCCCCTAGCCCCAAGTTCCCAACGGCATCAGAATCGCCCGCGTTGGCCACATCGGTGACTTCAACCTCGTCGGCGCCATCTGAGGTGACCATTTGGCCTTCGCCTGCGTCTGACAGCTCCTGTTCGACACTTTCGACCATTTACCTGTCGCTCACTGACTCTGGAACTGCACCATTGTTTTCCATCACTACGCTGTCACCAGCTACATCCAGCGCAGCTCCAGATGGCACGGACGGGGCAGGTTCGTTCACCAACAAGCCTTCAGCCAGCTGTTCTGGCTCCGATATGCCTGCAGCCTCGGGCACACAGCCAGACACTGTGTTGCATCACAATGGTCACGAAGCCACTGATGACGCAGCTGCGGGCGCAGCAGCAACCACACTTGGAACTTATGACTTTTCTACGGCCTCGGACGGGGACTACTGTAACGAAGTGCAAAGCACAGCTGCGGTGACGACTAATCCATTCATCTCCTCCACCAGCGGCTCACCAGTATCGCCATTCACGTCAGCGTCTTCTTCGCCGCTCGCCTACGGCACCACTGAGAGTGTAGAGTCCAACCACACTTCGACATCTCTTGGATCTCCCGTGACCGGTCCAGGCACCACGGGAGTGTCTCAACCAGGAATCGCCTCGACAACCCCATCCGGAGTACCAAGCAGTTTACCTGCCAGCCACTCGTCACTGTCGGTGCATTCCACCACCTCGACAGCGTCAACCTCGGCAAGTAATCAAGCGTTCACAACCACCTCAACACTCGCTTCTGTGGTCACAAACACCACGACCGCCCTCTCAATAAACTCAGTTTCGACCATCGTCAGCAGTACGGTTCTGAACAGCACAGCAGGTGTGCACTCCAGTATTTCGAGTTCAGCCATCGTCAATTTCAATGGCACCACAAGCGCATCTCCTGTTATCTCGACTGTCACTCATACCACCGCCTCTATCTCGGCAACAGTCAGCGGTTCCCTAACAACTTCAACCTTGGTTTCTTTCACTAGCAGCCTGGTGGTTCTGACAACTGTTGCATCTTCCGCAACAATCAGCGCGACAAGCCTCCCGACACATTCAGTTCTGACATCGACCTCCGCGGCGAACGGCACGAGCATCGGACCAACGCCACCAATCGTTACAACTTCCGTGAGCTCAAGCTCCGGCATAACTCTGGTGACGTCCCCGTCCTCTGTCTCTCTGCTGTCAACCACGTTGCCAGTCGTGAACTCCACATTGGCTAGCACCTCCTCGGCTATCGTCTCTGCGACTGTCGCATCTTCGGTATCTGCGGAACTCCTCAACAGCACAACTTTGGTGACGACGACGATGCTCAGCAGCACGCATGTCCCGTCGACTTCGCTTGTCTCGTCCACACCAATTGACACCACGGTCTTGACCCCCAGCACCACCGTGGCAATCAATTCGAGCAGCTCGCTTCCACTTTCCAGTGGAACAACTTCGGCATCCACGACGTTGCTGAGCAGCACCACTGTGGTGGTCAGCTCGAGTAGCTCACTCCCTGTTTCCACTGGAACAACTTCGGTACCCACGACGCTGAGCAGCATCATTGTGATAATCAATTCAAGTACCTCCGTCCCTTCTTCTGCCGGAACAACTTCAGTGCCCACGACGTTGCTGAGCAGCACCACTGTGGTGGTCAGTCCGAGTAGCTCGCTCCTCGCGTCCACTGGAACAACTTCGGTGTCAACGATGTCGTTGGAAAGCACAAGCCTTGCGGTTACTTCAACAGTCCCATCTAGCACCTCGACGCTGAGCGGACCGCCCTCGTCGAGTACAACAGCTGCCGCGTCATGTGGTGCAACCGAGGATGTCGACGGGTTTGTGCTTAATGTATGTCTTCCCCACCTTCGTTGAGTGTACCTCCCTGTATGTTCTGACAGCGCCCCAGTTCGACGATATCCGGGGACAACAGGTACCAGACCCGTATCACCGATTCTCTTTTTCGGCCGGATCCCACGTTGTCTCCCAGCAAATGACAAACTCTACGCCTACCTCTGGGTCTCGGATGTTGCAGATTGACCCTTTGTCTGGCACGCAGATCGGAGTTCGACTACAGATTAACAACCCGTGCTTCCTCTTCGCTCTCAAAAGCATCAGAATGGGCTGCACAACAAGAGAGAAGTGGTGTACTTTCATTGTCACTGGGCTGCGGTGGGATGGTGTAAGGAACACCGAGCTCGGCAATGAAATAATCACGGTACAGAGCTGTCCGAGCTTTTCCAGCTGCACTCTCCCCACTATCGCCCTCCCTCCCGCACTCGGCACAGGCTTGACGAGCTTCAATATCGAACCCCAAGACGGGCAAACCTCGTGGATCGATGACGTGCAAATCGGCTGGACAGACAACGGGTGCGCTGCCGCCACATGCCGCTCTCAAGTGCCCAACACGGCCAAGAGACACATTCGCTGGGGCGTTCGTGGGTAATTCCGCCCGATATTTCCTCTTAGTCTGAGCTTGCAGTTTTGTCGGATTTCTTTTGGCGCACAGAGTTGTGCCTGCATATCAGCTACCATTTGCATTTCTTTTCAGGCACGCCGGCCCCAAGACCGGCTGCCAATCACCATCATGGAGGAGTTTTGGTCGAGTCAGAGATATCACAGTGTATTGAAAGGTGTTGAGAAGGGTTGGGAGCACGGCGTTGATGTCTCGGGCGTGGGGAGCTCGGACACGAAAGTTGTAGTATTTTGTGCTTAGCGCGTCGAGATGATTAATGATACATGTCCTACGGGCTAATGGGGCAGTTGCCATGCCTTTGAAACGGTGTCGTCCTCGTCCTGAGCCGCCCTGGGCCCAAGCATGAGACGGCGGTTGTTTGTCTGACCTGGGGATGACTTGGCGGATGAAGGCACAATCACCCTGCGGCCGACTGAGATCATCTCGTCATTATGAAAAGAATGTCAAAAGTTCCATTGTTTAAGAGGCGTAAACCCAAGGTATTTTAACTTGGTTCAGAGAAAGGTAACACCATGGGCTCAAACGGGACGAAAGCAATCTGGGAGTATTGAGGTTCAAGCTTCTAGTGTGTTGACCACTCATGCTTGCAGCAAGGGTCTGAAGATGACAAGATGTAAGTACCTCGTGTAATAATCCCGGGGATGTTTCTGGTTAGGTACCTTACCGGAAAGGCAATGTTGAGAAGAGAGATAGACGCGGGCAAGGGGGGACCAAGGGGGAACAGCTATTATTGCTGGGTAGAAAATGACACTGCGCTGCTCCCGGCAGGCGGTGCGGCGTGCGCTATCAGTCTGGTACATACCAACGGAGACAGACGGACCGGTGATCCAGGCGTGGGTTGGTCGGTACTTGTCACTTGGGTGATCCAGGTTGTTAAAGAATTATGATGAATCTAATGCCCTTGTTTACTACAAGCAGGTAGGTATCTATCAAGCAAAAAGACAAACGCGGATGGCCCCCCCAACACTGGCCCGCTCACCCCGACGACACCGTGGTGTTTTACCAATGCGGAGCGTTGACGGCCAGCGCCATGAGACAGCCACCGATGAGACCGGCGATGGGGATGGTCATGACCCAGGAGAAGAAGAGCAGGCCCACGCGCTTCCAGTTGACGGCGCGGATGTGGCCGTTGCAGAGGCCCACGCCGACGGTCGCGCCTGTGATGCACATGGAGGTGGAGACGGGGAGCGAGTACTGCGAGAAGATGAGGATGGTGATGGCGGCGCCCATCTCCATGGACGAGCCGCGGCTGGGGGAGTGGTAGGTGAGCTTGTTGCCCATGACTGTGAGGTGGGAGGTTAGTCAAATGCACTCTACTACTGGCGGATAAGAGAGAAGAACTCACCCTTCATGATGTTGTAGCCGTAAGTGATGAAACCGATGCAGATGGCGGCAGCGGTGACACCGAGCTGCCAGAGAGGAACCTCGGCCTTGGAGGCGCTGGGGTTTCCGGTGGACCAGGCAGCGTACATGCCAGCCCAGACACCGACGGCGTTGCCGACATCGTTGGCGCCGTGCGCGAAGGAGGCAGTGCAGGCGGTGATGACCTGGACGTACGAGTAGAGATGCTCGACTTCGTTGGAGTACTTGGGGGCGTAGCTGTAGACGCGAGCCATGCGGCGGCCCTCGGGGGAGTTGTTGATGCCGACCTGGGCGGTGTGGATGTCGAAGTGGGCGCCGTAGAGCAGAGCGACGACGATCTGGGCGGGGATGCGCTTGACCAGGGCGATGAGGTTGTGCGTCTCGTGGATGGAGCCGGCGCCGAGGCGGTTCTTGTGGAGGCTGCGCATGGCCCAGCCCAGGGGACCGCGGGACTTCCTGAGGTTGGCATGGTGGCGCTCCTCGGCATCCTTCAGGAGCTGCTTGTACTCGGCATGCGTGTACTCGACGAGGCCGCCGGAGCCCTTCTCCTGGTCCTTGGTGGGCTCCACGGGGGCAGCCTTGAGGTCGACCTCATCCTTGACCTTGGCGGGGGAGGTCGAGTCCGAGTCCTCAGCCTCTTGGGTGTGGTCCTGGACGACGGCATAGTCGGGAACATCGGCCTTGCGGTTTTCGGCGTCGGGCGGGGCAGGGCGCTTAAAGAGGAGGGGCCCCTTGAGAATGTCCCAGATCCTGAGGGTGTAGTCCTTTTTGACCACCTTGGCGTGGACAAAGGGGACGAAAAAGAGGGCGGCGATGAAGAAGAGACCAAAGCCGACGCCGAGCGAGACCGAGGCAATGTACCACGCAGGCTTCTTGTCGAGACCGAGTCTGGGCGAGCCCTTGTAGACGACCGAGAGGGTGCAGACGGTACCGGCGATGAGGAAGAAGAAGGGCGAGGTGTAGACAGCCCAGGGCACAGGGTTCTTGCGCAGGTGGACGGTCAACTTGATGAGCATGAAGATGATGGCGCCAAAGCATCCCGAGATGAAGGGGGCCGCGCCCAGACCGGCGAAGATGGCACCGAGACCCTGGCCGTTGTTCCAGCCCCATTGGACCTGCTTCGCGCCGACAGCAGCAACACCAACACCGGCAATGGAGGAGACGAGGGAGTATGTGGACGAGACGTGAGCCGAGTTGCGCGTGCACCACATGACCCAGAGGGAGGCGCCAGCGGAGGAGCAGGCGAAGGCGAGCAGCTGAACGCCGGCGTTGTCGCCGAAGGCGCCGCTCGGAATGATGCCGTTCTTGATGGTGGAGGCGGTTCTGGCGCCCACGGCGAGGGCACCCGTCAACTCGAAGATGACGCAGAGGACCATGGCCTGTCGGTAGGTCACGGACCGCGACGAGACGCTGGTGGCCCAGGCGTTGGCGACATCGTCTGTAGGCAGGGGGGGAAAGACACGGTCAGCAACGGTACCAAGTCAACGCTGCGCGATGCAGTCGCTGTTTGCGGTGCAGCAGGTGTGTAGGCAGGGAGAGAGACATACTCGCGCCATTGTTGAAGGCCTCGAGCAGGGCAAAGCAGCTGCCCAGAGCGAAGACGTAGGTGTAAGCGTCTAGGACCATCTTGGCGAGCTCGGCAAAAGCTTGTCTGATGGTTCGGGACTTCGGGTGGTTGGCGAGATGCAGATGGTGTCAAAGGCTGGGAGACAGCAGGCCTTATGAGCCCTTGGCTATGTGTGCCAGTTCGCTCCTTAGGGACGGGACCCCTTCGCCACGTGCAGTGCAGCTTGCCACTGGTCGGTCCACCCTGTCCACCGATGGATGGAAGGGAATCCAGAACTTGCGGCTGGCGGTTCGGCTCGGTGTCCAAACCAGGCCATCAAACCGCCCGAAGTGGTGAGCACGTCGACCAGTGTCGCGTGGGGGGTGGACAGGAACAGGGCGGGTGGTTCCTCCCCTGGCGTCCATTGAGAGGCACAACGTGGTTGCGAGCGGAGCTCTGATTTGTCGGTTCCTTGCCCAGACCAAAGCTCCAAACGACGCTTCGGCCAACGACTTTCAGCTGCATTACCGAGCGTGGTCCCGCTGACGGCACTGGCGCACCGCATTCGGGGGAGCAGTTGATGTTGCAAGCATCATTGGATGCCTCCCGACACGATTCTATTGACCGATGACAAGCGCCAACTGCCCAACGCAGACAAGTTGGGTGCAGGGAGCCGAACGATGCCGCGATGCATGGCATGACTTGATGATGCATGTTAACGTTAAGTTGTTTCGACTGAACCGCCGCTTGCAAGATGGAACCTTGCCCCAGACTGATTGTCCTCTGCGTTATTCTGTTGGATTGTTAACTTGTCCTGCTCACGTTCATGTCTTGCCCTGATCGTGTCTCGATCGATTCGTTTGTTCCACGCGCAGATCTGGGATGAATCTGGACCCAGACGAGAAATAACGTTCCCAGGGAGTGCTGCTGAGGTGCATCTGCCAAGAGATGCCCAGAGTGCCAAGATTCAAGCAGCTTGGATGCGCGAGGAGAGAACGAGAATCTGCGAACCAGAGGCTGAGGTTTCAAAACGTGGTCGGTGCTGGCCGTGCCCAGGCTGCACGCCATCTATCTTGCCAAGTCTTTAGTCTCCAGCAGCGCGACCGTGCCATGCCAGGGTCGCATGCGCTATCCCCTTTTAATCACCGTCTTCACTTGTTCAGCCTACAGCACAGTACGATCAAAAGGAAAGAAAAAAAAAAGGAATGCTTGTCTGTGTGCCCCCTGAACTGCAACTCGCCACGAATGTCCAGATCAGGCATCACCTCACGAGATCAGACCCGCTCGACGTCTTGGATTCCCGAGACGACCCCTCCGCCAATCCGAACATCCACCACCGCCTCCCCCGGCAGGTATGTGCAGTCTCCCACCTCAGCCGATCAGACTTGCCGCTGTCACCCGCACCAACCCATTACGATCTCTAGCCTTCACATCATACCAACCCCCTCCACTGGCGTCTTCAACACAGTCTCCAGCCAGGGCGCGACCTCCGCCGCTCCCACCACACTTGTCGTCTCGAGCCGCCTAGCCGCCAACACCCCCGCGGCCACCAGTTCTGGTAGCGGTTCCTCCGTGGGCGCCAAGCTCACTGGAACGGCCTGCACCAACGAGGGCGCGTGGAACTGCATTGGTGGCACGTCCTGGCAGCGCTGCGCCTCCGGTACCTGGTCGGCTGTCCAGCCCGTCGCGCCCGGCACAGTCTGCACAGCCGGCGAGAGTGACACCTTGGGCATCAAGGCCGCGTTTGGCAACCTAGCCCAGCTTTAGAAGGCTCCGTTCTTTTGTGTAGTCCTCTGGTTGTTGAGTTGACCCGCTATTCTACTCGTCGACACATTTTTTTCGTTTTAGAGGACTGGTTAACTCTGTTGTCGCTCGTTCATTGGTACATGGAAAACCCTTTGACCCCAGAGATCGACACGACGGCCCGGCACACGGCCTGGTGATGAGGTGCCGTAGCGGCGGAGTGGGTCGGAGAATGGATGGCCCCAGATGAAAGTGTGTCCCACCACTCCATAAGTGATGCGATGAACGTAACTCATCCGCGGTGGGTTGACACCATGCTTCTTGGCATAATTAGTGACTATCCATGATCGTCATGCGACTGCCGTCACTGTCGGATGGACTGATATCATACTCATGACTGTTCTGGCCGAGGAAGGAGGCGGGGAAGTTGGCCGGGGAGGCCGGTTCTCGAAAGTGGGAGTGGCGGAGCCGTGAGAGATGTTCCAGAGATAGGATCCCACTCGGTGGCTCTCAAAAGTGCACCGGTAGACTGCTTTAAGCTACTGCAGGATAATAGCATAGTTCACAATCTTTGGTTCTCTTCAGTAATCCTGGCTCTCATGATTGTAACATGAAACTAGTTTTAGACGTTTACTTCCTAGAGCAGTGACCGAAGCACTGAACTCCAACTCGAACACGACACCACTTCACTGAAACCATGCGTCTCACTGCCCTCTAAATTAGAGAAAGAGAGAAGATGAACCGAAAGCTAAACTAATCAAACGACATAGTTACTGTTACAGGCACCGCCCGAACCATCTGCAAGCCGCCGCGGTTCTGCCAGCCAACCCACCATTTCCCTCAACCCTCTGCCTCCACAACCAACCCACCAATCCGGCACCCATTCTCACCAGCCCGTTGCCGTGGCCACAACACATAACTCTGCCAAAACAAATGAACATTTGAATACCATCAGATCCCAGCTCTGCCCCTCGTTGTCATCAATCTCTCACTATGGCCTCTGATCTACTAGTGGCAACGAAACTTGGACTTGGACTGTCTTGTGGCTGGGTGCTGCCGAGTATTCGCCGGTTTGGTGGCGGGCACGAAAGGGGTGTTTGTCTGCTGGCTCATGCGCATGGGCCGGTGGAACGGCTTAGTTTTCTGGCGTGAAGCGGTATTTTGGAAGTTGGCAACCGAGGACGAGAATGTCCGAAAGCCGATGCCTAGAAAGGCTGGCTTCGCCTGTTAAGGGATCTGTTGGGTTGGAGAGAACGCGGGCTCGCCGCGCTGCTGGAAGGAAACAGTGCCTGGGGACCCCGTGGGCTGGGAGACAAAGCCGGTCTGATAGACGCAAAGCTACGGCATCCACGGCAACTCAGCCGCTGTCCGCATAAGCTACACCGTGCAGAATAAGGCTCTTCGACTTGCAGTCGCTCGAATCGTCCGACAAGATCGGCCCAGGGGCGGCGGTTTTCCCCATCGCGGGGCACTTTAAAATGGACTGTTTTCTGGCCAGCCCGCCTCGGACGTGAGGCGGGGAGGGGTCGCCGGGCAATTCTCTCATTCTGCGCAAGGATCTGCCGCTGAACATCTTGGTGGTTGGGAATGCCGATGGCGCTTCTACATGCCCATCCGTCTTGCCGGTCATCGATCATCGGGTCTGGAGTTGCCAGCGGCCCTGGGGCAGCATCACTGCGGCCGTGGCGCCCGGGGAGCTTGCGGTAGATCTCTTGTGGCGCGACGTGCCTATAGATGATCCGCTCTGTCGTACGGACGGCATCCCTCTGTTGTTTGACGCTGGGGGGGTGGCCCCCTTGTAGCTATGTGATCGCTCCCCAAGTTGGATCGGACGGGAAGGGGTACTGGGTTGCGGGACAATAGGGGCGATCTTTCCTCCGAGGCATGGCTCTACGATACAAAACTGGGCAAAGAAGCCTGTCGTCGAGGTAGTCAACGTGCAAAAAATGGTGCTTTAACGTCTTTCGCGCCGCATGCACCGGGAATCGGGACCTAGAGGCGGGTGGTGAACCGCGGATCCTGGAGCAACGCCTTAGAACCCGGAAGTAGGACGTCGCATCTTTTAATAGGACCGGACGCGACTTTTCCGGAGCCTCTGCAGGTGGCGCAAATGTGGCTGAGGCACGCTGAAACAGACCCGCGAGCTCGCCTCACCTGCCCCCAACCTATCCCCGAGGGGTAGAATTCATCTAACTTATAAGTGTGATCTGCATTGTCTCCTTTGGCTTCTGCGCATGTACGACCATTGTTGCACAACCTATTATACACTCTTTAACTATGGCCAGGAAGCGCTGCAGGAGCCCCCGCTAAAAGCTCAAGAGGAAGTTCAAAGACAGGCTGATCACTCTACAATCCAAGATTAAAGAACTCAATACCATCCACGCAACCCGAGTAATTCTGGTATGGACGGAGGAAGACAAGACTTTGGCTTTCGGAGATGAGAAGCTGTTGGAAGGCCTTAGCCACGCGGTCCAGCTCCAACCAAATCCCACTCGCCGCCTAGCGTTGTCGCCTACCAATTCATCTTCCTTAGCGGCCTCCTGCGACAGGGAATCCCCACGCGCCCAAGGCGTATCGAAGGACAGGGTATCCGAGGAGAGGGTGTTTGATCGAGATTTGCCTCGGGGAAAGGAGCCACAGGTGGTGAGAACGCAGTGGAGGAAGGAGGACCTGGACTTCTTGGCTGCCGACTTTTTCTAGCTGCTGGGTGCGAACATGAAATGTATAGCAATTGATGTCATCTAGACACCAGTCCGCCACCCAAGACACATTGCTAGACATGTTAAATGTGCCAAGTGATGTTACTAGACTCGACAGATCGCGGGAGCAGCGTTACTAGACACCTGGAGCCCTGCTGACGACATTACTAGGCACATAGTACCCTGCTCACAACGTTACTAGACACACGGCGCCGTAGTTGGGACCCCAACCGCGTTACTAGACACTGCTACGTCCCAGAGCCGCGTTACTGGAGATTCCTACGTCCCGGAACCGCGTTACTGGACACCCCTACGTCCCGGAACCGCGTTACTGGACACTCCTACTTCCCGGAACCGCGTTACTGGACACTCCTACGTCCCGGAACCGCGTTACCGGAGACTACCACCCCCCAGGGCCGCGACCACCAGCCAACGGGACACGCTCACAGCGGCCCAGGTGATGTTAGAAATGGCCGAGGCATTTACACCAAAACCATCACTTGCGCACAGTCATACCATCGATTTGCCAACCCCCCCAGCGAAGATACCAGAGCACGCTTAGTTGTAATGCGCACTGCCCACAGCATCACTGTCGCCCTCTCGGCCGGCTTCCGGTTGGCGACGGCCGCTCCCGTCTCCCCGTCGGACCTCCTCTACGTCACCACCTACCCCATCGGTTGCGGCGCAACGGGCAAGGTCGTGACCCTCAAGCTGGACCGGTCGACCCTGCAGGCCGTAGCCAACTCGGACAGCTGTAGCCCCTACCCGTCCTGGTTGACCCAGGCCAAAGATATTCTCTACTGCGTTAACGACGCTTGAGGCAGCGACAAGGGTGACCTTCACGCCCTCCAGATCGCCGGCGACCTCAACCTCACTAGCCTCAGCACGGGCAAGACCGTGGGTAGCCCGGTAAGCACCACCATCTACGGCAAAGGCGGCCGCGGATTGGCCATTGCCGACTAGTATGTTTACACGTCCCCATCCCCCTCACCCTCCCCCGGTT
>Ga0247824_10000479_pt1 | contig 19788 bp, 21 predicted proteins | sample 13C_PalmiticAcid_FD_194412 | JGI IMG/M metagenome (GOLD analysis project Ga0247824, IMG submission 194412) | Soil microbial communities from agricultural site in Penn Yan, New York, United States - 13C_PalmiticAcid_Day48 | ecosystem: Environmental > Terrestrial > Soil > Agricultural land...
CCCTTCCCCCTGCCTCGTGGCCTTGGATGACGGATTATGGCAGGGTATGTCCGAGGAGGTCCGAGATCCAGTGGGCCAGTGAGCATCGCCGCATGGAGTCGGGACGATCCCTTCATGAATAGGGTTACGGACAAAGGCGTTGCATCTCCCCTTTCAGACTGAAGAAAAAGCCTGTCTCCCTCCCTTTGGGGGCTCTTCATTTACATGTCGTATGGAAACAGAGATCGATTTTAACTTTCCGGATGGTCATCCACGCTCCATCGCAAACCGTGGATTGGTATGGGCCGCGCCAGGTTTACTGTCAACAACACTTGTCATCGTCGCACACAAACAACAGACCCAAACACAAAACGACTCCTAGTCCATCCTTTCCTTTTTTTTTTTTTTTTTTTGCCCTTGCGATGCTCCCTCACTGGAGCCTATTCAGTCTACATCGTGCCTTTGTCAACATAGTCATCTCGCATTAGCCCGAGTTGCTGCACCCGCTACATGGTACATCAAAGATGCTAAACTTGCTGAAGCTTCTGTCCGATGAATCTTACGCAGCACTACGGTTTGATTCGTTTGAAAAAAAAAAAAAGCGGGGGAGGGTGTGCAGAGAGCGATAGACCCAAGGTCGACCAATGGCTGTGACTGTGTCCGAGAGAGAGATAGGCGGAAAAGTGACCGATGGACTCATTCGGGCACTCTCTCCTATGCTCGAACGCTATCTCTCGGTCAATTCAACCAGTGGGTGATATCGGAACTCCTTTGACTTGCCAGACCTGCCTAGCCACCCTTCCAAGGCTCCATCTCGCGTATTGCTGCTTTTGCTATAAAAAGTCAAAAGACAATGTCAGATTTCAATCACCTTGATTCATCCTCGATCTCTCTTTCTTGGATCGTGTACACCATGGCGCATCGTCTCATCGTCTCACTTGCTCATAGCCATCGATTGCATAGTTTATTACTGCCGATCTGCAGCTGTACCTTACGTCAAAGGACCGAGGACCCGCGGCGCAGGTTGCGATTTCCTCCGGAGACTAGTGGAGTGAGTGTGGGATGTAACAGGGGCCCAGAGAGGGGGACTCGGAGCAAAGAGCAACATCGTTTGTCACTCATAGACTGCATAGTCTTTTGATAACCGATTCCTCAACTTTCCTTGTGTGTGTAGCTTGAGACCCTGCTCCACTGTGCTCTCGTTTTCGTTTCCCCAGGCCCAAATCCGAAGCTCAGGACTGTGCAGTTGATGCGGCCCACATCTGCCCGTGGGCGAGTGTGCAGGCCCTTGTGCCACCTGGGCAATTACGGGGAACGCTCGAACCGACAGAGGCATTCCTTTGCCTGCCCTGGGGTCTCATGACAGGGGTCAACGTTCGCTCCCCACTTTGTCTCTCCATGGGAACATGATATTCGCTCCGAGAAATTACGTTGTGTTCCACTTCCCCGAAGGATAGAGGACCACTCACAGCCCTATCCGTGAATGCTGTTTGATGGGTGCAATTGGGCCATGGACGCAAGTAGCGAAAACCAGCCGCTGTTCTCCTTTCGATGGGTCCACTGCACAAACAAAAAAAAATCCGAGGGGTGACCTTGGGCGTATGCTGGATGCATGATAGCGAGTGCACCTCTTCCTTGCCCTTCTGGGTCTCCGCTTGCAAATGTGGTAGTAGTAAACTGTTTGTTTTGCCCTCCCTCATCTGCGTTGCCGAGCTGACATCTTTGCCGTGCCCCTGCATAGGAGGGAGTCGTCTTCACGAGATTTCTTACATCGTTTTTGTGCAATTGACAGGCGACGGGTCTCGGAAATCTTGCACACTGAACACCGAACCCTAATCATCATGTGGCAACCAGTGTGCATCACCACGCATGCAGTCCTTATCTGCGAGTCGAGTTTCTTGTTTTGATCTAGGGTACGCGATTAAAAAGCCTTCATTGCTCTTGTTGGTGTGGAGCAGATAAGAGCAAAACCTGAGAAGGCGTAGAGATGAGTAGAGGTGCACATACACTGGATGATCGATGGACAAGTCTGCACCTATTGCACACCCTTCTCCTCCCTGCACATTCATGTTATGAGGTGACCAATTGATCAACATCATCCATCTTGAGACAGAGTTAATAAACACTCGCGAGATGACGACTTTGCATTGCGTGTCAATGGCAATCTTGTCGTTCCACTCTTCACCTCTTCACCTCCTTATCTCCCGTTTGATGGCTCACCTCTTTGATCCACCACCCCCTTCATCTGAGGGCAATGCTTTTCTGAAATCAACGTTGGGATCAGCATTATCAAGGTTGTACAAGGTTCTTGTTGTTGCCACCTACTTGGATCCTTGATCCTTGATCATGGTTATCAGGATGCTCTCCTTGGGCACGTTGTCCTTGTTTGTTGTCATAAAGCTGCACTGTTCAAGTTTGACTCCCTGCCCCCACACGACGTGGGAGATGATTCTACCAAACACGTGTAGTATTGATAACACTTGCAACTTCTTTTTTTCGCAGTGGTCGCTCACTGAACTTGGAGTGCCGAGCTCGACTCATGGTGACTGATTGCTTCGATCTGCGGCGGTAGAAGCAAAGACACTGTGAGATACGTACGAATTCACACCTGCATCTTCTCCCTATCATCGCCAAAGTTCGGTACCAATATCATTGAAACAGTGTTCCTACTCAGCGCGTTGGGGATTGGAAGTTGATATGTGAATTTGCATTGGCGCCCTGTTGTATCCTCGCCGACGTGCTGAAGAACTTCCACGTCATTATCACAGGGAGAGGCATGGGTCTCCTCAGCTTGTTACTATCTTGCGTTTTTGAATTGATGATCCACACAGCTGTCAATCGTCCTCCTGTTGACGAACGGTGGTATCTGAAGCTGTATTTTTTTTTTTTTTTTTTTTTTTTTTGATCCGACTATAACAGCGTGTTGCTGAGGGACGTTGACCAGGATGGGCAGAGGTCACAGTCTGGTAGTGCAATCAAGCGACGCCTTTATAAGCAGTTGAGAGGATAACATTCGACTCTAGTACTTGATCTCATCCTCTCCACGAGCATCACGTTTGATCTTTTCCAGGATCTTGCGTTGTTCCAGAGATCTCAACAGGCGCTCACTGAGGCTTTTATCCAGCCTCTCCACCACTCCTGACAAGGGTTTAACAATCGTCTTGTTCACTTGCTCTTGATACGTGTTCTATTAAGAAAATAAAAATGTAAGCACGTTTAATACAAGCACCGTCAGTGAGTCAGTGACAGATTCATCAGATATATCCAAGATGGCTGGACAACAATGCGTGCTTCCACGTACAACAATGTCCTGCTTTAATTGATCCGCCAATGCGTCAGCCTCTCCCTTGAACTCGTTCTCTGCTGCCTTCCATCGGACTTGCATGTATCCTAGACCAATCAGCGCCAACAGGGTCCCGCTCGTCAAATAGATTTCTGGAGGGTAGTGTTGTGCCAGTCCAAGTCCTGTGAACAACGCCGTTCCTTGAATTCCTAATCCTTGGGCTAGCGTAACCTGTCCTCTTCTCTGCAGGCGTTCCAAAGCTCCAGGACGACCTGCTTCCAGCGAACGTTCAACAGTACCATAGGCACTACGGTGTTTCCAGACGACATTGCTGACCACAAATGCATCCTTGTCCCTGATCTCCTGTTGAGTGCCGTCTTGTGTATGACTCAAAAGCTGACGAGTGTTGGCCAGGTCTTGGAGTGCTGAAGAGCTCCCAATAGGCTTGGTTTGCTCCAGGTTGGTAATGACTGCATCCATAGCCTTGAGAATCGTCCTGAAGGCTTCCTGAGAGGTTTGATGTAAGCGACCCAATGAATAAGCCATGCGATGTTCTGTCTCAGCAAAAGCTCCTGCAGTCCACTGCTCATGCATTCGCTCTGCGATTTCGCCGCTGCGTGCGAATAGCTTCCAGAATGGCACCTCTGATTTGAAGAAATGGTCTAAAACTCTCCTCATCTGCCTCACATCCTTGTCGACCTCGCCGTCTGTCACCTGCGCAATCATCCTCTCTTGCTCAAACGTTTCGATTCTCTTGATCTCCTGTGTTGAGAATTCGGACAGTTTGTCCACCTGCGCATACGTATCTAACCGTCCCCGCAGTCGAGCTTCCATGTTCTCAATGCCTGAAATCATCAAATCGCGACATCTTGTCAAAAGAGCAGAACGGCGGTGTTTGTCCTGATGACCCTCTACCATCAGTGTTCTAGCCACGAGTCTCTGCAATGAACCGATAGCCTCTGAATAGCGTGTCTCCGACTGAGAGCGAGGAATTAATTCCAGGATTGCAGGAATGGGTTCTGGATTCGATATACGGAGTACCTTGGCCATAGAGCCGCCCTGAATGTTGCTGTATCCACCCACAGTTGACTTGACGGCATGCGCCAAGTTGACCTTCAAGTTTGAAAGTGTCAGAGCTTCTGCTGAGCCATCCAAAGTATTCATGTCTGAAACGACAAGGATCTGGGACTTGTGGCGATAGCGGTTCAAAAAGTGTTGTTCACGCTCCAATGATAGTTGCCGCTGAGCGTCCGTTCTCAAGAGAATCAGGTCGCTACTGTATATGATATCGTCCATGGTCAAGTCATCCAGATCTAGCCCTAGGAGCATTGAACGCAGTCGAATGAGATGGTGTTCGTGCATTTGATGCTATCGCCACTAGTCTCCTTTCTTTTGTTTACCTGGAACCTCAACAATCTCGCCTCCATCCTCATTCGTCAAGCCCTGTAGCCAGCTGATAGGTGCCTTCTCAAGGTTCTCAAGACCATCCTCCAAAAGTTCATATTTGGTTCCATATTGTACGCGGTGGACTTTTCCTGTATCCTTGGCAGATCGTCGGATTTTCTCCTCGCTAGGTAGTAGCATGTCCATAACCGATTCTTGCCCACTTGATTCACCGACCACTGCCATTGATAAAGGAGACGGAAGACCTCAATGTCATCAATATCTCTACAAGGCGTCATGCTATTGAGGTCTTCATCCTTCTCCCTTTTCATCATATTACCTGCGACACGAAGACGCGTCCTCTGTTCCTGCTCAAGATCCCGCATAGCCGATTCCATACGTCGTGCCCAATACTGTGCCTCTTGATCATCCAATGGTGTGCTATCCACCTTCTCCGCAGGGGCGTCCTGGACCTGATGTAACATATCCATCGACATCAATAATCGCCGCTTTTGAACCTCAAATGATAATGAAGACGTTCCAGTGTCCTTGCTGTCCGAGTAGTTACGACCATCATTGGGTAGTGGAGCATCGATGTCGTCGGGTATACTGTCAGTCGCGCTGGTTGTCACCGTGGCGCTTTTGCTGCTATAAGCGGCTGACGAGACATGTGCGCGTGCTCTAGAGGTGGATGCGATCGCGGGGAAAAGAGTCCTGATCGGGTGGCGAGAGGTCCTTATTGCTGCAGCTGCAGCCTTAGACTTGGTACACTGCAGCAACATATGGTGGATCGGAAGGACGTGAATGGTCGGGTCACAATTGATCTGTGCAGGATTCACAACGGCAACCATGGATGTGGCTTTGTTCGGGTCTTGTGCGCTACACTACAGTCGAAACTATATGGGTGGTCCTGAGCATCAACATGGTAAACAGCATCCAACCCGTATGGTTGTGTGGGGGGTGAACATACAAGAACTGCGTCAAGCCATCTCCGAAGGGAAGGGGAGGAGAAGACAAAGAAAGGCTTCCGCAGGCATCCTGGTTTTTATGGTTACTATCACAACTGATGGACTGACTGATAAACTGACCAGATCAAAATATCAATGAGCCTATTGATGAAACAGGGCTATGATTTTCTATCAAATGGCATACTCTGCAACTGCAAAAATCATGGCCCAGTGCTTATTCGGTATTGGAGTATTATGCATTTTGGCCAAAGTTATGCACTTGTGTAGTGTATGCAGTTACGCGCTTAGAGCGTATCCACTGTCTATCTCTCTCATCCGTAGATCGCCTCACCCCACCCTGCCTTTACTCGCGTCTTATCGTAGAACGTTACGAACAACGGCCCGATCTCTGGAATCACATCCGAAGCCTGAACAGAACGCTTGTGTTTCTCAAACGCTAGTCGAGAGCTCTGGCGGTTAAGCACACAGGCACCAAAAGCTGCAATCATGGGGATTTGTTGTGGCTGCACGGAGTGATCGTGTTCCCAGACGTCCTTTTCATACGCTGCACCCCACGCCAAGGATGTTGCAAGCAGGCCTGTCAAGATGTCACCCTGTCCTCCCGATCTCTTGAGGCCGCCATCGTTGGCCGCCGCATACACTACCAAAGTAGTAGGCGTGAGTCAGCGATTGAAACCAAGATGTAAGCAATTCGGGTCAACATTCAATTCTCAAAAGGAGCTTACAAGTTGTTCCATCCGAAATTGCATCTATCGATCCTTTCTGGACGATAACGACGCCGCCAAATGCTCGAGCTAGCTTTTGAACGGGTGGTTCTTCCGACGATTGATCAGTTGCATCGACATCCTATCAAGTAAAACTCGGTGTGAGTCTTGCTATCCCATGTGCTTCTTTCATCTGGTGTCTCAATGGTAACTTGACCAACCTGGGAGCTGCAAAGTCGGCCAAACTCGACGATGTTCGGGGTTAGAACTGCTTTCGAGTAGCCACGGATCAGTTCTGGCTCGTGTTGAATAAGGAATAGCCCATCCTTTGAAAGAATTTGAAAGAGGTTAGAGTGATATCCATCAAATGGTGCCAGAGTCGCCCTGATACACTCATTCTAATATCCGCAAATTGGCGTTTGTTCCCTGCCTGCTCACTTACTGCATCAATAACGATGGGAATCTCCAACTCTTTGGCCTTCTCGATGGCATGTTTGGCGCATTGGAGCATTTGCCTATCGCGCGAGAGGCCTGGACCGACCACAAGGACGTGGATTCTTTTCAATAGTTCACCAATGTCGTCAAATGTCTGGGCCCAGATTGCGTTGGATTTCTTTTCGTCCTGTAGATTTGCTGTGGCGCGGATCTTGATGTAAGGATGAACAATGATGTCTGGGGAGTACGACTTGATGGCTGTCGCTGCATCTTCGTCACATATGATGTGACAAAGATCAGCACCCTTTGATAAGAACAACGTTACATATCGCCTTTATAAGTCCAGGTTGTACTCTTTCTCTCCGTTAGCTGAAGGAGAATTCTGGACGACATGATGCTTACAAGTCTCAAGGCGCTCATTCCGCTAAAGTACGGTGCTCCAGTATAGCTAAAGGTGTCATTCAAGTGAAGCACCGATACACTGCGTTAGTAATACAGCCTCCTGTTACAACAATGCACTTCAATTTGCGTTTGACGTACTCACTGGATCCTCCGAGGATTCCAACGCGTCCTAGCATGGATAGAGAGCATTTGTCATGAAGATGGCAGAGTTATTGATCATATCGAGACCATGCCATGTAAACAACAAAACACGATGGAGGATAGAGGGGATTCGCGCACCTCCTTGACCCTTGTGGAGGTTTGCAGAGAGTGGAGGGACCAGGCTGCGATACTGGGTATATGTTGGCACGGTTGCCGCCTCCTGTTGTCGTTTACTAAGAGTGGACATGGTCTTGAGAGGCTGCCAAAAGCTGCGGACTGTCTTGAGTGAAAGAGGTGAGTGGACAGTCAAGTTTGTAGTCGAATGAGTGATGCAGAGCAGGTGGCCTCCAGTCCGTACGAATGCCGGGTTGTAGGAAGGATGAGTACAAGTTGGCGAAGAGAGTAGGCGTCCGAGAAGGCGAAGCATTGAAGTGGAGAACACGTCACCAAGAGAGAGAGAGAGAGAGAGAGTGTCAAATTTTGTATTCAAACAAATTGGCTATGAATCCTCTGCACTTGTCATTGTCACGTCCTTGTCCTCGGCCTTGCTCGTGGTATAGATCTTCTTCTCGGGGCCATCTACAGTCGCTGCTATTGTTTTCACACTTGTCACATAGCCTTCCTTGGCGTCCTCTGGACCCTCTAAAAGCCATTTCTGGAACGCAGAGTCCAGTGTCGCCTGGTCTCCTTCTTGCTCCTCAACCGCAGACTTGAGCCAAGCTTGCATCTTCTCCTGCCGCTTCTTCCGGCTCTCCTTGTGCTTCTCGCTGGACACGCTTGATCCTTTACGCTTGAAAAAGTCTTCGGTCGTATTCACGAAAAATATCTTGTATGTGTTGATACAGATCTTGACTTCAAGGCCGCTGTGTGTGATAATGTCCTGTGGGGGTTCTTCGGGAATGTGGGCCGGTAGATTTCTCTTCAGGAACGTGGGGTAGCCTGTGGGCATCACTCCTTCCGTGGGCGTCAACAGCACATAGCTGTCAATATAGTATCCCCATTTCTCCTCGGATGAGATTGCTGTATCCAGCGTGTAATCGTTCTTGCTTAGCAATTGGATGCTCATAGCCACTTCATCCTTGGCCTACGAAACGCGACGGTAAATGTATTGACATGAGCACATGCACTTGGTAGCCAGGCTGCAAATAGGCACGACTTTGCAAAGAGGACTTACGTATTCAATCTTGTACAAGTTCTCATCACCCACAACCGCATCGGCTTGCATACGGTATATGATCTGCTGCCGTCTGCTGTTTTTCTCGTGCTGGCGATCCTTCACGAACATTGCGATGAGCTCGTTACAGCGTTGGTCAATAACGATGGTGTGTACCTTGGATCATTACAAAGCAATACCATACAAGATTAATAAGCTAGTACGACCAATATCCATCATTCGCAACAGTTTTCGGCTTTCTACTTACATGCTTGAGTAGTGCTGCGATGACCTTGTCTAATGTGAACACAATGTACGCTTTTGTGGCAAAAACATGGCGAGCTTGTTCCTCAAACGCTGTTTGATCCAGTTCGCCATCAAAAACTTTGTGGATCAACCCAAGCAATTTGGCAAAGCTGTCTCCATTGTCATTAGGTTGCTCGGGCTCCATAGCTAGTGTTAGTGAAGTAGTCAGTGGTGAGTTAAAATCGCTGCAAGCAGTACCGACCACCATCACACTGACCAGTGAAATAATAAAAAGTCGTACCATCAGGGTCCTGCAAACCAAGGTCAATTGCTGCAGGGTTGATCAGTTTGCGCTCTGATGTGGTCTTGCCCAGTTCCGACGCTGCCACTTTGATGGTTTCCAAACGAGTGTAAACAAGCTGTATATTCAAAAGAGTTGTTAGTACAGGAACATAGTAGGCTGCATGATGTACACATGCGTGCGATGGCAAGACTGAACAATGTAGTGCTTTACCTGATACAGTCGGAAGAAGCAGTAATAAGTCGTGTTTCCGAAAAAGTTGAGCGCCGTGCGCTTGGCTTCATGGGCTCCTGTAGCACCCAGGCTTGTGGGTTTAACATCGTAGTTGCCAACCTGGATCCACGTGTTACTTGGAGACGTAGCCCTAGTTGGGTCCTTCTCAACGGTTACTGGCACCCTTGGTCCAGTGACATGAATGGTATCATCCTTGGGTTCAACTTTGACCTGAGCATCACCTTGCTTTGCCGTTGAGTCAGACCGGCTCTTTTCGTTCGAGTCGAATGTTCCAGGTACAAGGTCCTCGTCTCCACCCATGACAACGTCCTCTTCACTCATGAACTGGGGATCCAGGCAAAAGAATTGAGGCACAAATTCCCTGATGAAGCTTTCCATCTTCTCTCTGTCATTATTGACATACGAGTTCTGACGATCCAGATACGAAAGGATAAGATTGTTGGTGTCGCGGAACAAACTGGGGTCCTTGAAAAAGAACTGGAATTGGTAGCGGGGACGCACTGAGGGAACAAGTCGTCTGTCAATCTGTTCACGACGAAGAGCCTCGATTTCCGTGACAAGAGCCTTTGAGGTGATGAATTTCTTGTCGGTTGCTTTGAATGTGAAGCCTTGATGGTCCAAAGCCTTGTAAAAGTTTTTGGAATCGATCTCGCGCCACACCTTGTTCCACTCGCGCTATATTTCGTGGTCGATCACCAGGTTAGCAATCATGCATACATGTATGGGTTGTCAATGGCCTGCGAGAAAGCCAAGAAAATGGTACAGATACAAGTGAGGTTGATCTATACCTGGGATTTCTTCCACTCCTCATCCTTCTGCTTCAATCTCTTGAGGACAACGGGTACGGCGATAGCTGGATTGTTATGAAGGGCATCGATCACTTCACCGCCTCGCTCGTTGTCGTAAATCTTTTTGATGATGCGTTTGTAAATGGTCTTCGAAGACCCTCCAAGACCTTCAGGAAGCTTGAAGCGGGCGCGTTCTTCCAACGACATGCCTTGGATCTGCTTTGCAATTGGCTCTAGCAACGCGATCGTATTCAGGTTCGCCTCGATATTCATGTCGAACTCATAGCGGTCCTCCTCACACTTGTGCAGAGCCTCCTCGAACTGGTTCTTCTTGTGTGGCATGAATCCTTCTCCTTCCACTGACCAGTTTGGATGTGAGGCCCAGACATCGTTCAAAACTTCCCAACACATTTCATCACGACCTGTGCATGGCACCATCGTTTCCTAACAAGTATGAATCGAGGTCAAGTGTGAGTATAAGCAGGTCCAAAGGGTCTGCGCGCATGACAGAGAGGTATACCCGTGTTATATTGGAACTTACACTCTTGGGCAGGAGGCGGTAACTCTCACCATATCTCCGGCAAGTGCTCAAATCAACCTTGTCTCGAGGAGCAGCGACATTCTCGATGATTTCATCCTTGCCATCCCAACCCACAAACGCCTTGAACCATTCCATGAGTTCCTTGTTGGGCGAGAGGAATGTCTCAACCTTCTCCACCAAAAGCTTGCGGTCCAAAATATCCTGACTGAAAAGGTTGAGTAGCTTCAAGAACTCGTTGTACGTCTGCTTATTGCCCAAGAATCTCTTTACACGGTCAAAGAATTGCAGTTCTTCCTGGGTGGCGGGATTCTTTGACACAACGGCAGGCTGCTGAGCAGAGATCGGAGGTGATATACCCCCATCATTGGGATGGCTTTGTTTCAGTCGTTTTTTGTTCGATCCTGGCACGCCTTCTGGCAAAGGCCTGTCATTAGCGCTGATAGGTGGTCTCTTCTTCTTACTAGCTCCCTGTATGGAGGAGACTGGTGTGCCCTGGGATGCTTTCTTTGAGTACATGTCATTAGAAGATGGACTAGGAAAATCTCCGACTAAGGGCATGAAAACAGGAAAGAAAAAATGAGAAGGATGTGAGGAACCCTGGGGTGGATTCTGAGAATATATATATATTCATTCGGTTTGTCAAAAAGCATAAAGTCAAGCCTTTCTCACTTGCCTGCCATTCCGTTACTGAGGGTGCTGAGAACAGGCAACGAACGTGCAGGTGGAGCCGGGGTTGATGGCTGAGGCATCATCTCGTCAAAGAAATCAGGGTTAGGATTGCCATTCTCTGGCAAAAACTGCTTGAACTCATCCAAGAGATCGGGTGCGGTTTTGAACAGTTGCGTGACATTAGAATATACCTACATATTGGACAGGATATGAAAGACGGCTTTGGTTAAACATGTAGCCTTTTGAGAGAACCTTTGTTAGCTCGGTGAATGCAGAACGACTGCAATTGACTTACATCAGTAATTGGCTTCATCTCCTTTTGGTAAGCTTGCAAAAGTTCTAGGAACTGCTTGTAAGTCTCTGGATCATTGGCAAAGCGATTCTAACAACAAGAAGGTAGACGGTTGAGCCATGATCCCTTTGATTCATGCAGTTGATCAGTGTGGTTTGGTATCTTGTTTCCATGGCTTACCTTGATCTTGTGGACATAGTTGATAGCATGATTGAATTCCACAGGTGTCTTTTTAGCACCAGTGTTGTTTTGAAGTCCTGATTGTCCCATGCCTTGAGATGGTGGTTGTGACATGTATCCAGGTGAATTCACAGGCGGAAGCTGCATCTGTGAGATGGATGGAATTGAAGGCTGATATCCGCTTCCTTGCTGCATGTGATAGGACGATGATTGGTTGTAATGCGAGGGCGCAGGCGGCGGCAGTCTTTCTGGGATAACAATAGGTCCTCCCATTTGTGTGGTAGTGTGTCCTGAAGGTGTTGTGACTCTGATCATACCGGGTTCGTTGGCGTTATTAAGGCATTCAATTCGATAGCCTGGCGGCAAAAAAGTGTTGAATCCAGAAATAAGGGCTGGGTGACCCTTGAACAACGTCGACACACGTTCGATAACCCCTGGCGTGTCAATACTGATTTTACAAAGTTATCACCTGTTAGTGACTTGCTTGTTCCTGTGGCTACGCCAGCCACAAATACAGCTGCACAATGCTTTGTCTCATACTCCTTCTTGGTCTCCAGCAGAAAAAGAAAGGTGGCAGACTCTCTCAAAGCGGTGCATTCCCCGAGGGATCAGTCCCATTCCCTACTTACTTTTGACTCTTGAAGTCCTTCATGATATCCAAGAAACGGTTATAAACATCAGGTTGGTCGTGGAATTGCACCTTGACCTGATCAAGGTAAGTTAACGCATCTCTGACGTTTAACGGCCTGTAGTTGCTTGATGCAGATGAGCCGGATGTTGGTCCACCAACCTGCGCTGGAGGAGTCTGCTGAGGAGGAGGTGGGGCAGAACCAGTACCAGGTCCGGGTCCAGGTCCAGGTCCAGGTCCAGGTCCAGGCCCTGGTCCAGGTGTGTTGACAGGAGTAGGCTGATTGATCGAAGGCGGCATGTGGGAACTTGGGTGAGAGCCATGTGGAGGCTGCACTGAGTGTGGCGACGGGGCCATGTTAGGCTGCGGAGACGACGCCATGTGATGATGATGTGCATCTGGGACCTTGTGGCTTGGTGGGGGACCATGAGACGACGGTGGCATGATGGCTGATGGATGCGCATTATTCCCATGTACATTGCTGAGCGAAGGGCTGTTAGGGGGGCGCGAAGACGGCATGGATGGGCCTGATCTTTGAGGAGGACCACCGACCATAGACATGGATGGTGGTGGCAACACGGGGCCGCCTTGGCTGGCTGGGTGTTGGTCAGGTCCTTGAGAACCACCAACAGGTGAGAGATGATGAGAGTAGGGCGAAGCAGAAGGATGAGGTGGCATAGATCCCGAAGGTGACCTAAAGTGGAACGTGTGAAATCAAGCCAAGGTCAGTGAGATCTTTGGAGGCGTCCTGGCACACAACGATGGAGCAAGCTCAGAGAGAGAGGAGAGTGAGCGGGAACCAGGCGACTTACGAGTAACCTTGCTGAGGGCCAGGACCTCTAGCCCACTGAGACTTCTCCTCGGGAGCTGGCGGTGGTGCTGGCATTAGGTTGTTCGCAGACAAGGAAGAGTGGCTAAAAGGTCGGAGTGAGGCTTTCTTCTGGCGTCGAGCGAGTAGCAAGGATCAAGGGAGAAGGGGACGTCCAGTGGAATCGAGACGCGCGACAAAGAGAGCTCCACGTTCGCTGTGCCAGCAGGGTGGGAGACGGGGAGGAGAGGCGCGAGAAGTGACTACGGGTGGACGAGCAGGAAGGGAGTGAAGGACAGGCAGGGAAGAGAAAAGGAAGGGGTGAGTTGCGTTTGGGGGGGAAGCAGCACGACCATCACTCTGTGGTCGACGGACAGTCCCATTGCCCATGGCTTAAGGGTGTCGGCGCACTGGAACTGTGTCACCCTTAACAAGACATAACATCATCCACACGCGCGGAAGAATGATCGATGGAATGCTATTGCTCTATTGCACTATCTGGTCCGGATCCAGCCTGCACCGCTTTCTTTTCCGATTCCCCGGCTACGCGCTCACGAGCCATTATGCCGGACTTCTGGAACGGCATGTTGAAGCCGCTCATCAATAGTCTGGCGTCCATATTCGTGTAGGCGGTTGTGTTGAAAGTGATGTCGAATCCTGTCATCCTTGGGTACATGTCAAAGTTGCTCTCAATCTCAGGGAACAGCGAGAGCGCGGATGGCGGAAAGCCCATACCAATGTTTCCTGTGCCATCCCCAGCTCCTTCCGGTAAGCCAGGCCACTCTTTCATCTTTGGTAACACGACCTCCACGAGCTTGTCCAGAAACTGATACATCTTGTCACCCTTTAGCGTCACTTTGCATCCAATTGGCATTCCTGATCAAATAAAAGGTGGTGAATGAGATTGTTAGTGTCTGTAGATGTGATCCCGAGAGGGAAAAAAAAGAAAAGTCCTGATATCATTGGAGTGTCAAGTCGTCATTTGCTACCTTTCCGCAACTTCCAATTGTGGACTCCCTTCTTTGCAAAGATGATCTCGGGGGTCTCGCCTGTGATAGACTGAATAGCCATAATGCCGCTGAGCAGGTTGTATTTGCTCGTGATCGCTTCCTTCATCATACAGTGAACATCTATTTTGATCAATTCCGGGATCTCAGTCGGCGATGATGGCCTTGGTGCCGGTTTGATATGTCTCTTGCCCTTGAGCTCCACCTTGACGCCCTCCGGTATTTGCTTTTTGGCTTTATGATGGTGCCGATATGTGGCGATCATGATGTCTTCCTGTACGGACGTGGCATAGTGTTCTCGGAGCCTGCTGAGACCCGTGGTATATGCCGGTGCCTGAGGGAGGATTGTATTTGTAAAGTCATTGGTCGTTGTGCCGCTCTTTCCGCCTCTAAGATCAGTGCTGGCTGTGGACTTTGCTCGCAACTGGGTCACTGGGATAGCCTGGCGTATAGGCGATGACTTGGGTAGAAGGCCGAGGTCCAGTGTCCGCACGAAAGTGAGTCGAGCTCTGAGCGCCATTGAAAGGAGGGGTGAGGTTGGATCATCCTTGCTTGATCAGCTCAATGTTTGTGAGCGGCGAAGAGTGACTGGCGATTCCGGCACGTGGCCTTCTCTTGGTTGGAACCTCCTTGGGTCTTGGAACCCTGCCAAGCTTCTTCCAACTCATTCAACCTCTTTTCCACACCCATGAAACTCCTAACCGTGGTACTCTTTTTCAGTCTTGCGCCGTCATACGCGCTCACGCTGCAACTGCCCTTCCGCAAACCCTCCAAACATGGTCCTTCCACGCACACTTCACACCAAGCGGCACCTTTCACTGCTCCTTGGGTTGCCCAGTTGCAATTAATTTACAATACTCGTGGGAAGGCCCGAGACGACACTTCGTGTCCCACAGCTATCCAGAGTTGGAGTTGTGAGCCTTATGAGTTAACCGAGAAGGATTGGGTCAAACCAACGGACGTTTGGCATCTGCGCCCCCATGTAAGCCTTAGACTTCAAGTTGTGCCATTGATATCAATCATACCTACCCATTCACTAACCAAGCATGCGGTATTGTAGGATATCAAAGCTGTTGTTTCGCTTGGAGACAGTATCACTGCCGGCTTCGCCATGACGACTGGTGAGATTCAGCCATTCTCGGTGTATCGTATCACACAGGTGTAACAAGAGTGGCCAATGCTGATTTAGCCTCATCTTGCTTGTTGTTGCATGTTGCCTAATAGGTCGCCCACCATTTGCCATGGTTCTTGAGTACCGAGGAAAGGTCTTTTCGGACGGCGGTGACTCTGAAGAGTACACGTTGGCAAACTTTTTGAAAACATACTCCAAGAATATCAAAGGCAGCCCCTCGGGTGTGACTCTACCACTTGGTAAGTGCACATACCTCCTTGAGCTTGCAATGTGGCGCGGTGCGCGCAGCTTTTGGCACATGTCAATGGTGATATCGCCATTCCTAATCAGCTGTTGTCTTCATTCTGATGAATGTCGCTTAGCTCAAGGCAAAAAGCTCAACGCTGCTGTAAGAACGAGGTTATAATACAGCTTTCTTTGGGATCTCCACATTATGATACTCACATGATCCACTGGTATCATTCTAGGTGAGCGGGGCCATTGCTCAGTCACTCCCTTTCCAAGTCGAGCGATTGAAACTGCTCTTTAGCTTTGCGGGGGCCTACCACAAGTACAAGGATGAGTGGAAGGTCGCGACAGTCTTCATTGGCGCAAACAATCTATGCGACGCTTGCGGACTCGGTGAGTCCTTGCCAGAACTATCAGAGCCAGAGCATTATGGCGCAGCACTCAAGTCGGCGTTGCAGCAATTGAAAGGGGCCATCGGACCGACATTTGTCAATTTGGTGGGGATTTTCGACGTGACATTGGTCTATGAGCTCTCGCGTGGCTACCCATACTGCGAGATGCTCCTTGACACAACACCAGTCCCCATCTGCGGCTGCGCCTCCAGCAATGAAGCCGATCGAAAAAGTAAGTCGACACGAACAGGTCCCAAACGTCCTAGTGGTCTGGTTTGTTGATTTGGGGATCGATGCTCACTACATTATTGACGCATGATAGAGGCCGGAGACCTGGCTATAAAGTACAATGAGGTGATGGAGAGGATTGCCAACGAGATTAATGAAGAAAACAAGGACGAAGGAACTTTTGGTGTCGTCTATCAACCTGGACTGACAGGGTTCAAAGAAGGGTCCGCGCCGTTTGGACAAGGTTACATGAGTGGTCTTGACTGGTACGTCGACCTATGTACTACACAAGTTTGGCCTGTCGCGGGCGAATATGCACGCCTCTTACTGACCTACAACTTTCTTTCTTGACACTGACCCGCAGCTTCCATCCAAACAAATGCGCCAACCAGATCATGGCAATCGCGTTGTGGAATGTAAATTATTGACGATCATGTTGCCTTTGTTCGGTCTTTCAACGTTAATGGTGGCTAACCGTAAAAGTTTGGTGTCTACAGAACATGTTCTCCAATCGAGAGGACAAAAACACACCCTTGAAACCCAGCGATCTTGAGATCTACTGCCCTGGACCCGACGATTACCTTCAATGAACGGACACAGGTAATTGTCATGGCACGATGGTTCCTGTACTACGTTCGCAATTAAGTCCCGAATCCCGGAGTCATGTAGAGTTACCGATCATGCTTTGACCATTGATCCGATCCTGTAGACAGCGTTAGGCCTCTCATATCTGGGGAAAGGAGGATGATCGGTCGTGGCCGATGACCAGCCGAAAGAAAACAAACAGCATGCACAGCGTTACTTCGACCCCAGGCTAATGTATCAAAAAGGAGAGGGCAAACGGGGAACATCCAGGAAATGAACCTTTTTTGTGGAAAGTACCTTCGAAGAGAGTCCAGGGTTGTTTGCCTTTAACGGAAGCGATCCACCTTTTTGCAAGGGTGATCATTCATTATGACTTACACCCCTTGCAGTGATGAAGAGATAGAGGATAAGGAGACGCCATTGCTTCCTACCGGGGCCACCTTGTCACTCTTCTCTTGTTATACATGTACTCTGTGCAGATGTGGGTGTGCAAAGGGTAGTTTCCTCCGCCCGCTTCATCATTTCGAGTCATAGGGTATCTGCATTTTCTTGAGCGGGGTGAAAAAAAAAGCCGAATCGCCATTGCATGCCCAGTGCTGTTCGTGCAACGGCAGCGAACGTGAGTTTAACCTTGAACGACCCACAGGATCCGGATCCAAGAGGACCTTTTCGTCCCTATTCATCGGTACAGGCAGCTTCGAGAGAAGTGAAGCAAAACAAGTGGTATATACATGACCACGGGCACCTGCAGCGTGTGGAGGTCAGCACCACCAATAGGGCATGCATGTTGCTGCAAATGGCAATTGTCATTTTTTTTTCCACGTTCACAGTCAATCGCATAAGGCCTCGATTGTTACGCCCACCCCCTCCTCTCCTTTGTTCCTTCCTCCCTTTTCGTTGCTCTTCTCTTTTGCTCTGCTCTCCACATTGTTCACGGGTTTGAGTGGAGATCGTATACTTGCATTTATATCGTTGAACCTACACAGATCACACCGACCACCACCGCTCCTGCTTAGATGACCACCAAACCAGCTTCCTCCTCTCCGACTTGTGTGGACACTGCAATTATGGTTGTCGATCAACCTCCCGCACCCGCTACATTGGCTCCATTGCCCACCCACTCTGAAGTCACATCGGCTTTGCCTGAAAAAAGGACACCAGCCGAATTGCCTTGTGAGGGGGGTGTCCGAGCATGGCTCGCCATCAATGGATCCTTCTTCATCCACTGTTTTGCCTTCGCTCCTACAGAGTACATCTTTGGGATCTTTGAACATCACTACCGATACATCTTCCCTGATGCAACAGCATCGTCAATTGCTTTCGTCGGCACAACAGGGTCTGCCGTGACCTATCTGGCAGGCTTCCTAGCCGGTGTAGTGGCAGATCGCTTCGGGTTTCGGGTTACAGCTCTTTCAGGTACAGCCTTGATGACTGTATCCCTAGTGCTAGCCTCATTCGCCAAACAAGTAAGCCAACTTTTTTTTCGAGCCAGTGCTACCTGTGTAAAAAACACGGTCGCTAACAATGCTTTCATCGTATCTATGGATGATTAGCTTTGGCAACTTTACATCACTCAAGGTGTTCTATTCGGCGTCGGCGCCTCACTGGCATACTACCCGGCTATTGCAGTGCCGTCCCATTACTTTATCAAGAAGCGTGGTTTGACCACTGGTTTGGCAGTGTCGGGAGTTGGTGCAGGAGGACTCGTCCTAGCGCCATTGACTCATTCACTGATTGAGAAGACAGACATCAATTGGACTCTGCGGATCCTGGCGCTCCTTTGCTTCGTCATTTGGTAAGAATGCCAGGAGACTAGAGCGTGCTACAATGTCAAATCGGTCGAATGCAACGCTTAAATCTCGAACATCATCCCACTTTCTCCTACACCATTAGTGGTAGCGCAAGCTTGTTCATTGTGGAGAGCAAGAACCATGTAGAGGTCAAAAAAGCCGAGCCAGTAGAGTCCAGTTCAGTAGAGAAGGACGCAGAATCTGCTTCCGTGGAAACAGTGAAGAAGCCGGAAGAGAAACCCTCGTTCTTTGCAGCTATCAAAGTATTCAAGGACCCAAGGTTCTTGTCATTGTCAATGTCAGAGTTGACAGCGTGCATTGGATTCCTTATTCCTTTATACTATATGCAGAGTAAGTCCCAGAAAAGTGGGGATAAGTGAAGTTCTCTTAGGGATTGGTCATGAATACGGACTAACCTGGAGGATGTCTTTCCTTGACTACGTGTAGCCTACGCTGTGTTCATTAACCTTACAGCAGATCAAGGAGCCTTGATTCTCGGCCTCTCGAATGGTGCATCGTTTGTAGGCAGGGTCTTGCTCGGATTGATCTCGGATTACTTCTCGAATACCAAGGTCCTGTTCTTGTGCGCTTGGTTTACAGCGTTCTCGGTCATGATCCTATGGACAGTAGCCAAAAGCTTTGGTGTACTGTTGGCAATGGGTCTTGTTTTCGGCTTCTTTGCCGGCGGTTATGTATCGCTCGTCCCGGTTGCTGTTGCCCAGTCATTTGGAACAAGGGAGATCGCATCTATCATTGGTTTCATGTATGCTGCTGGTGGACTAGGCATGCTTGGAGGAGCACCTCTGGCTGGGTTCCTGCTGGATGTTACCCGGCCTGACGTCTCTTATCTGCCTGTCATTATGACAGCAGGCGGGACAATGACGCTGGGTGCGCTGTGTATCTCTACATGGGCCTACCTGAGCTGGAAGGCTGACCGCGTACAACGTGTCAAGACCGCTGATACTCTTTCGTAGTGGGGCTACATAGTGCTATATAGTAGAAATACCGTTTTGACCGAAAGTTCAAGTGGCGGCTGAGCAGCAAAGAGTCATACGGCGTGCAGCACAATGGCAACCCAAAAACAAACGGAAAAGCTGTCACCAGTATAGTGAACTTGATTGCGAAGGTGGTGAGTACCTTACTGGTTTAGCCGGGGTTTTTCCCGATTGAAACACACTTTCACAGCCAAACCTTATTTCATTTTCGAACTGTCGTCAGAAAAACACGTTTTTCTCACCATTGAGTGGTCCCATCGAGATGAAAAGCACCTCAATCGAAAGAGAAATGGCAG
>Ga0247824_10000480_pt1 | contig 19785 bp, 22 predicted proteins | sample 13C_PalmiticAcid_FD_194412 | JGI IMG/M metagenome (GOLD analysis project Ga0247824, IMG submission 194412) | Soil microbial communities from agricultural site in Penn Yan, New York, United States - 13C_PalmiticAcid_Day48 | ecosystem: Environmental > Terrestrial > Soil > Agricultural land...
CTCCCACCTTCCCTCTTCTCTCTTCAACGCTAAAAGACACTCTCTTCCTCTCCGATACCCCGTCATCCTCCTGTTCTTTTCCAACATCGTATCCCTCACCAACACGGATGTACATCTGCAAGGGTCCTTGCTCCCGCTCCGAATGGCACTGTGTACAAGCATGGGCAAGACCACGATATCAGTGTTGGGGCTTGGAAGGACTTGTGAACCTCGTGGTCTCTGAGGCCAGGTCGGGACAACTATGACAACGTAGGTTCCACTTGAAGTCTTTTGTAATGCTCCAAGTGTGTCTACTGAGATGGTTTTCCATTGACGCTCCTCCTCCTCCTTCCACCTGCTCCAAACGCTAGCTGTCCCTTGTATCACCACCTGGGCAGCACAGATCATGATCATATCAATGACCGCTTGCCCTGATTGTTCAAGCAATGGACATGGAAGCCTGGCGACTTGACGATTGTATCCGATCTTGTTAAAGTGCGAACGCAAGTATGGTGTGATTGCAGACGTCACGGCTCTGGGGATGGGTTGGTAGGTCAAGATGCATGCGCATTCCAAAGTTTGATTTGTGCATTGTGCTCGAAGGTGCCATCAAAGACACAGACTTGCAGGTTTTAAACTTCTTATCGAATGAATCCAGGACACACCGCTTTTGTGTAGTAACAAAGAAATGCGACGGAGAGGTGAGATATGTTTGCGCTACACAATCATGATGGCGAGTGTCTGAACGCCTCTCGTGCCCCAAGACCAAATGACCTTCTTACTTAGACCATCCCTATCACACTCCCTTTACCGTCTCTTTGGCTTCTCTTCATTGATAGGGCTTATTATCCCATCGACCAGCCCATCTCAGAACCGACGCTGCCTATTTCAGAGAAAGCGGATGGCACCAAGCACACCCACCCGAGAGGCCACAGGCGCCTGTTTCGCAACTCCGTGAACCACCCCACGCACATCTGTATCAAACCATCGATCGGTAAGTTGAGTGAACGGCAGCTTTTTTTTATCTGGGTATGATATGTTGAATATATGAGGTATACTGATGATTGTGGACCTTGCGCTCCTTTTAACAAGAACAGATCCCATGCTATTGAAATAGGACGTGTCACCTTGCAACGCACGCGATGATGACCGACCCGCAGTCAGAATGAACGTGCTGTGATCTTGTCGTCGACATTCTTGATGATCTTGGAGTTGCGCTTGTTCTTGATTGGACATCTTGGAATGCTTTTCAACCATTCTTGGATTCTCGGCGCATTACATTGCCTGCAGATTGTCGACTTGGGGAACTTGATCAGATCTCGGATCATGCCGAACGACATCCCATAACGCGTATTGAGGTACAGGATGCTAAGAACCTCTTTCGCGGTGAGGTGTCTTCGAACGCTTTTATCCTCATCTTTCCTGAAAGGAAGGCATTCAAACGGAATCAAATCACGACTTGGCGTCGTCATTCCCTTGTGTAGGCAGGAATTGCATGCTATAAGTGCAGGCGTGCCTAGATAACAATAATCACCCTTGGGGCATGGGCGTACGATGTCGCGGATGAATGGGCTACTTTCTCCAATCAATGGACCTCCACTGCTCAACGCAGGTAGCTCCGGCACACCAGACAAACTTGATACTAATGGAACAAGCTGGGATGGACCGTGGAGTGGAATGGATGGAATGAAATAGCTGCCTTCAGGATCGAGAGCATACAAATCTGATGCTACTGGATCAAGCTGGGATGGACCGTGGGGCGGAATGGATGGAATGAAATAGCTGCCTTCAGGATCGAGAGGCAATGTGTTGTCCATATCGGTCGTTGAACCAATCCTCGGAGATGAGTCGCCAAGCATCCAGACGTCCGAGTCACTCGAAGGTTCATCCGTTAGATCTGAAGTCCCGGGGAGCCATGACGCTGCGGTTTCTGACTGGGACGAACTGAGCGACTGGGACGAACCAGGTGAATGAGAAAAAGGGATCAAACCACCGAAATCAACCGACCAGGACGTAAAACTGGCAACCAAATCCCGGCCTTGGGATAAGCCTTCAAAGCTGGTGACGCCCCATGCGTCCGACAGTGACCTCGCTTGATGGTGGTCCCCGGAATAGGCTTGCAAAGCCTCGCTCGAAGGCCGTTCATGGAATGGTAAAGAGTGCGCATCAAGAAAGCAAGGTGCAGAGTCAGAGCCTGGTCCTTGAGCTTGGTCGAAGGCATCGGAGATGTATAGTTGAGCCATCTCTTGATTTTGGAAAACGTCTTGAGTGTGATCATCCTCCTGAAGCAGACCTGAGAAGTGGCGAGCCATGGTAAATTTTGTGGTCAAGAGAACAAATGTTGCAGGGGAATGTCGACGGACAAAGCTCAAGAGTGCCAAGAGTGCGAAGAACGCTTTGAAGGGTGTGTGGAGGTGGAACTATTCGATGGCTGGCTTATATAGATTTCTGGGTATACTCATTTCTATAGAACAAGACTCAATCAAATGAACGTTCCAGTTCCAATGCCCGTGGCTATGTCCAAGAGTTGGCCTGAAGATCCCTGATATCAACTCATGAGTATTTCAACGGCCTTGGCAGCAATGGCAGTGCATGGACGTTTGCAATGCGCCAGACTGGTAGCTGGCAACAGCTGCGTCGAACCAAGGCTACATTCTTATCCAAGTTCGAGTCATTTTGATGGGTGACAGTCTGTTAAAAGGGCAGCATCGTTCCAACTGAAGACATAACTCGAGAACTGCGCAGAACCAGACCATCATCGTGGATGGCGATCGTAGACTAGGCGTGGATATCCGTAACGAATGCTGGGGATGGTGCCCAAATGGGGTCTATTGAGTAATACGAGATGGCTCGAAAACAGAGAGCTACAGCTACAGGCACGCAAGATCCCCCAAAACCATATTGCTTGCTCACTTGGCTTTCCCTTGGGAATGTGAGGCACGAACCTGAGCCATATGAGTCGTTATACAATCCATCCGTGTTTCCAATGATATGACGTCCTAATGCTCGCCCTAACCTGCATTGTGGGATGAAATAAAACGTTCCTTTCATGCATGGGCGTGTGTAGAAAGTATTGATGATTGGGAAGAGTTCCATGTATCGTGGAACATCCGATCCAAGTCCCTAACAGCTCTCACAAGAACGGGGGAGGGGGGTAGTTGTATCAATTGAGGCGGTCGGAAAAGGAACGTCCCAGCAGCAAGCATGGCTGCACTGACCTGTTTGTTTTGCGTGTATAGGAGACGTTGAACAAAAGCAGGGCCTTGTATCCAAAGAGTCAGCAAAAGAATGGTCTCCTTGATGAAGAATGGGGCCACAATGTGGGCTGAATGAATATCTGCGCGCAAAACGCGACACAAGAGCACGGTCAGCAAAATGGGGTGAACGACGCGTTGAGTCCCCCTCCGTCAGAGCTTTGTGCAACGCCATAATCTACTCCATGAGATGCAAGCCCAACCCACATGGCTGTCCACATGCTCTACATATCTCTTCAAGTGTTGATTATGAAGACAGACGTTGACAAACAAACAGGTTGTTGAATCTTGTTTGGCAATGAATCGAATGTTTGATGTTGACAAGTCCTTAGTTCTCACCGAATAGCGTATCTATGAACACGTCTCCATTGTTCACATTGTGAGAAAATGAAAAAGAGTGATGATACACATACCCTTCTGGATTGTCTCGAGTCCATCCTATGTGTTGTTGATCCCGGGTCGATAAGGTGCAGCACTTCAACCTGGCCGCACGAGTAAAATGAAAGCTCAAGCGACATGACCTGTGTTGTAGTGTTCTCCCCATTCCAATCCATCCAATCCTCTTTCATGTTGCTTGACCTGTTACCCTACAACTTTGATGGGGGGGGGGATCCTACAACGACGCTATGCACCAATGGACACGAAATTCCTCAGTAGCGTCAAGGTTCCTGGCTTCGTTATCGTGTAATCGTTCGTGTAGATGTCTCTACCATGATTGTTGACGCACGTCGATCAAAAAATCAGATCTCTCCTAGGATCTCTGCTCTATGTCCTTTTGCACCGTGGTGACGGCGTGGGCCAGATCGCAGACAAACTTGTCTATCAGAAATGGAACGCAAGAAAGACATACATAAGCGTTGGGCCATTGGGGCCATTTCTTCTTTCACATTACAAACGTCTTACCACTCCTGCTAGGAAGGAGATGTCCCAAACCTCGAATAGCTAAGCCCATGATAATGGCATGATGTGCTCGCTCTCAGTTTGCAATATGGTTCCATGACAAGGTCTTCCTCGAGCCCGTAGTCGTTCCATGCATCAATGGGAGAATGACACTGGGAATATGCAGGAGGGACATCAAAATCCCTTAACTTGCATGAAAGCCCGTTTTGAAGAGGAACGGTGGCAAACGTGTCGGTCGCACAGAACTTCTCCGCGGTGAGCGAGCTCGCACTCAATTGGCAAGTACTGAGCACAAGTGAGCACTGTCTCGTTCGTCCTAGGCTTGACGCGATGCCATGAAAGTAGGCAGGCAGTGAAGGAATGCATGCAAAGGGAAGAGATCTCACACCTTGTGCCCTCGCTTCCCATTAACAACACGTGACCATGTGGACCTCATACCTTTCGAACACCGTCAAGGGCTCGTTCGACTCTGCACAGGATGAGAATGACAGCGAATGACGATGACAAAAGTACTGGAGGAGAGACGCGGCGCACCAACGACATGCCAACACCAAACGCGTCTCGCTACATCGGTCCACAGAACCGACAGGACTGACAGGACTTGTCTGTCCCTTGTATACTCAATGAAGGCTAGACATCTTCTCCTTCGATGGATCGCACTTAGAAGGCGCGCAGTATCCCGGTTATTCGAAGATTCGACGGGTATTAACGCCAAGTTTGAATCCCGAGTCGGATCAACGCTTCTCCATATTTTCGACCTTATTCACCAAAGGATGTTTTCCCATGATTCAAGAAGTGCAGCCTTGCCTCGTGTGTTTGGGCATCTCCCAATCAATCCAAGTGACCGAATCAAGGGGAACCGGCATCAAGAATAATCACAGGATGAAGCGGATGGGTTGTTATCGATCCTGTCTTAGTAATGATCTATCTTGGAGACCTCATACACTGTACCAATATTCCAATACAATACCAGGAAAGGTTCCTATGCTTTCTTTTGAACTTCGTTCGGGCCTCGACAAGTCGTCGGGCTACCGTCTGCCTCGAAACGGACTCTGATAACATGTTATTAGCCTCTTTAGTGACGTCGACGGCTGTCCTGAGAACACCTCTTGAGATTGGGCTCGAGATGGTTGACCAATTCTTCGTTCATCTTTCGGACGACCTCCTGTATTGCTGTATTGACAAGGAGGTTCTCCTTGTTGTTCTTGAAGATGCTGGCAGCAGCACCCTTGGAGATGTCGAGCTCCCGAGCGACTTGTCGAGTCGAATGGTTTCCCTAGAAAAGCTCAATGGCTCGGTTGAACTTGTCCTTCGGAATCGGTTCCATGGTTGATAGGACGGTGTAAGGTGTAGGGCAAGAGAATAGCAGAAGACGGAAGGGATATATGGGCAGGACATGACTCAATGGCACCCCTGTTCAAAACCCAAGTGCTGGAAGATCATCCGCCTATGACACACATGAGTTACGGCCGAGAGCTTTATTCATTCTATGAACAATTGACCGCGCGTCGTTCATACCGAATAGGCTGGGGGAGTGAAAGACGTGTTGTGGACGCCACTGTACGTCCCTTAACCCTACGTCCTTTCATAGCCAAAAGCATCCGCACTAGGGAGTTAAAGCTGAGAATGCGCCTTCGCATTTCCTGGATATCAAAAACGACCCCGACGTGCCTTACGTGGCCAAAGTGGGGTGACGCGAAGCAGCTTTCGAAATCCTCATGGTGTCGCATCCCTTGGATCCTGGTGCGGAGGAAACTGGATGGTCCGATATCGGCTTCCTGTGTTAAGTAGTACTGGATCATAGTATCAGGTACACCGGGGAGTGCGTACCTGAATTCTTGTAACAGATCGTCGTCGCCCATATCTGCGAACCCACGAATCATCATGGGGTGCTCGACACTACGTGTTTTCAGAACCCTACGGTTTGACGGGCGCATAGGTGCCGAAAGCAATCTAAATTTGCGGAACCGTTTATGCCACTTTTGTGATAAGTTCTTAAGCATGTTGTCGAAGCTGAGCGTAATTGTGGACTCGTGGACGCTGGACCAAGACTCACTGATGAAGTTCAGGTAGGTATTGAAGCTAACCTTCTCGTGAGGGGGTCCAACATTTTTCATGCTGTCATTGAGCCCAAGGACAAAATCGAGATAGCGAAGCTTGAACTCTCTTGCCAATCCAGAAGCCATGGGATGAAATCCAGCGTGTGTCTCCGGTGCTTTGACAATGATGATGTTTTTCAGTCGCGCTGTCAAGGATGCAACTGTGTCCTGTGATTCACTGCAAGATTCAGGAGTGCGTCGTAAAAGGTCCCACATTGATAGATCCATAGCCAAAACGATGGTGCGACCTAGATCACCAAGGCGGACTAGATCCTTATCAAGTTCCTCAAGCCATTCCATCAACTCTGGTGCATCCTCTACCCCTGTGTTGAGACCTTCGCCGTGGTAATATTGTTGACTTATCGGTTCATTACGGCCTTCTCTTCCTGATGATATAATTGAAACGTTGAATATTAGAACATATTCACAGCTCTGACAACGAAATGAGTTGGACGGTGCACTTACCAAAGACATAAGGGCGCCGCATGTCACCTCCCATTGCATTGCAACACAACAGAACAGAGATGGTCGCTGCATCATGGTTCTGTGATTCCGACTCTTGACATGAATCATCATAAACTCTTTTAGGAAGCATGTCCAGATGCATGCTCGTAATACCGCACATATAGATGTCGTACAGTCTCCCGGAGAATCGTTCACAGAAGTCTTTTGGGAAAGACCAATCGTTGTCTTGGTGAATTGTGTTGTTAGGGTTGCGAGTCTCCGACAATGACGTTTTTTGTCTTTGCTTGAACCGCTGAAGCCATCCTGGAGAGAATGTACAAGGTGGTAACGGTTTCGAGACAAGTCGGGAGAGCATCCTGTGGATCTCAAATGCCTGAGCTGTGATCTTCTGGTCAGTAACAGTGAAGCCTTGAGATCCTATATCATGAGACCATGCGACAAGGAGTTCCTCTAGGATACGGAAGCGTGATTCTGCCGTACTATATCTCTCCAATGTCAATCCTCTACGCGCTCGGCTCGTGGCGAGGTGCTTGAGCCTGTCCTTGTCCTTGATAATTCCATAGATCGTTGTTCTCGGAATATCGAACTTCTTACTAATCTTCGTGATTGACATGTGTTGATTCTCTTCCCAGAATTCAATGACTTCAAGTCGCTCCTGCAATTGATATCCTTGTCGTTGTCGCTTTGTTTGCTTTTGGTGGTCTCCATTATCCGATTCCTCATTATTTCCGTTACGTTTGCGAGTTACGGGGGATGGGTCTTCCTGTGGAATATGCCTGTCGCGCTCGAGATCTATGGCTGGTGATATGGTCTTGTAAGGGTAATGTCATTAGGAAGAAAAGTCTACTGTTAGTGACGGATCTGTCCTGGCGTATGTTATTCCTTAAGCATCCCGCTCCAGCAAATATCCTACCACTGGTAGTGAGCTTGGTGTAAGACGTGGGGTAAATAATAAGTCCATTATCAGTTCCTGTTGGTAGGACCCATGGTTTCGTACGACTTGGTTTTCCTCTAACTGCGACTGTGAAGAATGTGCAGACAAATGGTTAGAAGGGAACACGCTATGATTCTCAGGGTTTCTGCGTCTATTCTGAAACTCACCTCTCCAATCCAAGGTTGTGTCAACTGTTGAATATTTGGTGCAAGCTGCTGCAAGCTCTTTGGCGAGTGGAAACCGGTCATCTGCTGTCCAAGTTGTGACTCTGGCAGTTGTTGGTAGTGATTGGACCACATGGATTGCATCTGGTTCGACGATTGGAGTTGTTGAGGTGATAGCGAGACGCCGTGTGCCAGCGTAGGTTCGGAAACGCTGGACCTGTCGAGGTTATTCGCATAGATCGATGCCTCTGACAGCTGGAGATCGGGGAGGCTAAGGGCTTGCTGCTCACCAGAGGTTGAATACGGCGCAAAGATTTCTGTAGATGACAGATTGTGGTGGCCTGTCTCATCGGCGACCACAGTGTCGTTGAGCTGTACCGGTTCCTGGGGCGCAAAATAAGGGTCCAAGAGGTCGTCTTCTGGCAGCACAAAGTAGGCTTCAATATCAAATCCGGTAGCATCCCCGTCTCCGTAGAGTTGTACTTGGTTGTAGTCGTTCATTGCTATCAGCAGCCCGGGAGACTGGAGGTCGAGTAAGTGGTGAGGAAAGTAGTGAAAGGGCAGTGGGGAAGAATACGGTGTGGAGGAAAGAGGAGAACACAGGGGCGAAGATTTTATGGCTGTGTGAATTGTCTGAATTCTGAATTTAGCCGTGAGCCCACTCGGTTCACTAATTAAGGGGAATGCCCTCCTAAGCCGCCCTGCTTCCTTCTCACTCTCAAATCTTCAAGCTTCTTCATTCAGGACAACAAGCCATGCAGGAAAGAAGGGCGACGACGTGTGCAGGTATATGACGATGACTCTACAGCAGCGATGCTGGCTTGACTGCAAGGAGAGGAGGTGAAGCATCAACACTGTGCTGGCATCAAACGATACCTCAGCAAGTTGATCGGTCGCGGGGAGTGTGTGCACCGTAGCTTGGTACGAAAGCCAAGCGAACTTTTTAAGGCGTCTCTTCACTTGTATCACCAGGACACTGAGCACAACTTGACTACAGAGCTGACAACACCTCTCTTCACCTATATCGTATACCATTTTTCCATGAAGGCTAGGAGCGGATGACGGCGGAAACATCATCAGAGGATCCCACAGACGTATGCGCTCCAAATCCAACAAAAGCAGAATCAAGTACTCCATCAACCAAGGTATGTTCTCGTATATCGTGTAGGAAGCGCAACTCTCTTTGCGTCCATGCTTTCGAAGGGGCCTTAATCAAGCAAATTGATTGCTTCAAATAACCTCTTCAAAGGACGACCATGGGAAGTGCCGACACCACGCAATAGCGATCTGACCAAAGACGCCATCCTAGCTGTGTCCGACTTCCTACCGATATCGCGTTCAGCGCCTGGATCGCCGTTCTCTATCTGGAGACTGGAGCAGCAGCAAAAGTCCAGCTAGGGGGTTGTAAAACTACCCATGGAAACTCGACTGACTTTTGCCGGATATGTTGTCGATGGGGACAAGGATTCATACCTGACGCTGACACATAACAGGAAACATAAGAGAAGCAGGACTTTCACGACCGAGGCCGACGAATTCTAGGCGTCGCGGATAGGTCCACTGTACCAACACCCCCCACTGATGGAGCTCCTGACAGCCATTTTCATGATGTACTGGATTTCACTAAGGTCGGATGAGTTTGCACTGTTTGCAAAGCGGCTCAGAGCAAGAGCAATTCGTGCTCTAGCTGGACGGCGTGGAAAATCGTATCAGGAAGCTCCGATGCACAACAACGGGAGCAGGAAGGATCTACAGAGACGACGGATCAAATGGCTCTACGCAGCTTTCATGATTACCTTGGAAACAACGTCGCCTCTGCGACTTCATTTCATCAAAGTGCTTCCCCATCTCGACACAATTGAGAACCGTTAGACACCATTTCCTTGCAGCTTACTGAGGCACTGTTCGTCTGCGCATGGCATTAGCACCTTGGTAACCAAGAGATTTCCCTCTGATTGAGATTCTCAGGACTATGTTACTCTACGCTGTCCAACTTGTAGTTGAATGGGCAGTTCCGACAAACGGATGAATGAAACCAGGCCGAACCCACCTCTGGACATTGAATATGCTGGATCATACTTGCTTGGACCGATGGGCAAACCCAAATCGTTTCTTGAAGTTTTACCAATTATCTGCGCTGCGCCAAGCATCTCCTGTATGGGAGGAAAATGGTATGACATTATGTGAGAATATGGGACTTTGGGAATCGCGTCGATGGTTCTATATTGTGCGCCTTGAACTTATTGCTAGTTCACTTCTCTCTCTTCGACTAGTTATTCATGCTCTTCTCGATCATGACTACTGCGAATCCTCCTCTTGGGTCTTTTGAACTTGATATCAAATCTTTGGGTGTCATTTCCATGGATGACTCGGTAGACCGTTGATTTGGAACGACCAACCATCCGGCCGATCGTACTATACGATATTCTTGGATCGCTTCGATGGAGGTCTTTAATCATGCGCGTCTCCGCGCCAGCGAGCCGCTTTCGGGATACCTTCGTCTTGGCTCCATTCTCGGCCTTAACACGATCCTGCTGTCTTGTTCTTCCTCTGCTGGAACTGCTCGCCGCAGAGGCGGACCGTTGGTCAGCCAACGACGGACCGACATGCTCAGACCGAGTGTTAGAAAATGGGACCTGAGAGGATCGCGGTTTTACAGGGCGAGGACCAGGCGTTAGCAATGAGTCTGTCGGTCTCCAGTATCGTTTACTTTTCGTCGTGATTCTATTGATGACTTACCTCATGGGGGAGGTTTGGTTCAGGTTCAGAGGTCAGTTGTGACCCTACATTGTGTTGACCTTGGTGAGCTGACGGACTCAACAGGTCGTTGTTGGCTACTACTTGTGAAAACTGTTTTACACGGTTAATTAGAAGCAGAATGGTGCCAATATTCAATCACTGTGTGCACTTCAAGGATGATGGGTATATTACCATTACTGTCAAGTGCAGCGTCGACGGCAGACCGTTGTGCACCGGACCGGGTGGCAGGGACGGAGGCTGCTGTTGCACAAGAGGTGGGACCGAAGGGAAAGCCGTTTGTTGTGTGTGTTGGACATGTGGATAAAGTTGCGGGAAAGCTCGTTGGGTATCAAGTGGTTGTTGGGTGTGGAATGATGGCTGGGCAAAGAGTTGCTCGAGTGAACGAAAGTCGATATGAAAAGGCGTTGAATGGAGAGCGTGTGTGACATCAGGAGTCGTTGTACCAGATCCCGAGAGATATTGCTCGCTAGGTATGGCGGTGAACACGGAAGACCCCTCGATATCGGCTTGTAATAGGGCGTGTTCTTCCACACGGGACAGAGCTTCAGGAAACAGCTCTGAGGCTGGTTGGTACGACTGGAACAACGGGGCGTCCATGTGGATAGAGCAGGGAACTAGAATTGAGCGTGACACCATTGATCAGATTGTCTTCTCCAAGAAGCTGGTGAAAAATTTGGTTACCCATGGACTTCATGAAAGAGTTGTGTTTGTACTTACTTGAGACAGAGAGTGAGAGTGAGAGTGAGTGAGAGATTGACCAGGGTGGTAATGTGTTGATAGCAGTTGTAGTGAGGGAAGGGAAGGGAAGGAAAGAGGTATCTTTTTATACAGGTACAACGCGATATTTTGCTCTCAGGGCTGGTCGTTCCTTATCACTCAACGCAGACATCAGACAAAGGGACTTGTCTGATGTCTGATATGTGGACCTAGCGCGGCCAATTGGAGAGCCTGCACCAAATAAAACCCGAAGGAAGCGTGAACCCTGTGTTGTTAAGGGGAGTCGTCCCTCAAAGCCCAGTGAGGTTGCTGGTTTGCTCCACGCATCTCAAGACAACGTACAGGACATGGCAATGATTCATGGGAAGTCCTTCGGCTCTCGACTACAGACTACAGGAGAGGGGTGAATCGCCAACACCACGTCGACGCCGTAACGATGCCTCAGCGAGTTGATCAGTCGCAGGAAGCTTGTGGGCTGTGGTTTGGACGAAAGCATAGCATGTCTTTCACTTTCAAGGCGTCTCGGTACTTGTAACACCGGGCACGGGGGCTGCAGGGCCGACAACACTCTCCGCTTACATCGTATGCCATCCTTTCATGAAGGCCAGAGGCGGATGGTGGTAGAAACATCGTCCGGGGATTCAACCGGGGTATGTTCTCGCCTGTCGTCTGAAGGGCCGAACTCCCTTTGCGCCAAGGTTTTCGAAGGGGCCTTTAATCAATCAAATGATTCTCTTCAAACAACTTCTTCAAAGGACGGCCATGGAATTGACGCCTGGATCGTCGTTTTCAATTCAGAGTCTGGAGCTGCAGCAAAGTCTAGCTAGGAGGCCAGAAGCTTTCCATGATAACCCAACCGCCATTTGCTGGGTATGTTGCCGGCGGCGACGAGGACCGTGTCTGACATGTATCAGGAATCATGAAAGAAGAAGGGCGGAGCCTAAAGAGATCCTGGTGCTGCAAATGGTCCTTCATGATGTTGACCTGCACCAATACCCCTGCTGACGGTGCTAATCCTGATTGGTGTACAGGATTCCACTATGGTCGGATGGAGGGTTTTGCACTGTTTATGAAGCAATTCAGAGCAAGAGTCGCCCGGTTCTAACTGGATGCCCTGGACAGCAACATCAGTATTTCCCGTTGTGCAACAACCTTTGGAGGGAGTAGAGGATATCTACTTAGATGTCGGATCAAATGTCTCTAGCCAACCTTCTTGGAAACAGCATCGCCTCTACAACTTCATTTCATCAGTAGCGCCTCCCCCATCCCGTCACGCCTGAAAACCGCTTGTCACTATCTCCTTGTCGCTTACTGGGACATTGTTCGTCTGCGCATGGCATTGGCACCTTGATGGCCAGGAGATTTCTCTCTGACTGCGATTCTCAGGACCATGTTACTCTACGTTGTCCAACTTCTGGTTGAATGAGCAGACCCGGCAAATGGATGAATGAAACCAGGCCAAACCCACCTCTGGACATCGAATCTGCTGGATCCTACTTCCCTAGACCAATGGCAAGACCGCGTTTTCTCGAATTTTGCAGCGTCTCTTTACAGGAGAAAAATGGTATGATATTTGTGTGAGGATATTGCACTTTGAAAATCACTGTGAGAGCTCATCAATCGTTCTACACTATGGACAGTGTACTTACTACCGACACCCTTTACTGATCCCGCTTCTCGACTAGTCCATCATTCTCTTCCCAACGCGAGTCTCCCCCTGGATCTTCTGGGCCTGGAATCAGGTCTTGGGCGTCATTTCCATGGACAATCCTGTGAACCGTTGATTTGGATCGACCGAACATCTTACCAATCACACTATACGACGTTCCTTGACGGTCTCGAAGTTCTTTGATTCTACGCATCTCTTCGACAGTTATCCGTCTTCGAAGTATTTTGGATCCGGCGCTTTTTTCAGTCCTGACTCGTCTCGCTCCTCCTCCAGTGTAGCTGCCCGTCGCAGGGGAGGGACACTGAGCGACTGAAGGCGCACCAACCTGCTCAGACTGAGAGTTCGACAGAGGAACCTGATAGGAGCGCGGTTTCGCAGGGTCACAGCTAGACATTAGTCGTGGAACAATGTCCGGTACTTCTTCCTTTGTATTGGAATTATGGACGGTTGTTTCATGGAGTGAGATCGGTTCGGGTTCCAGAGCCAATTGCAAACCCATGTCGTACTGCTCCTGGCGGGCTGGCGGGCCGTTGTGCATCGGACCGAGCTGCATGAATGAAGACTCTAGTCGAGTGGCAGATGGATCGTGGAGGACAATGGTATGTTGTGAGTGTTGAAACTGTGGTTGCAGCTGCTGGACGCTTTGTTGCAGATCCGTATCAGGTGGCTGTTGAGTATCAAACGGAAAGGCCAGAGATGATGATGGAGGAAGGAGTTGCTCGGTTGAATCAAGGTCGACATGAAAGGGCATTGGACGAATTGAGAGCGTGTCATCAGAAGCAATAGTACTGGATCCAGGAAAATGCTGACCACCAAATATACCTGCTGATACAAAAGAGTCACTGACAATTGCTAGTATTGGGATCTGCTGCTCTGCACAAGGGGGAGTTCCAGTGACTATCGCCAAGGCTTGTTGGCATGAATGGCATGACCGACATAAGAGAGGGTTCATGTTGAGAAAGCAGGGACTGGGATTTGGGCGTAGAGGTGTGGCGACGCTTTCGATCTGATCGTACCCCCCAAGTCGCTGGCCAAAGTTGCGGCTACTCATCTCTAATGTGGAAAGGACTGTGATCTTGACGGTGTGTATGCCAGTGCGGAACCGATGACAGTCAAAGCGAAGGAGGCAAAATAGGCGATGGGGGACGATGATGTCTTGAAGATGAGGTATTTATGCCCTTTACTCAAAGATGATCATGCATTCTTCGCCCACATCGTTCTTTCGCACATTGCTTTTTTTTTGCTTTTGGAGAATTGGACTATGCTTACCTACTCTATCCCCATCATTCGCCACGCTTTTATGAAAAAGAAAGTTCAAAGTCCACTAGGGTCCGAGCTCCAACGTCCAGAATCTAGGAAACAGGGTCCAACCTTTGTTGGCCCGATCTGTTGGCCCCCTCTAACCTTCGATAGCATTCGTCTTGAATACTGCACTATCAAGTAGGTAACTAGCTACTGCCTGAAGAACGTCAACATGTGCACAGATGATGTTGTAAGCGGTCGTTCTTTTGCACTCCCCTGAGGAGAGGGTCCCTTAACTGTCTCAGAGCTCGTTAACATCAGCTTGCCACTTGTTTCACACTCAGTCTGCTCGAGCAAAAGAGAAAAAAGACAACCTGTACACGCATAGGGCATAGGACAACGTGTCACCACTAATGACCTTGGCCTCCTTGATCACGTCAAGGAAATGGCCACAACACTGGACACAGTATGAGTGCCAAGTATGTTTTCATGAAGCATATCACCATGCTACACCGGATACAGCTTGACGGCAGAATTGACAGGACATCCACCTACGTTGCAAACTATTTTTCTCATGAAGATCGGACTAGAGAACAGTGCCTGTCACGCTCGAAAGGACACGCACCATGTTTGAAACATCATCCGAGGAAAGACGGATGCATCAACTCAAGAATGACGAATGACGGATCAAGAACACTCAGCTATTCTTGGTATTTTCGACCAGGGCTTACCAAAGCACGTTCTCGTCTGTCGTTCATAAGTGCAGTCAACTCGCTCCGCGGCCATAATCTACGGAAGAGCCCGAATCAAGGAAGGCACGAATCAGAGGATGGCCAGCATCTACCGTCCCTAGTATTGTGTTGACATCGAGTTTTTACGCTTGTATCGTTGTCGTGGCGAATCAAGGTTGGCGAAGCAACAAAAATATGATCGGACATGTACGTGACCAGAAGTCTAAGAAGGCCTCGGGGTCATTTCTTGGATACGGTGTTGACGGCGACGAGGATCTGGATGTTGATCGATTCATGGCCGAGCTCCAGGACTTGCCTCGTGAATATTTAATCATGTCAACCCACACCACCGCTTTTCTCCTCATCAACAACCAACCTATCCAAGAGCCAACCACCGCTGTCGCGTCAAAGAGTACAGAGATCGGCCAAAGCGCTATTCGTCAGGTGGGTTCCCTCCACTTACAAGGATCATGGCTCATTCACAAAATATGCACATCTATCAAAAGAACAACGTGTCGAGCATGTCGTTAACAATTTATTGCACTTCCTGTCATGAATCGTAGTCCAAAAAAAAGGGGGTGGCAATGCAACAAGAATCCAACCTATTGCCATGAAGGTGTCTGAAATGTTTGCTGCCTCCCTATTGCTGTGACATTGCGCCAAAAGAAACACGCGACACAAAGTTGTGTCAAGTTGCTCCAAGTCCTATGCCATGAGCGTATTCATCAATCATCTCGGTCCTCGACTGGTTTCTGGCTTCCTGCCCATTTCGCGGAAGGGGGACAGTCGATTCTGCTGAGTCTTTGAATTATTGATGACCCTCCAGGCGGATGATTTAGAACAACCTATCAGATTGGCGATCTCCTGATACGACATCCCTCTAGTCACATTATTGTATATGATCTTTTCCTTTTCATGGTGAGAGATCCGTTGTCGAGATGCCTTGGTCACAGCCCCGCCTCTGGCCTTAACCCCACTGGAACTCGCATCCATCTCCCTGCAACTGTGCGCGGTAGAAGCATGCCTGCGGTCTACTGATGAACAATGCAAATCCCGATTCCTGATATGCAAAGTATCCTGATAGGTGTCGACGTTTACAAGGACAGAAAACCCAAGGTTACCAATCGATCGACGACCACTCGTGTTGTTTCTTTTGTCTTGGTCATATGGATGACCTACCTCTTGGAAAAGTGGTATGTCCGTTCTGTACTGTCCATGGGGAACTGAAAGATTCAATGGGGCATGGAAGGCTGCTAACTGGGAGAACTGTTCAGGCAATGGGAGTTAGGGATGAGAAGAACAGCTTCATTTTGCCCAATATCCGCGAACCCTTCAAGGATGGTAGGATATATTACCATGGCTGACAATTGCTGTGTCGATGGTTGCGGTCCGTCAGGCATGGATCGGGACTGCAGAGACGAAGATTGCTGTTGATGCGAATCTTCATCGAGTTCTTATCGCAGGTAAAATAGAAAGAATCAAGAGGATCGTCGCGTAAGCAATTGGCCCGGTATTTGATAGTTGGTGTAAGAAAAAAAAATGGCGGGAAAAGCGCGTACCATCAGGAGTCCTTGCACCAGATCCGGTCTGATTTTTCTCGTCCGATGGATTCTCAATCATCTGAAAGAGGGCCTGTTTGAACTTCTCGTCCAACTGTTCAAGGCATGCCTGGCACAATTGAGCGGACAATCCGATAACACAGCGTTCAGGATTTGGGCATTCAGCCAAGACTGCATTGGCAACTTGGTTGCATTCTTCAGGTTCTCGAGGAATTCCAAGTTTTTGGTCAGGATCGCGGCTGTGCATGGTCATGAACGCAGAGAGGGTTGTGGTATTGAGGGCAGCTGTTAGAGCGGGAATAATGGAGAGATATCGAATGATGTGAAGAAAGAAGAGTATCTTTTAAAGCAAGAATAAGGTTTGTAACCAGAAAGGTCGCCCTTATTTTGATCGCATATGATGGATGGACGGTCGACTGTGCGCTTCGCCACAATGGAACGAGGGGCTCAAAAGAGACGTCGTTACTATGAGGCCTCCCAGCTGAAAAGTTGAATATCAGTAGCTCAACCTTCATTCTCGGGCATTCGAATCTTCAGAAAATCAAGACATTCTTCATGTCGTCTGCGTATTTGGCATAGTCGCTGCCTACCGCCGAGAGCTTGGCCGGTGATGTTGGCTCGAAATGCTCTGGCGGAAACTTGCTAACGGCACCAATGATACTAGCTCTTGCTGAATGTTTTCGCCTTCACGTTCATAGAATAAGCTGAATGGCGAAATGCCCCTCCTTGTATTGGATACCGACATACCGTTTTGAGGGACAATTTGGCGAAGCATGGTCACAGTGTCCATTCTTACCAAAGGCTTGATTGGAACGGGAACAAAGCATAAATTAAGAGCCTTCGCCTCACTCACATTCTTCCTACAAATCGGCACTTCCTTCAACCCCTCATCGCTCTTACTCTATTGCCGTTAATGTCGAGGCCATCACTTCAAAGGCCATCAAACAAGTTGTTGCTCACCGCCCGCTCTATGTTAAGACCGTGCTCCAGGCCAACGAACTCCGCGGCGGGAAGGGTAAGCCGTATCCTAGGTCGTACAGAAGATTGGTTTCTCCAAATCAGCGGTCCGCAGGGCCATTCATATATCCGTTGCCCAAAACCTGGTGATCTGGTGCGAAGATCCAATGACATGTCCGTGTCCATGGACTGGGGGTGAGAGCGCACATGTCGAAGTATCAGGGGCCAGGTGAAGACCGGGATCAGGTGGTAAGTGTCCTGTTTCTTCCACGTGCCGATTGTTCTGCTTCGCCGCGTTCTGGGATGTTTGTGTATCCTCCGCCTGACACCTTTTTGTCTTGGTAGAAAACCTTGCGCGGAGTATCAAGATGTCAATCCGTCATTGCGAAGGACTTTGGCACAACGATGTACTCAAGTGATGAGGGTCCTGAGCCTGACACGATCTTTCCTTGGGATCCAGCGAAGGACATTCAGAGGAAAATAAAGTGTATCCAGTTGTCCAATTGCCTCTTTGGTACTCTTGTGGTCACATACGTGGTTGACGATTTGATAAACGATGTGCTCTGCGATCTTGAGCCTCGAGTTTGCTCAGGTGGAACGTTCCTTTCATTGTGTCTTTGAAAGAGGCTCGTGAGATCCTGCACTTTTTGATCCATAGTCATGACAACAGAATGGTGCGAGAACGATCAATTGCCCTGATCTAGAGCTCGGGACACTGAGATCATAATGTCTCCCGCTTCGGAATCGATCTTTCAAGGAGAACGCTCTACCGTGTAAACAATTCGGCTGAGCCATAAAAAGCTATTCGTTATTATAAGATCAATGAGCGAGAGTAGAGAAAGTGGGTCGGGCATGTTGAAAGGACGAATTGCACTTACCATTGACAGGGGGTGGACGGCCCGCGAATAACTAGGGCATGATTCCAAGATTAGCGACGGCGATCTCTCCATTCTGTATCGTTCCAAGGTCGGTGACTGAACAGCGAGTTTCTTGAGTGTTCGAGCGCCTCTGTGGTTGATGATTACATGGTCCGCAGATCTAGGAACCCTTACTCTCCTACCTAGGGCTTACTGATCTATCCTCACCGCTTCTCAGTAGACAATGATCTCAAGTCTGTGCTGGAGCCAGTAGGGCTTTCGTGTTCGGCTGGTGTTATTTTTGACTGTGAATCCCTTTGCCTGAGATCCTCTTCGTTTTCTTCCTCGTTGCTGTGTTCGTGGTGTGAGAGGGTCTAAGAGCCAAGTCCTGACTATCCAATGGTAAACATGCTATACACACTGCTCCTTCTATTCACGACGAGCCATCTAAATGAAGGGTGGGGAAGTTTTCAGGAGATGCATGGCGCCCATAGAATACCATTTGTCAGGAATAAAAACTCTAGAAGATTATGCGGTGCGCAATTGTCCCATGCAAGATGAACTTACGCTTTGTGGAGATCGGACTCCTGTGATTAGCTCGTTACAGTGCCAAGACTGGGCTCATATACCTGGTTTCTAGTGATTGTGAATGAGATTAGGAGCTAGTAGGTGAGAGGAGAAAAGTGTAGGGATAATTCCGTATAGAGGAGTCTTTTCCGTAGAAACCCGATATATTACCTTCCAAGCCAGGGGTTGGATCAATTGCCCCTCATTATTCCGTGGTTCAAGCCGTTGTAGGAGTTTTGTGAGGGCGAACGGTTGATATTGCAGAACATCAATATGCTGGGTGGGGAGCGTCGCCCTTGCTGTTACTACCGTCGTCACATGAATTGTTTCCGAGCTGGATGTTGTTATGAGAGCTCCAATTGATATGCAGGTTGTCGTCGTTGCTGCAGGACTTGCCACCTCAAGGCTACCATGAATATCACTGATACGACCGGCAATATAGTTAAGCATCACAAAGTGGTGTGGTATCGCTCAAGCAAATATCGACAGTCTTGAAAGAAGCTCCAAAGCTTGAAGCGAGAGCGAAAGCTGTGCTACGCGCAATGCTGTGTTGTCGACACGTGATATCGGTTGTCACGAAAGGCTTGACCAAGCTTGATGGATATGCCGTATGGGTCTGCTCGGAAAGGACTATTAACCAGGAGTGCCGATGTAGTGTTCCAGTTCTTCACAGAGCTTGTGGGTCCTGGGGGTGCAGGTCGATGAGTTGATTACTCATTGGTTGTTGAGAGGATTGTGAATCAGCAAGGGAGGGCAGAACAGAGCAAGACCAAGGGTGTTGGTGTTGCTGCCTGTGTTGCCCGTTGCGACACCGTTTCCAGATCCTGACATGAAGAGGAAAGGGGGAGAGAGGGAGAGGGGGAGAGGGGGAGAACGGGCAATCTCCAATCTCTAATCTCCAATCTCCTCTTGATCAAACCCAGTACACACA
>Ga0247824_10000482_pt1 | contig 19766 bp, 22 predicted proteins | sample 13C_PalmiticAcid_FD_194412 | JGI IMG/M metagenome (GOLD analysis project Ga0247824, IMG submission 194412) | Soil microbial communities from agricultural site in Penn Yan, New York, United States - 13C_PalmiticAcid_Day48 | ecosystem: Environmental > Terrestrial > Soil > Agricultural land...
GCACCGGGCGCCTTTTTGGATGACATACATGCATGCATGCATAGATCGTTCTCGGTGAGGAATCTGCCATAGCATAAGATGCCAAGAAACAGGCTAGACAATGTCTCTTCTAGCAACTTCCACCTGATCCTGGCCATGCTCTTGCCGAAGGGTCCTTGTTCTCAGTGACACAAACAAAACATTGGCAAAGCGCCAAATGGCTCATCTTTCGCCCATCAAAGACCGCCATGGTTGTTTGTGCAACGTATGCACACTACGGTATCACCCATTCTCATCAGCCCAAGACATTGATGTAGTAGACAATAGAGCCTCCGAGGTTCATAACTATCGGATAGGCGCCGGCTTACATGAAGTGTTGAGGATATGAATGATGGAGAGCCCCCAAGTGAGGCACCAGAGATCTAAATAATACGGATATGAGAGCAGGGGCTCGACCTTAATACTAATATATCCGGATAATATGACCCCACATGATACCCCAATTGAACACTTGTTGTTCGAGTTGTGCGATGTAAACATGAGTGGAGGGGGTGGAAGACGTTTCAACAGCTGGGGGAGATGACACAAAGTTCTCTTGCTTTGAAAGACCGTTGGACAAGTATGTAATCAACATCGTGGAGAGGACATGGTCCACTTGGATTGTTGACATTCATCCGATCAATTGATCCATGAGTAAACAAAAGGCGAGGAACACAACACGAGGCTAGACTTCCAACACATGTCAGACGTTCGATATTGCATCGCCCTTCAGAGAGCAAGAGACCTATGGTATACTGCACGCGATCACCTACGTGGTTGCCACCAATTGTCTTTGTAGTCACACCTTGAAACGATTGACAGCTTGGGTAGGATGGGGGGAATCATTCGATGGTTATTTGTCTACGAATAATAGCTCGAGCCTTAGAAAAAATCTACGGCGGTCATGCGTGATGGTGGCTCTTTGCCTTTAGAAGCTGTGGTGGTCGACTTGGTCATCTTTCTCGTAGTAGTAGTTGTTGTTGTAGTGGTAGTCGTGGTCGTGGTCATCCCTGCCATTGTAGTGCTTTTTGTAGTGGCCTTGGTGGACGTATTCTGAGATGATTTTTGGATGGCATTGGGTGTTCTGACTTTGAGTACACCTTTGGCAGGACGCTTGTCAAAGGCTGGGATAGCGACTAGTGTGATGGGACTCGTCTTGTCAAATCCTGTGGTCAAATAGTCAATGGAAGGAATCAGAGGTGTCAATAAGCGTGTCCATCAAGACGGTGCTACATTCCGTTTTGCAACAAAAAAAGGTTCAACATACGCTTGGTCGTATTGTTCTGAAGTCCCCATCGGATGGATCGTTTTCCGGATGTGTCTGATGATGATGGTTGCGACAGTTCTTCGGAAAACTCTATTGCGTCTGCTGCAGCATTTGCAAGGGCACGTTGTCGTTTAGTCATCCTTGGTTGTGGCTCTGCTGGCTGCTCTATTCCTGCTAGTGCTCTCTCCTCTTCCAGGATCTTATTGTACTCTGTCAGTCGACTCTGAACATGTTGCCAGATCTGGCGTTGATGCTGTTGCTTCTGCTTCCGGGCCTCTGCTTGCTGCTGCTTCATTGATTGGTATGTGGCTGTATCAAAGCTGGTATCACAGACCCCCAAAAAAACCATAAGAATCTCCTGTTAGTGACAGTGTGATCCATAAGCAAGCCGAAGAGTCGAGGAATGAAGCAAGGTGCGTGTTGTCTTTGTGTCCAAGTGAGTCTTCAATCATACCAAAACATAAGGGACCGCAACTTTCTCTTGAGACGCTGGGTGTAAAGGATGCTCCAGGTGCTCCATGGTGCTTGCTTATAATGAGATAGTCGCCAGAGCGAGAGCAAGACAGCCATCTGTCTGTTGGTCAGCCGTTTAGGCTGGCCGATGTTGGCGTCTTCAGCCTGCTAACGGGGAGGATTGACCATACGCTATCGGTTAGCTGGAAGCTTGAGCAGTGTTATCCCTTTCCTCCTGAACGATGCGATCGAAGCGTGAACAACTGATGTACTGTCTCGACAGTGAGTGTGAATGCCCTCCAGTTGGCTTGAGTCCGCTTTACCTCCATGTCCAGAGAGTCTTTGTGTTGTTGGGAAGGACGAGCAAGGTACAAAGAAGAGTTGTTCGAGATGAGTGCGGTTGGGTCAGATAGATTTGTTTATTGTGACTGGTAATAATAATATTTTACAGTGGAGCTCACAGAGTCTAGGGTCGTGTGCTCTCTTGGATAGCTGCCGGATTCTCCACCTGGACCTTTTGGAGTGACAATTGGTCCTCACTTGAGGATTGATGTTGTCGAGTACCGTCCTGATCCTTATTCATATCGCCACCGATCTCCCTCAAGGGCTGTTCTTCGTCGTCGCTGCGGCCCATGTACCTTGAGCCTATGTAGAAGCAAGCTGCTGTGGTCAATCCACCCAGGAAACCGATACCATCGTGCTTGAATCCAACCAACATGCCGGCAGTGGTGATCATCACAATGAAATTGGCATGGCGTTTCTGGTCATCCAAGACGCCGTCGTTCAGTGTCCGGGCAACAGCACCCAATTCAACGCCGCTGACAAACAGCATCACACCGAGGATCGCGCTTGGATAGCTAGCAATCAGACCCGAGAGCGAACTGCCAAAGAAGAGACCGAAAAAGATCTTGAGAAGGCCCAAGATGATGATTGAGACTTCTGTGCGTGCTCCGAAGCGATATTGGGCGGCGAGACCTCCTGAGCCATGGCAGAAAGGGATTGAACCAAAGAAGCAACCAACCAAGTTCATCATGCCCACAGAGATTGCGATGGTTGAAGTACCAGCAGGACGCTCTGGGAACAAGTCCTGAGCCAAAGCAGCCAGAGCAATCACAGAGTTCAGACACGTCAAAGGGATCTGGCCGAGCGAAGCTGACATGAATCCATGCTTGAACTCCTCCCATGTGGGAACAGTGACGCTGACAGTGTAGACGCCGATCTTTGGATAAACAGCCCCGAGCGGAGGATTGGTGTAAAGCTTGATGAACGCAATGATCAGCCCGATGGTGAAGAGAATCATTGCGGTTGGAATACGCTTGGCGCGGTAGTAAAAGATGAAGACAATGATGAAGGCCAAACAAGCCCATTCGTAGTTGTTGTCCCAAGTCCAGCTGTCGCCGCCAAAGCTCTTGGCTTGTTTGACCAACTCTGCCGCCTTGCCTGCGAATGAGATGGCAGTACCAAGCTGGATACCACGGATAACAGCCATTGGGGTATACTTCTGGACCAGATACATCGTGCGAGTCAATCCCAAGAACATGACAACCGCCGAGACTCCCATACCGGCACTCATCACAGATCCCATCGACATGTGGTTCGTTAGGGCAATGGCGGCGATCGCTATTAGGATAAAGTTAAGCGTATGTGAGCATGGGAAAATCACATTTTCTCCTCATGCGTGGACGATGCAAACGAAAAGCTTACACTTCATAGGCTGGACGCACATGGGCATTCTGAATGCCAATCCAGTGACGATGTTCCATACACCTCCAAAAATTAAGCTCGCGGTGAGATCAACCTGACCAGTCAGAGAGAGCGAAAGCATGATGGGCAGGAGTGTGCCCAAGTCTCCAAGCGATCCGCTCAGTTCTCCAAGACGAAAGCCAGATTTGAAAGAGCGGACTCTATCTCTAGCGCTGGCTTTGAGCGAGCCCATAAAGCCTGTGGGTTGTTCCTGCGCGGCGGGGAGCACGTGTGACATGATGATAGATGATGTCGAGAACCTCGTTTCTACAGCAAAGAGATAGAGGTGGTTGAGGACGAGTGGGTGAGAAAGTGAGAGGTGTGGGAAACAAAGAAGGAATTGGCAGTCAAAAAATCGGCGCTTAAATACCCAAGTGCCAGGCCAGCGATCAAGGCAACCCCGATTATCTCCATGTGTTCAGTGTTGTGTTGGCCGGGAAAGCTTCGCGTGAGAAACTACCGTGTGGACTGATGAACCTCCTTGATAATAAACAAACACAATCTCCTGCAAAACAGATCTTCCAGCTCCAAAGTACATGTACTTATTAGGCCAATGGTGGCCAGTGGTGCGAGTTGACGCCATCCCTGACTCACCAAAAGGAAAGAGAACGCCCTGCCTTCTCGACCGCTAGTGCTATTCGCGAGCGACGAAGGACACCTCATGCTCGATCCCTGAGGTGTTGTTGAGAGACAGCGTCGGTCCGCCCCAGGATCTATGCTCAGCAACGCAGGTGACATACGGATGCCTTGGTCGCACAAACGGTTCCGATTGGCAGTCGCCGTGTTGGATCCAGGAAGTATGACTGTGTGGAAAAACTGGGTCGGCCTGGGTGTCATGGAGGACGCAGGGGACATGGGAGAAAGGTGGAGAACGTGGGGAAAAGGGGGCGCGGTTGTCTGAGCAGCCGCCACCCTCTCTGATCAAACCTAACTTTTGGTAGGGAGCTATATCTGAGGCACGCTCTTGGCATCAATTGAAGGGTCGGTGTAAGACGGTTCGTCTTCATTGCGGAATGGGGCGTTACGTTAGGGAGAGGTCGAAACAAGATGGGGTAAAAAAAAGTAGAGGGGCTGCGAACGTAGAGGAGGAGTCAACTCGCGCAAGGGCAAGGTTTGGTGCCAGTCGTCCAAGGATCCAACGTCGGAGATGTGAGTGTGGTGCTCGTGTTTGTTGGCCATGTGGATAGACGTGAACTTGGCAACCCTCGCGGTACTACGAGACTGTTGATCCTAGAGTTGGTTCCTGGGCTGCAAGTGACCCTGAGGTGAATTGAGAGCTCCAGCGACATTGAAAGATGCTGCGCAGATGAGCGCGTCCCCACGCCTTCACCATTGCGTTGGACGCGTTCATGCGAGGTTCCCCAGCTGTGCATCCTACGAACGACGCGTTCATTGGCTTCTACAGCTCTGGGGTGAGCAGCACAAAGTTTTGCTTGACCTGCCCACTTGCGCGTGTCAGTTGGCAGTTGGGTGGTTGAGAGTGACCCCATGCACCCATGCACGGCCCTACAGCAAACGCGGGCTTTGTTCGATGGCCGGCTTGACAAGATACGTCCCATGCGGACCATGACCATTTTTCTCGCCAACCACCCTTTCTTTCTTTCTCCTTCCGCTTCCTTGCTGGCCACACGCTCCGCGCCTCGGATACCATCCCACCGTTCGCTGCGGTATACAGCCAACCCGAGAAACGAACTCACTGCGGCAGAGGCACAGCCCAAAGCCATCCAAGTCTCTCGGACGCCACCAGTTTGCCAGTCCACTTCCGTTCGCTCAACTTTCCCTCTTTCTCTCCTCAACTCATCACTTCTTTCACCTCTTTGCACCTTACCAACATCTCATCATGTCCAACGCGGTGACCTTGCGTCTGACAAAGGAGCTCTCCGAGTTCTTGAAGAACCCGGATCATCAGCTCTTTCTTCATTACGGTAACGCCCATTCTCTCGAACGGTCATCGTGTTGGCCCGTCTCTGAGCTTGTTATATGCCGCGCCTCGTCAGCCCACCTAACATAAAAGTCCTTTCTCTCTGACTCCTTGCTTGTAAAGATGACTCCAATATCATGAACATCAAGGCCATGATCACCGGGCCTCCTGACACGCCGTAAGACAATCAATGCAACGGGTGGAAAGAGCGAGGGTGGACAAGAGAACAGGAGCAAAGAACAGGAGTGAAAAAGGGAGAGGGGGAAGGTGTCCACGAGCTTTTTCACCGTTCATGCCAGAGCAGACAGACAGGGCTCAGCTAACAGAGCGTCAAACCTGGTTGTCCTCTATTTAGGTATTGCCTGGGCCAGTTCGAGTTCAGTTTGCAGTTCCCAAAGGATTACCCCACCAACCCACCAAAAGGTACAGGGAGCATTGACACCATTGCTTTTGCTCTGTCATGTGTGGCAGGTATTTGTTCCTCAGAGAAGCCGCGACGCTCTAACTTCCCCGTGTTGTTTCATTGGTCTAGTTCTTGCACTGACAACCAACCACGGACGTACTCGATTTAATCCGAACGTAAGTGCCTGGTACTGCTCAGGTCTGTCGTGTTCTCGGTCTGCCATTGCGTCTTACTTACCATTGTTGGTGTTGTTATCTTCCCTTCAGATTTATGCTGGCGGAAAAGTGTGTCTCAGTATCCTTGGCACATGGAGGGGCACAGCAGGAGAGCAATGTAAGGATCGGCCTGTTGGATTGGATAGCTTTTGCTCCTCGTGCAGTCAAGCTAATACGTTTTTTGTTCGACTCTGACACTAGGGTCCTCGGCGCATGGAATCACAAGTATCTTACTGAGCATCCAGTCTCTCATGAGTGATATGCCTGTAAGTGCTTGTGTGGACACAAAGTTGTGCTGCTGTATCACATGAAATGAATTCCTCATTGTGGTGATGGTCCTTGTTCTTTATTTCTAGTATCGCAATGAGCCTGGACATGACAATGAGAAGGACACATCGAAACTCGAGCCCTACAATCAAAAGATTCGCCATGGTAAGTACATTGTACTATGGTTACGCAACATCCTCTCGGTGTTGAGTACCCGCAATATTTCTCATGCCTCGGACATTCTCTTTCTCGTGGCTAGAAACCATTCGAATCTCTGTGTGCGACCGACTGGAAAGCTTCCTCGGGATCAACCAGCCCACATTTTACAACACAGTGACTGACGCTTGCTCTTCTTCCGCCCCGACATCGCCATTGAGCACCACATCGGCAACTGGGGCACCCGCAACGCCTGTGGGTACACCCAACTCGTTAGGCACGCCTACATCCATCACCCCTGCTATCTTCGAGCCACTCTATGCATCCAGTGTGTCGGCGAGCGACGAATTCAGCGACCTATCTAAGCGTCTCTTCTTGGCATACTATGACATTTATCAGAGCACTGTGCAGACAGAGTCGACGCAGGTCAAGGATGGAACGCTATTCTACAAGGCGCCTTTCGAATTTGGAGGTAACAAGATGGATGGTTCGTTCAATTACGCATCATTGGCCAAGCGACTTGAAGTTATTAAGAGGGCGATTGATGGGGAGACGTCGAGTTGGATTTCACAGTCGAGCCAATGGATAAGTAACTCGAGTCGGATGTCGAGCAACCTGCGGCGCCAGTTTGAGCAGATTCGTGAATTCTACCGCGAGAACAACAATGGTGCCGTTGAGGTCGAGCTCGTGGATGACAATCCGTTCGTGTGGACTTTTACACTGTTCGGAAAGCCAATGAGGTGAGGAATGGTTTACAAATTGTAGGAGAGGTATTGGACTTGTGGTATGTTTGTGTGTACAAGCTGCTGTTGACACAACATCATTTCTTTCAATCTTATTTAGCAACTATGACGGTGGAATGTTCAAGGTTCAAATGGTGTTCCACGACACATTCCCGGACATCCAGCCACGCGTCAAGTTCTTGACACCCATGTACCATATTCATGTCACAAGTGATGGCGTTCCATTCTACACTGTGGAGAAGCCCGAAGATGTGAGGTCTCATATAGAAGCGATCAGTCGCCTCGCTCTCGAGGACGAGCCTTCCACCAACCCATCGACCCATGTCAACCTAGATGTAAGCGGACAATCTTGACAAAGTGATCCCTCTCTGCTTTGGGCCAGTTGTTTTTTTATCTTGGAAACTAACATCTTGTGTTAATCGTAATCTTGGATGATTTAGGCGGCCAAGCTCTACTTTGGAACCAAGGAACAACGTCGGGAATACAACAGGAATGCACGACGATGTGCCAGTCGTTCGACAGAGTACTTTGAGTAGCGGGGCAATTTCACACGGAAAACAAGGAGGAGAACTATGATGATGACTATTGCGATGGCTGCTTGGCTGTACTTCCATATCCCCCCCACCTCCCGCCTCCCCCGAAGGTCGCTGGCATGTCTTCTCTCTCTCTCTCTCTCTTTCCTTCCCTCTCATTTGTTCTCTTCTTTCTCTCCTTCCTGTACAATATGTGAATATGGTGATCAAGCGCATGGAGAGTTCTCCTCAGGAGATATCGGCCGTGTTTTTAGCAGAATAAAACAGCGGAATGAGCAAAATCAAAAAGAACAAGGAGACAGCAACAGAGAGAGAGGGAGGGCCGACGTTGGCAAGGTTACATGAATGTATGTTACATGACGCTGTGGAGGGGGTTCTAATGTTTTGTTTTGAGGGGGGGAAGAAAAGAACTAGGCGTCGAACAGATCTCCTTCGACCTTTATACCGTACTCCTGCTCCAAACGTTGCTTGAGAGCATCATCCAATACAGCTTCAAATCCATCGGATTTGCGTCCAAGGACCTTTCTTTCGAAATAACTCTTGAACTGCGCCAGGTGGTAGGCGACCGACATGAGGGCCAGTGCGGCTTCAAACAACCAATAGTTCAGTCGTGCTTGCAGTGAGACCGAGAGCGCTTTCCAGAATCCTAGTAGTTGTCGAGTTGTCAAGGCCCGACCGTTCGAGTCCTTGGAGACCATGTAGTTGGCTCTTAGAGCCGATGTCCAAGAAGCAGGGTCATGTCCCAGCCCGACCACAGCCCAACGAGCCATCCGGTTGATACGATTGACAGGGCTGCCCAAAGTTTTGTTATTCGCGCGCACGATCGTCATATTGCGTCCGATAAAGATGAGTTCCTTGGGCAGCAGTTCTGAATTGACCAAAAAGTCCTTGAGGCTGGTCTTGAGTTTCATCTGAATCTCATAGGCGTCCAGGACAGATGTATTACCAGAGGTAGTGATGTTGGGAGATCGGTCCATGTTATAAGGTTTCAATAAGGTTGCATTCGCCAGCATCTGTGAGTCGCCCACGCCCCACAGTTTGCTGATCTCCAAAATAGTTGGTTTGTCCAGAAGAAACAATGATTTCCAGAACAAACAGTATTGTTTCCTGAACTCTTCCGATTCCCGCATGTAAAGCCCATGATCCAGCAGCAACTAAGCAACATCAACAGCACAAGAAGTGTCAAGTTAGTAATCTTATCGTACTCCCCTATTTCTCCCCCTCCGATCAAGTTCCCCTTGTGGGCTAGAGTTGTAGGCGCTTACCAGTTGATGTCGTTTTGGGTTATCAGGGTGCTTACGAACAAGAACGTTGCCCGGGTGTGGATCACAGTGCACGAATCCCGAGACAAAGATCTGATGGGCGAACACATCCACGACTGTATCCATGACTTTCTTGGTGCTGAGTCCCATCGCCTGAATCGATTGCCTATCTGTCGATCGACAACCATCCACCCATTCAGCCACCATGATCTGTTTCGTGCTGTACTCCTTGAAGATCTTGGGGACATAGACCTGCGTCCTCAATTTGGGTTCCGTTTGCAAAAACTCGTTGCACAATTCCGAGTTCCTCGCCTCGTTTTCGAAATCGGTTTCTTCCCTCAGATGCCGGGTGGTATAATCGACTGCAAAGGACATGGGCAGATCAAACATGAACTCGTAAGCCTTGATCAGCCATCGATACGCGATCAGATCCCATTGGATCTGAACTTGGATCTCTGGTTTTTGAACCTTCACAGCCACCACGGTTCCGTCTAGCAAGGTAGCCTTGTGCACTTGAGCAATGGAGGCGGCGGCGACGGGTAATCTGGAGAAGGTCAGGAAGACTTGATGGAGATCTTTGCCAAGTTCTTTTTGGATAATCTTTTCTACCACGGAATAGTCCACAAAGGAAGCATCGTCGTACAAGGCCCGCAGTGTCCTGATGGGAAATTTCAGATCGATTGATAAAGAATGTGAGTAGGTTTGTGTAGTTCTCACCCTCCCCCCCCCCTCTTTCCCAATTCCTGTCCCTATGACTGTCCTCTTACGTCAAATAGCATGGTGGGAGTACGGAAGAGTTGGTAGCGATCCCTTGACCTGATCAAGCAAGGAGAGTGAAAGAGAAGTCCCCAAACGGCGGTGAATACCTTCTGATCTCCAGAAACATGGGTACGCTTCAACATTTAACCGTTTGTTTACCTAGTTTGATGTAGAGACCACTGACCATAGCAAAAAAAAAAAAAAAAAAAGTGAAGACTCCCAGTGTCAGCCATTTGGTATCTGGTATCAGTAAAACTAGATTGAGTATGGTGAAGAGGTTACTGCTTTTTGCCTTTACCCGTTGGTCTGACAGACATGCAGTATCCGATTAGCGACTCGTTGATGAAGATCGTTGATCTGATCCGCTTTCCCTGGGGTGAAATTGAACTTGTAGTCCCATCCTATCAAGATTCTGATACAAGGACAACAGAGGTTGGTTTATGAGAAGCTCGACGCCACTGCCGTTGACGTTTTTTTGCATTTTTTTTTTCTTCCTTCCTGATCCCCTCCATGATAACCCTACCCGTTCCAGGCTGTGCGTGCAGTTCGTTGAAAGGCTCTGGCATTCTTGTGCGTATCGATGAGGTAGATACCCGTTGCTGTTGCAGAGAGGACGGTGGCTACTCGAACGGTCTTGTAAGTGAATAACCGCTGGAGAAGAGGCGGCATGACTCAAAAAAGACCAGCTTTGAGTCTACTTCCGCTGCCGTTTCTGTTTCGTGGGATCGTTGGGTCGTTGGGGGGAAGAGGAGGAGGGAGGGGGTTGCCTGTCAACGGTTATGTCCAGCAAATGAGTTGTAAACAGCCAGAAGAGTGACGTTGGCGTGATTGTCCTGGGTGTCCAGAGGTGAATGAAGAAAAAGAAAAAAGGAATGACAAAGGAGTGAGGGAAAGCATAAAAAGGAATGTGAAAGCAAGAGTCGCGTTCTCGCCTTTTGCGGAGTGGTTGTCGGTCGTCAGAGCCGTTGGTTACCGATCCGCAATTGGGAATTCTGCGGTGTGCTCATTGCGCAAGCGTGGGATCAAGCGGCATATCATTTACACAGCGGACACTGCGCACTCGATACACTCATCAACGAACGAGGGTGGTACAGAGCGTCTTGTTAAAGCTATCCGAGGAAACAAAGGAAAGGAGAAACAGCAAGGGATGGAGAGGGAGAAGGAACACTGGAGTAAAGTGGCAGAGCAAGACATGGAACAGCGAGGCAGCACAAGGCACGGTGACACGAAGAATGAACGGGATCTTTCAGCCACCCCACCCATCACGAATAACATTTGGCTGTAAAAGACAACCCAAACGCGCTCTTCTTGCATGCTAAGAACTCTCCACGGTTCCTCCTGCCTGCCATACACGACACGTGAGGCAGCTCTGCCTTGGGTTCCTCTCGCCCACTTCGCCAACTCCAACCTTATCTTTGCATATCACAACAGGAAAACGACTAACAGCTGTGAACAATGCTATTCGGTAGTATCATCTCATCGCCACGGGCGAGTCTCTCGCTTCAGCAAGCCCTGGATCTCACCAACGTCTACTTGGACAATGCCCGCAACGCAGCAGATCTCAACGTTGCTTTAGTGTTGTGCCATGATGCGGAGGTCGCGCTATCCCAAGTGAAAAGAGCTGCCAAGCACACTGACAACAAAGTCATCCGAGACGGAATCGCGACTGTTTACAGCGAACTAATTGAACTGTTGAAAAGTCGAGGTTATCGAACTGAGGCTCGGGCGTTTTTGAAGAAATCAGAGAAGTAGGGGTAAGTGAGTGTTGGTCCTGTTATTCAATGCTCAAAGAGCTGGCATGTTCTAATTTGGTCTGTGCTCCGTTCTTGCCTGGCAAACAGAGGTCCACCCCTGTGCAATCAATCAAAAGTGCACTGCTATCCGTTGCTGATACTCCGTCTGATAAGCCATCGCCTCGCCCCTCTCTGCTGAGCCTATCCGTAACAGAACAAGGGACCGAACATGGAACTGGCGACATCATGCTTCCTCAGAACATCTTCCCAAAGAACACGCGCCCACCTACCGTTGACTTTGATCCACCAGAACCCGACTCCCGCCTCGAAAGTACACGTCAACTCGCTTATTGTCTGGGACTTTTGCAATCATCCTATGAGCATGATGAGATACTGGACCCAAATGCACGGAAGTGGCTACAAACCATTAAAGACGAACCAGACGAAGAAGATCGACTCAAGGCCCTGGCTACAGATGTGATTCGAGCGTTCAAAGGGGACGAACTCAAGGATACCAAGAGTGTGACCGAAGTAATGTACTTGGCTGTTCTCAATAAGGACGACTTTCGATATCTGTTCAAAGAATTCTACTCTGGAGTCGTTCAGTCTGATCTATTGGATGTTCATCAACTCGAGGGAATCGCTCATCTGGTATGAGGCGCTCACCCAGGATATCTTGACACTGATGATCTTGTGAAGGTGTTAAGACTCCTCAGCACATGGCTGAGAGACACTCACCAGCAATCAACGGACCACATTTATGACTTGACACTGGCGGTATCTCTTATATTGGATGCCATGGCCGACGCCGAAGTTGAGGGTCTGGATCGTAAGGAAATTCATGAACCTCTATCATCCCACCTTAACAGACTGAAGGACAGCACGGATGCGTACTTGGCCTATCAAGCTGCTTACGCCTACCAGGCATTGATATGTGTTCCTGACGACGAAAAACTGTGGCAGGGAGCACTCCGGCGCACAAGAGACGTCATCCTAGGCGTGTCAGGACTTGTGGGTGCGGCGAAGGGACTGGATCTCGATAAGTTCATGGATGGCCTAACGAACATCCAGGAGGGATTCGCAGGAGCGTCAGAGGTGATTGATGTTGTTAGGGATGCGCACGGCAGGGCAGTCGCATTGTTTGAGAGTGGCCAAGAATTCTTCAATTGCTTAAAGGAAAGCTTCAGTTTCAAGCGCAAGTTGGCGTGGTATTCGGCCTTGCGAGGAGCAGACACATTGATTCGAGAAGGCCGATTTGGCGAGTTCAGGAAACTCGTGTGTGATGCACCGTCGTGACACAGCATTCCAATAGAGAGACAACCCTTTCCTGCATATTACATAGCCACCAAAGCATTTCTCCAAGAACTAGGGAGGGACGAAGACTCCGTGGAGCAGGCTTTCTATCAAAAGTGTCGTGTGGATGGGCACGGAAACCACCCATTGAAAGCTGCGATGCATCCAATCGAATCTCCATTGCTCAATTGTGTTCAGCAAAGACCAGATGTCGATAAACCCTTGCGTCAACTACGGAGACAACGGTTGAATAATAGAAGGAACGTTGTATACATCCCTCCTCAAGCGAAGGACAACATACACGCTCATGAGGACGCAGGGTTCCCGTTGTTGGAGAAGGTCAAGGAATTCTTGGCGAGCGATCAACAAGTGTTCCTGTTACTTGGAGATTCGGGTGCAGGCAAATCGACGTTCAACCATGAGCTAGAATGCTACTTGTGGGAGTCATACAAGAAGAATGATCCGATTCCTCTCCACATCAACTTGCCAGCCATTGAGAAGCCAGAGAACGACATGATCGCCAAACAACTCAGGAAGTGTGGGTTTACGGAGTCGCAGATCCGGGAAATGAAGCACCACCGCGAGTTCACACTGATTTGCGATGGATATGACGAGAGCCATCCATCAGACACACAATCTTCACACAAGCAATCGATTGAATCAACCAGGGGAGTGGGCTACCAAGATGGTAATCAGTTGTCTTAGCGAGTACCTCGGTGTCGACTATCGAGATCGTTTCCAGTCAGGAGACCGTAATCAACAGTCAGAGTCTGTTCTGCTTCAAGCCATCATTGCGCCATTTTCAATGAGTCAGGTTCATGAATACATCGAGCAGTACGTATCTGTGCAAAAGCCGCTATGGGAGGTTGATGAATACAAGGAGGCACTCGAACTCATTCCTAGCTTGGGAGAGCTGGTCAAGAACCCGTTTCTGATGTCGTTGTCACTGGACGTTTTACCGCGTATGGTCGATCCAAGAAAAGACCTTTCAGCTACTCGTATCACTCGAATGGCGTTGTATGACCAATTTATCGAGCACTGGCTGGAGCGAGGCAAGAAGCGACTTGGAGAGAAAAATCTGAGTCTCCAAGCGAGGGCGGTCTTTGAGGGTTTAACCGACGAGGGATTCCCACAGCATGGCACCGACTATCTCAAGAGGCTATCAGTGGCGATCTACAGAGAACAAGGAGGTCAACCGATTATCACATACTCGCGCTACAAAGACGAAACACATGGAAAGCTGTGTTCTTCAGTCGAGAGGAAGAAAAGCAGCTATTGCGCGAAGCATGTCCTTTGATACGGAATGGCAATCAACACCGATTCATTCACCGATCGTTACTCGAATACGGCGTATCACTCGCAATATTCGATCCACAAGACTGGAAGAAACATAATACACAGGAACCGACACTACCTGAATCTCACCAAACAGCTAGTCGAGGGAGCGTCAGTCCTGACGCGAGCCTCAATGAGCATAAACCAGCAGATGAAGCACCTGTCGTGGAAAAAGGACTCGGGCTCGATTCACCTTTAGCCTGGAGAAGTTTTGTCAAAGAGCCGTCGGTTCTACAGTTGAACAGATGAACAGCAGTGGGGCATTAGAAAGCGTGGACCTTCGACAGCTGGAGTCGTTTCTTACGAACGCGGACTCAAACCGAGTGCTCGGGAACTTGTTCAGGAATGTCACTGTGAGAGGGCATGTCAAATGGATTTGCATCGACCATTTTCGCGATACAGTGGATGCACTTCATGCATCATTTGACGAGAACATTGGTCGCGTGGAGGTGACACTGCAATCAAGAATGCAGGCAGAACAGGTCTATCTTGCCTTGGAGTTGGCAAAGTCTGTCTATGAACTCAAGGTCGGACTTTACTGGGAAACAACGCAAAGCGACTTCAAGAAGTTACGAGACACTTTCCAAAACCAATGTTGGTGTGCTGGGACTTTACCTTGACGACGAGCATGGGCCGAACAGCGATATTTTGAACCGCAATCAGGGGTACGACGCTATCTTCGACATCATGCGGCATCCCACTATCCAGTCTTTGACAATCCGTGGGCTTTCAAGTTTCTCTAATGGATCCAGCTTGTTATCTCGCGATTATGACTTCCGACATCTCGACATATCCCTGGGCGAATTGAAGGACGATATCTTTGGTGTCCAGCACTTGATTTCCAAGGCTCCAAACCTTTCAAGTCTTGTTGCCGATAATTCAGGATGTAGAAATGACCAACTCCTCGCATTTTACAATGGAATTGCGGATCGACAGAATTTCTCCATCATGTTCAAGGAGCAGAATCTATGCATTCCATCACCGCCCAGAGGCTCAAGCCAGTCAAAGTCAGCCTACCGGCATCTACAGGATTTAATGAAGGACCATTTTAATGGCGCCAGCGAGCTGCTGTTGGACGTAGACAAGTTGGATGACTCGACCGTGATTGCTTTAACCAAGGCTGTTGAGGATAGTTTGAGGTTTAACGTGTTGAAGATGAAGCGAGCCAATCAGTTAGGCGATCCGTTCGTCGAGAACCTGGATGGGAGGAGACAAAAGGCGCATGCGCATTCTGGAGTCGATTCAATGGAAACACCTCCACGAGTTGGAAGTTAGGCTGAAGCCAGGCACCCTCGAGACGAATGTGGTGAAGACCTTAGCCGCCGGCGTGGAAAAAGCATCAGACAAGTCGACCTGAAGGACTTTCGGTTTTACTCGGACTGTTACAAGTTCATTGACAATCCCTTGTCCATGCCGGAAGCAAACCTGTTGCAATCTTTTATTGCATCCACACCGCTCGAAAACCTTTTATTGGAAGTGATCTTGACTCTGGAGCAAGTCCTTTCGCTGCTCAGGCTGGTGGACGAATCTCGATTGCAGGGCCTTGCCCTGTGGACGAAAGGGTTTGGTTCGATTGATGTGGAGGCGATATTGCATGGCCTTCAGAATGCCACAAAGCTGAAGACCTTGAAATTACTTCGTGCCGAGATCTCAGATGAGTAAGTGGATCGCATGCAGGAAAGAGGGGTCACCCTTTCGAATACATGGTGAAATAAATGTCCAAGGAATATCGAATAACCTGATCCCTCGGAGATACCTTTCAACAACTCGTAGCTGTGTTCGTTCTATCGGTCCTTTCAAATGGTACCGCGGATGGCACCACGGGTTCCTTTTACTTTTGACTCTATCATCAGATGTCTACTGGTAGCATCGGGTTGGCGTCGTTGGGTGTCTCGTGGTCGTGTCGACACTCTTCCCATGCACTCATCTTGTACAACATCATCACCATCAAAAAGTGCAGCCCCATGGTGTATGTCACTAGCATGGTCCTTGTCCACTTGTTCGTCAGTACGAGCCTGCTCATCGTCAACATGGCTTTGTCTGCTGGAGTCATGCTGTTGAACCGACGGCTCTCTTCCTTCTTGTGGAATGCCTCGAATGGATTCATGGTCTCCTCATACATGCTGCGATACTTGTCAGTTGGATCCAGCGATTGCATATGGATATCATCTCCATCATCCTTCTTGTATCCTGCTCCGGATCGACCCACCACCCCACTGTTCCTGAAAGGCGTCGTAAAGTCCACCACAGTGCTCGGCGCAGAATAGCCAGCTCCAACGCCTGATCCAGAGGATTCGTCCCGATAGGATTGCATGTATTTGGCCTTCTCATACAACTTCAAGTTATCCCGTTGTAACTGACTGATCTCGTTCCTGAGGTTGGAGATCTGCTCTGACTGCTGACGAAGCTGTTCCTCCAGCTCGCTGTTCCGCTGACGGAAACGATCGCGTTGGCTGGTCACAATTGGCAAGATACTCTGGTCCGCCGAAGGTGCAGCTGAAGCCACCGGATTGGATCCTCCCGTGGTGAACGGGTCAGCGTTGAGTGATGCAGTAGTAGGAAATCCTGGTGTCCGTGGTGTTGAGGGCAATACAGGTCCTAATGCAACGCCTCCGACCACTTCTCCGGCGAATGGGTGCTTTGCCGTTGGAGGTGAAGTAGGGCCGCCCAATGGCCCCGTCATGTACCCGGCGATACCATTGTTGCCTGCAATCATCCCTCCTACACCTGACTGGTTCAGGCGAGTGATGTCCTCTTCCAATCGTTGGATCAACTCTGTCTGTGAACTGAGCTGACGAGATGCTGTCTCATGACGGGTCCGTACATCGTCCAGCTCCTGTTTGACTGAATCATGAAGAACCTTGAGTTCTGTAAGTTCGTTCTCCAGCTTTCGGTTCTTCTCCAGCATCAAGACTTCAAGTGGCTTCTCCAGGTTTTTGCTGGCTATTGTCAGTACACGCTCATCCCAGTCATCGTCAGCATCAACGCCTCTTGATCCAGAGAACTCGATATACTGGCCATTGTAAATCAAAACAAGAAACACATTGGTTAGGATGGAAAGCACCAGGTGAGTACAACCATTCGTATCAGTGTCCTTGATATCCAAATTTGTCACACCCACCTTCAGGATCTCCAGTTCGCTTTTGACAGAGTCGTAATCCTTGTACTGATCTAGCTTGCGCTTTGTTGCTTCAATCTCATCCGTTTTTTCTTGAATCTCACGTTGCAACGTTACAGTCTTGCGCTCCAATGTCGTTATTTGTTTCTGTTTAACACAAAGCGATTGGAGCATTAGCCACCGCGGGGCTCCAGGGTGAGGTGCATTGAGCAGAACGAAAAGGGGAAAATCCAAGTGCGTGTTACCTTGGTCGAGGTCTTCAAGTTTTCTAGTGCCGTGGTCAAAGTCTGAAGTTCAGCATCCTGGTTCTCAATGGTCTGTTCCAGAGTAGCAGCCCTATAATATACCCCCGTGAAAGTAAGCGTCGTTTTAGAGTCCAAGACTTTGTCAAGTCGATTTCCTCAACATCTAGTGACTCCGTACCTTTCCTGATCGATTCCTCGCCCTTGCATGCCATCCAGTTGATTGCGCAAAAGCTCGTTTTGACCTTCAAGTTCCGCTATCCTGCCGTTGGCTCGTTCATAATCCATAAGTACAATGTCCAGCTCTGCCAACTTGGCAACGACTTCCTCTTCATACTTTTGAGAGTGGTCGACAAGCGTTGCTTGGGTTGAGTCATTAGTGTGCTTTAGCGCCTTGAGCTGATCCTTTGCCTGATTCAACTGTCTTTGCAGATCGTGCTCCCTATAGAGTCACAAAGAACGCCATCTCCGGTGAGCAATACATTCCTTTCACACTGGGACTGAGAGAAAGATGTCATTGCGCTGAACGACGAGGCGATGACGTACCTCTCCTTGGCACTCCTGATCTTTTCTTCCCATTCTTCCCTAAAGGCATGTTCCTTCTCTTTGACTTTTTCCTGGATCATTTCCTCTTGCTTTGATTCCAATCGAGTCAATCGCTGTTGAACTTTGGTGGCATTGCTCAAGTCAGATCTCAAGGTGCTCACTTGCTTATTCAGGCTAGAATTCTCTTCCTTGAGGCGAACGTTCTCTCCCTTGAGACGAGTGTTCTCTGCCTGTAGGGCACTGATTTCTTCCAACTTTGAAGTTTGATCCTACATGACCAAAGGTGGTTAACGCGTCTGATCCACAACTCCAGTGCATTTGCATCTGACTTTGAAAGAGCCAAGAGGGTACGTACCACTGCCACTTGGAGAAGTTTTGCAGGGTCGGGCGCTTGACTAAGGGTGTTGTACACCTTTAGGAATGCTTGAGCAGTAGCCTTCTCCCTCTTCGTAATGGCATCGATCTCTCCCTGGTAAGCTTTGAGTAGGACTTTGAACTGCTGTAGCTTTTCCTGATCAGGGACCTTTTTGAATTCTGGTTCGAGTGTCGTATCAGCGTGTCAGTGGTAATGGATCTGAACAACTGGCATTCATAGCAGCGTCCACAGTTTGGTCGCTCACCTCTGGTTAGTTCTGCAAGTTTCTTGCGTCCAGCCAAGCTTTGTTTTTGCTCCTCCAGAAGCTCCACATGCTGATTGTCCATGTCCTGTTGTACAACAGAAAGCTGGATGCCTGGGATACACGGTGAAGGATATGTCAGATCCAGGTATAAGAAAACGTCCTTGAACAGAGGGGGGGGATCTCAACGCTCCATGGGGTTACCTCTCCAGATAGAAACCGCGGTTGAGAACGCATCCTCTTCCTGTCGAGCCGTTGTTGACAGGCTCGTTGTATCCACCGTTGCGCCCAGAAGGTCGAATGATGCGTCAGCCATGAGATTCGGAGCTTTGTTGGCGTGATCCCTTTGCCAGCACAATCAAAAGTGTAGGTGAAAGTAGAGCAGACGAGCCCAGAGTGCTGTCTTGGAGAGGTTGCTGGTGCTTTGTTCTGTTCAAAGGATGAGTTCCGCGTGTCTGGATGATGCAAGAAGAGCCAGTCTCGAGCCAGTCACACCCATGCACGCACGCGTCCCAAAAGCCCTGGATTCATTTTTTGCACCCAACTGGCGCTCCTTCTTTGCAAAGAGTGTCCCCCCCCCTCCTCTGACACGTCCAAGACAGCAATTGGGAGTGGTGCTTATGATGATCTTGTCATTCCGGATAAGGCAGTGGGACAGGGGTAGATGGCGGCGTGTATTGAACTTGTGTAGAGTTTCACCAGAAGAGCTACTGGGACACGCCGGAGCCAAAAAAAAGTGTCTGGGAGATTGCAAAGGATACCTCGCCTCATGGCATCCTGAGTAGCAATATACTTGAGCCGGGTAAACAGATTGATACTGTATTCTTCCCGCGGGGCAGGCACAAGATGACGGTGGGGTAGCAGCGTGCAACGTGCGAACTGCATGGTGCATGAAGGAAGCGACAGGCTGAGGCTAGGCCGGGCACAAGCAGGATTATGCAAGCAGGAGGGAATCAGAGGAAGGGCGGTGTTGATTCTGAGCAAATGGACTTGCTGCATGTCGAGCCAGTGGACATGCGCGTCCAATTGAGTGTGGCAATCTGCCGAGGACTCACGACACAAAAACACGTCCCCCTCTTCTGCGGTATAAAACGGTTCGTGCCTTTTCTCGTTTTCTCTTCCCCACCCCTCTCCTCTTCCCC
>Ga0247824_10000486_pt1 | contig 19707 bp, 8 predicted proteins | sample 13C_PalmiticAcid_FD_194412 | JGI IMG/M metagenome (GOLD analysis project Ga0247824, IMG submission 194412) | Soil microbial communities from agricultural site in Penn Yan, New York, United States - 13C_PalmiticAcid_Day48 | ecosystem: Environmental > Terrestrial > Soil > Agricultural land...
ACTTGCTAAGGTGATAGGGCTTTCCCAGCTTGGCTCGGGGGAGGCCGGCCACTTCAACTCGCGCTCCCTTCCAGGACTGCCTAGGCAGGACAGCATCGACATGGCGGTGCCTGACCACCCGCCAGACGGAAGCTATCGTGAAATACGTCCCTTGTGGAGGTTCGCACGAATCCTTCAGCAAAGAAACTGCCAGAAACTCTCAACGTCACCGATCCCGCCATGACTCGCACGGCTGGTCGCCCGATCCCAGAACGTTGAGCGTCCTCCCTTTTCTATGACGCCGACTCGAGCGGGGTCGCATCATGTGACCAGGATACTGGCCCAACCGACATGGTCGTAGCATGAACCAAGCCACTTAGATACAGGCAACCTCCTCGTCCTCATCTCTGATCTCTTCCTCGTCTTCGCTATCATTAAACCTCTTCCGCCTTCTCGACCTGGGACTTGGATCTCCCGTCTTCGAGCTCAATAGCCTCAGGAACTATACTACAGCACGCAGTCAGTAACGCGCCCGCCGGTCTATATGGTCGTCCTCCACTATATACGGTGCGCGTACGCCGAGGAGATGACGTCTACCGACGGCCCTAGCTCGTCTAGCATGATTCGGATTGGAACTAACATCTATTACTGTAACTGCTGTGCTAGAATGGTCGGCTACATGTGAGCCGGTTCTCTCTGGGGATCTTCTAGCTCTAATAAAGGCAGCGGTAATAACCCTTCCTAGATAGGCGAAATGGCTTGGGCTTTAACGTTATACTAAAGTGGTTTCTAGCTCTAGGACTATGGTTAAGAATGTAAGCATACTATATCGGCTAATAAATCCTTCTCTAGCAATCCCTTTCCCTTGCCCCTCCTTCTGAATTAATAGTACTAGACTCTGCTTAGCTTTCCAGATACTACTCTGCTTCTTCGATAACGCTATCTATAAGACTAATTGATGCAATAAACGAGATTTAGATCAACCCCTATAGTCTGATATAGTACTAAATAACCTAGTGGCATCGAGAATATTCTCCTATACACTATAGGCTAGTAGCTAATTCTACCTAATAGCTAGATAATTGTTACGAGCTAGCTATATGAACGGCCTAGGGCTATAGCAAGGCACGGGGCGCACCTATAGTAGGGACGTAGGGCATAGTAGCAACTAATCACTCAGCAACCAATTAGGGCGGGATTACGCTTAGCACGGTGAGCTAACAACGGGGGATTACTTGGGCGGGCAAAGGAGTGCGGTAATCTAGTTGGGAGCACCATAGTCTAAGTAATCCTGTCCCTAAAGGATTACGGACAAAGGAGTAATCTAGGATAAACAAGTCATTATATATATAAGCTAGCTAGTCAGTCACTTATAAGGGAGCCTAGAGCTTCCTTAGTAAAGCAAACATATTGATTACTATACCTACTAAGTATATCTTTAGCGATTGAGACACTTATACTACATGTACTTGTTATAAACCCTTTAGCTTTACCGAGCCTACTAGCAGACGTCGATATACCTTTAGTGAACCCTTTCAGAGTGCTCTATACCTATAGTTCGTTATATATTGCTTTACTCCCTTTGTTTCTATTACGGTTCAGACGAAGGTATTACTATATCGGTACTAGTTAACCTTTAGGAGCAGCTAGCCATAGCCTAGGCTGCTATAGACTATAACTTACCTAACCCCTTCTAAGCTATACTAGACTCCGACGGCAAGGAGGAGGTTACTATAGAGCAGGCTAAGTAGCTCTATAATACGGTCTAGGACCTGAACTAGCGTAACGCTATACTAGTTATATAGATCGCCGCACTCTAGACCGTTAAGAAGCGCCTGAACGATATAGAGGCTAGAGGTAACCTACGGGCTATAGTTACGCCTGCCCGGCGGAATGCTAAGGTCGGAACGCTACCCCGATTCGACGGGACTAAGCAGGAGGACCTCTAGGGTTCCTTACCTAGCTTCGGTCCTACTTCTAGTTCTACTCGGACGAGTTCGGGGAAGACTTCGAGAAGGTACTATTCGTAGCTACCTACCTCAAGGGACGGGCGCTAGAGTGGTTCGAGCCTACTTAGCGGGAGTTCCTTGAGAACGGCCTAGACGAGAGGGCCGCTAAGACTAACTACATTTTCGAAGCCTTTGTCCACTTCGAAGACGCTATTACTAAGGTCTTCGGAGTCTACGACAAGAGGGCTAGGGCGGAGACGGATCTTAATAATCTTCGCTAGCATAAGTTAGCTATCGAGTATGCCTCGAAGTTCAGGCAGCTCGCATTCCGGGTCTATTAGGGACCCCATGCGCTTAAGAGACGGTTTTACAACGGGCTTAAGGACGACGTTAAGGACGAGCTTATCAAGATCGATCGAGACGCGCAGACGCTGGACGCATATATGAATACCGCTATTACGATCGACAACCGGCAATTCGAGAGACGCTAAGAGTACTAGGGAAAGAAGGGCGTACTATTTATACCTTCTTACCCTCGGGCTAACTACAGCCGTAAGTACTAGTACCCTAGCACGGCCTATAGGCACTATATGGGACATATAGACGTAGACGCCAATCAGAAGGACTTCTGTCCTCGTAAGGACAAGTCCGACGTTACCTGCTATAACTATAGTAGGAAGGGGCACTTCAAATGGGAATACCGAAGCCCTAAGAAGGATAGATAGTATGACGAACCGTGGGTATAGAGCACTCTGAAAGGGTTCACTAGAGGTAGTTAACGTCTATAAAGGCTCGGTGAAGCTAAAGGGTTTACAACAAGTAGATTATCTCAATCGCTAAAGATATGCCTAGTAGGTACAGTAATCAATATGTTTGCTTTACTAAGGAAGCTCCAAGCTCCCTCGACGAGTGACTAACTAGCTAGTATATATACCTGATGACTTCTTTGTCCCGAAGTACCTTTGTCCCTGGATCGTTCTTTCTTTCTAACGATCCCAACTGGATCGTTCTTTATTCCCGACGATCCTAACTGGATCGTTCTCTGTTCCTAACGATCCAACTGGATCGTCTTAGCCTTCTAACGATCTATCCCTGATTGGCCCTATGACCTTATCCTAAATGATTGGCTGGCGGCACGCCCCACGCTCTACCTGCAGCCGCTTGGCTGCCCTATATAGTTAGTCTGTAATACGATACCCCTCCTCGAGCTCTTTCGTCCCGAAAGACCTAAGGCTCGTTTTAAATACCGCCAATAGCTACACTTGTGAGTACTACGATTTTTCCTCCTATATCGTACCGTTATATCGCCCTACTGACAAGATATCCAGCCGCGTAAAGAGAACAAAGTCGAAACCAGATTGCCTATATCCGAAGACCCTCTAGCGTTCCTACTTGCTCAAAGCGACCCTCCGATCTTCGATCGAGATATAAACCCCTTGTTCGTCCTATAAGGGCCTCGGCCTAGTTTGTAAGGTATTGCCCTCCGAGTCCTCTGCCTATTCTGAATACGTCCGCTGCTACGAGTCCTTCTGTAACGCCTAGGGCATTACTCCCTAATAACTTTAGCGTATCGCTACGTAGCACGACGAAGTCGAGTCCGAACTGGAGCGCGTAGAGGAATTAGCCGAAGCAGCTAACGCTAAAGTCCGCCGCCTATACAAGCAGAAGAAGTTATAGTTCGAGAAGATAAAGCGTACTATTACCTATAGCATCGATACCGTAGAGGAGTTAGAGAGGGTAGAGCGAGAAGAAGTAGAGGCGCTAGCAACTCGGGAGTCCTTAGGGCTCGCCCCGTTAGCCCCTGTTACCCTGCCTTTGTTAGATACCGATTTCGTACTGCTCTAGGATACTATATACCCGGATATATAGTTGGAGCCGGTCTTAATATCCTACTTCGGGTTGCTCGCTGGGTCGCTGTCTTTCGTAGAGGATCTATCGTTTTTAGCCGGTTAGGGTTCCTCCGGTAGAACTCCTAAAGCTTCTCGGGGCACTAGAGGTTTATAGCTAGTTACTATAAGTTGTCTTCTAGCCCGAAATCTAACTACTTTACTAAATACTATAGCTGCCTATTCGTAGTATATGAATCCAGGATCTCCTTAACGTCCTATTCCTCTTCCTCGTCCTTAGCTTCTATATCCGTAGCAAGCCGTATGTCCCTTAGTGCTAGTTCCAAAAGTGAAATGTGAAAAACGTACGTCCGTAGTCATATAGTTACTGGTAATAACAGTCGATAGTTATTATTCGAAATTCGCTCGTCGATCCGGAATAGTCCAATCTTTTTAAAGTCTAGCTTCTTGCTTAGTCGACTTATATGAAGGTTTCATGAAATCAAGTAGACTTTGTCCCCCCTCTCTAGGCGAGGACCCTTAAGCCTATATTTGTCGTAGTATTGCTTTATCCTAGTCCTAATAAACTCGAGTTTATCCTTGAGCATTATATATAGCGTACTCATCTTGTCGGCCTTAACTGCTGCCCTAGGAACTGCCCCTATAGGTCCCTAGTATAGGTCTGCCTCGAATCCGAAGTTCGTAAAGAACGGTATGACTTTCGTTGTCTCGGTTAGTGCGGTATTATATGCTAGCTATGCGACTAGTAGTAACTCGATCTAGTTATCTTGCTGGAAGTTAATAAATATCCGAAGGTATTACTCGATAACCTAGTTGAGTTGTTCCGTCTGGCCGTCCGTCTATAGGTAGTAAGCTGTCGATAGCTTGCTTTTTATACCTAACTATATTATTAAGGCTTGCTAGAACCTTGACGCGAACTTGGTATCTCTATCTATGATCCATTCTATCGGCTATCCGTATACTGAAGCTATATGCCGATAGATTACGTCCGTAAGTTGCTCTGCCGACTATAACTCCTTATACGGGAGGAAGTATATCTACTTAGTGAGTCGATCTACTATAGTGAGAATACTATCGTACTTTATGCCCGTTGTCGAGTCTCTCGAGAGTAGTAGCTTAGTAATAAAGTCTATTGTTACCGAGCTCTATAGCCGTTCTGTAACTGGTAATAGCTAGAGGAGTCCGTAGGGTTTATGCCGGTCCGGCTTGCCCCTTTGGTATATGTTATATGCTGCAAGTACCTCCTCGACTTGTTTCCTAAGTCCTAGGAAATCGTAGCCTTGTTGCTTAAGCCGTATAATAGTCTTCGTAATCCCTATATACCTACTAAGTCTGGACTCGTAGACGTCCCTGACAAGTCTGACTTACTTGTCGGGGTTACCGACTAGGACTAATATATCCCTGCCTGGCCGTTCCTCACGGAATGTAGCTCTATACTCCTTATCGTCGTCTGCTATAGCCTATGCTAGGTACCTGAGCGACCTGTCCGGTTACGACTGGAATAAGGGTAGCGAAGTCTCCGCGGGATTACCGAAGTGATCCGCCCTCCTACTTAAGGTATCTACGTATACATTCTCCGAGCCTTTCTTATAGTAGATAGCGAAGTTGAACTACGAGAGGAATTCGTACTATCTCGTCTAACGTCCGTTGAGCTCCTTGGTCGTAGTAAAGTACTATAGGTTCTTGTGATCCGTGAAAACCTGGACTTCGTAGGTCGTGCTACTAAGGTACGGCCTCTATTCCCTGAATGCTTCGATAATAGCTATTAACTCCTTGTTGTAGACCGGGTAATTAAGAGCCGGCCTGCTAAGCTTCTTGGAGAAGAATGCTACCGGATGTAGTTTATTATTGCCGTCTCGTTAGCTAAGTTAGGTACTAAGCGCGAAGTTCGACGCGTTGGTCTCTATCTTGTATTGCTTTATAGGGTCTAGTAGTAGTATTATAGGTTCTTTAGCTACGAGTTCCTTAACCCGCTAGAATACCTGCTCCTACTCTACTCCCTACTAGAACTTGATATCCTTCCTCGTCAAGTCATATAGAGGTCATACGATATCGCTATAGTTCTTGATAAATATCCGATAGAAGTTAGCGAACCCTATAAATCCTCGTACCTCTATTATGTTAGTCGGTATAGGCTATACCTTAATAGCCTCGACCTTAGTTAGTTCTATCCGGATCCGTCCTAGCGAGATTTCGTAGCTGAGGAAGACTATCCTTATAACGTAGAACTCGCTCTTGTCCTTATTAACGGAGAGCTTCTATATATAGAGTACATCTAGCACTGCCTTCATATACGTCTTATACTCCGTAGGTATCTTGGAGAAGATGAGAATATTGTCCAGGTAATAGACTGCGAATTTATCGAGAAACGGTCGGATTATATGATCGATGACCGCTTGGAAGGTTACAGGCGTATTAGTCAGCCTAAAGGGCATAGTAAGGTACTTAAAGTGCCCGTAGCGTATACGAAACGCTATCTTCTATTCGTCACCTTTCTTAATGCGGATATAGGTATATACGTTTGGAAGATCAAGGCGTATAAAGATATATATGCCTACTAGCTAGTCCTAGAGTTAGTCGATATACGGCAGCAGGTAGCGGTTCTTTACCGTCTGATCGTTCAACTATCGGTAGTCTATATACATCCGGAGCTTTCTGTCCTTCTTAGGGACGAAGAGGACCGGGTATCCCGCTAGTAATATCGATGGTCTAATATACCCTATCTTGAGGTTAGCCTTAAGATATCTCTTTAACTCTATATCCTAAAGCTTATTGGTATAGTATACTTTAAAGAACTTTAGCTAGGCTCCCTCCTTGAGTTTGATCTCGTAGTCCTATAGTCCATAGTCTAGGAGTCCCTCTATATGTTTTACGTAGAACGCTAGGTATCCTTAGTGCTCCGCTAGGATCTATCCCGTTTTAGCGTCCGTCTTTATATCCTTATAGTATACGAACTTGTCGTTTCCGGCCGTAACGAAGGCTGCTTTAAGCGTGGTAACCCGTTCTACGAGCTCGGTTTTTCCGTGTTCGTCGATAGAGACAACAGCGACCTCGGGGTCCGTCTGCGTCCTCTATTGTTATCCGATCCCTAGCTTCCCTAGTGAATCCTCAGGGGGTAACTTCCTTATTACTCTACCCTCCTTCCTGCTATAGTGACTGCTGCCTTTTCCTAAGTCCGTAGCGGTCTGCCTGCTACTACCTGTCTCTTACGGTAGATCCTTAAAGTATACCTTCCTAATGCGACGCTTATATAATCTGTCGTCTATGCTTCCTATCGAGTTAGTTAGGTACTCCCTCTAGCGAGGTCGTAGGTAGCTACTATCCTTCCAACTGATGTTAGGGTTATAATCCTTATACTATAGGCGTCCTAAGATTATATCCTTCCTGGGCCCTAGGTCTATAATGTCGAATACGACTGATATCGTTTTGCCCTCGACTTTAACGTCGATCGGCTCTATCTCTCGTCTGACCTATTATATGTCGAAGGGTCCTCTGACGATAAATATCCGCTCCTTGTCCTACTATAGGATCTTGAGCTGGTTGACGAGTTGTAGTAAGATGAGGTCGATCTGCGATCCTCTATCTACTAAGGCTAATATATAGTATCCGTTCTACTATACTGTAACCTAGAGTCTGTCGTCGGGTTTGTCGTTTTATATAGCTACGACTTCGATCATGCCGGCTAGGAGGTTGTTATAGGTTATTCGTTGTGCCTGACTCTTCCTACGTCGGCTGACCTATTGTCCTCGTAGTGTTTTCAGAGCTAGCTGGGGCCTAGGGAGGCCCCTTAGTCGTTTCCTAAGTCGTACTGAGTCTGAGAGGCGTCCCCCTCGATAGTAACTATATCGTCTAGGTAGCATACTGTGCTATCCGTTTCTACCTCGAGTGCTACCTTAGCCCGGTGCTTCTGATAGAGCTTCTTCCGAGCTTGTCGGCTCTTCTACTATATATCTTCGGCCTCCTGGTGCCTTTGCTATATGTACGCTTTGTCTACTAGGTGGAATATATAGTCCTTACTTTAGTACTTACTTATAAGCTAGGTACCTCTATATTTCTCCGGCCAGGCCCTCTAGGGCCGGACGCGGAGTCGTCCGTCGGATTGTTCGCCATAGGTCTATAAGAAGTTATTGTGACCTATGCTGTAATCGAAGACCTACGCGAGGGGCTCCGGTAGCCTATTACTACTAGTAGTCCTAATCGGCTAGTAGTCGTAGTCGAACTTCTCCCTTAAGTAGTACCTATACGTATCGGCAACGTACTGGAACTACGGGACCTAGACGTAGTCCATTCGCCTAGGGTGGAGTCTGTCGTACTCCCCTTCCCCTGTGAACCTAAACGCCTATACCTAGTCCTAGTCTATATTATCGTTAGTCCGTCCCTTGCTGAGGTACGGACGCTTGCTCTAGTAGTCGTCCTATTCTTAGGGCGTCTTCTCCTAGAGTCTCCGTTTCCCCCGCTCCTCCTGGTACTTGTGCTCCGGGTTATAGAGCGTGTCGTTTTAGAGGCTATACGGGTCCTCCGTAGTCGGTCCTTCCTACCGAGTACCTACTCGGCTGAAGGTATCGTTAAGCTAGGAGACCTTGCTACGGGCCTTGGCGAGTCCTTCCCGGAAGTAGTCGACCTGCTTCTAGAGAAAGACAGGGCTCGGTCCGGCGTGTTCGTCGGGGTAGTTATACGTTTTCTACCGCCTGAACTCGTCCTAGGTTATCGCGAGACCCTATGTCCCTGCTATATCTTAGATCGCGGGTAGCAGGCATATATCGGATCGTAATAATACCTCCTCTTCTTCCGCTATAGGCGGGTTGCTATAGGCCGGTGCTAGTGCCGATTTAATGCTGTCGATAGCGCCGTCCCCCCGTCCTACTGTCTTCTCTACGGCCCTAGCGAAAGCTTAATCGACCTATACCTCGACCTCGTCTATAGCCTGGTTGATAGCGTCGTCGATCCTCTCCTATATATCCTAGGTCGGGTTAAGGTTCTACCTGAGGACCGCTTCGGCAATCGCTGCCTATATGCGACCGCTAACGGCGTCATATACCTACTGCCTCTAATCCGTAGGTACGTCGTCTGAGTCCTCTAAGTCCTCCCTAATATATTAGGACTCGTACTCGATATCAACCTTGAGGTCGTCCTAGTTATAGGCTTCATACACCGAGACCTCGATAATCCTAGTATTTTTATCGATAGTAGCGACCTCTTTGCCTGATGTAGGCCTCTATCCATCCTTCTTAGGGCTACAGTAGTCCTACTTGAAGTGTCCTATCTTGCTATAGTTATAGTAAGTGACGCTAGGCTTATCCCTACGTAGACGGAAGTCCTATTAGTTAGTATCTATATCTATAGGCCCCCGATAGTACCCGTAGGACGTACTAGGTAGGTACCGCTTATGCCTATCGTTGGCCTGATAGGCTAGGGCTAGTCTATTCCGGCCCCTATACTATTACTTATACGTATACTAGCGATCGTCGATCCGGATCGCTATAGCGATATACTCGTCGAGAGTATCCGGATGGTCTTTGTCGTAGAGGACGTCTTTGACTTCGTCCTTAAGACTGTTATAGAAGAACTATATAAGTCCTTCCTCGTTGAGGTCGGCCCTTACAGAGTCCTACCGGAACAGTATAGCATACGCCGAGGCTGACTTAGTCTGCCTGAGGTTTATTAGGTAGTCCTAGGCGTACTGCTTCTCGTCCAAGTCTCCAAACACCTTCCGTAGCTCGCTTTCGAACCTAGCGTAGCTGGCGAAGACTTTATTCGTAAAGTCCTCTCTATCGTCCCTATCGGGGACAGTAAGAAGGTCATCCATAGTAGGCTGAAACTATCAGAGCGCCTAGCCCTCAAGGCACGAGGTAATAAATCCGACCTTATCTGCCTCCGTCGGGAAGTACTCGGGGTAATACCCTAGGTAGGCCCGTAAAAGGGTCAGGAAGCCTACGAGGGCATCCTTGCTTCCCCCGAACCTAGGCGGCAGGTCGAGCTTAACCCGGCTACGAGAGTTCGTAGTAGTAAGGCGGGCGTTCTCGGCCTCGAGCGTGGCGATACGCTCGTTAAGCTGAGCGACAGTAGGTACGATAGTACCTATGATAAAGGTGTTAGTATTTTACCTCCGTCCTGAACCGTAACAGAAATAAAGGGAGTAAAGCAACGTATAACGAACTATAGGTATAGAGCACTCTAAAAGGGTTTACTAGAGGTAGTCAACGTCTATAAAGGCTCGGTAAAGCTAAAGGGTTTACAACAAGTAGATTATCTTAATCGCCAAAGATATACCTAGTAGGTATAGTAATCGATATATTTGCTTTACTGAGGAAGCTCTAAGCTCCCTCGACGAGTAACTAACTAGCTAGTATATATACCTGATGACTTCTTTATCCCGAAGTACCTTTGTCCCTAGATCGTTCTTTCTTTCCAACGATCCCAACTGGATCGTTCTTTATTCCCGACGATCCCAACCGGATCGTTCTCTATTCCCGACGATCCAACTGGATCGTCTTAGCCTTCCAACGATCCATCCCTAATTGGCCCTATGACCTTGTCCTGAATGATTAGCTGGCGGCACGCCCCGCGCTCCGCCTGTAGCCGCTTGGCCGCCCTATATAGTTAGTCCGTAATAGATAGAGACCTATACTAGGCGAAGAAGTTGCTACCATCGAGCGAGGCACTAGGGTAGTCGAAGTATCGGTATACGACGCCTATAACTAGGACGACCTTGAGGACGCCTACAACTAGGACGACCTTAAGGACGCTATCGACTACGAGTCCTAATATGTTAGGGAGGACTCAGAGGACGATATGTATGAGGACCCGGAGCAATAGGTACGCGATACTATAGATGCCAGCACCTAGGCTAGTATTACCGAAGTAGTCCTCGGGAGGGACCTTACTAGGACTCCTATAGTATACGCTTATACCGAAGCACTCGTCAACTAAGCGCTTGCCCTAAGTTATAAGTAGTATTAACTGAGTACTTATACGATTACGGCGAGCCGTAGTAACCGGAGAGATATCCGACAACGATGGAGAAATAGTACTAGACGAGCCTACTAGTAGCATCGCAGTAGCCTTAAACCCTGCTAACGCTTCCCTGACCCCGGAGAGAGAGGAAGAGCTACTAAAGTCCGATATATACCTACTACCCTACCTATAGGCTATAACGGAGGCCTGGGGGGTTGCAGCGGTATAGGACAACTATAGGCGGTAGAGGGTACGACGCTACGACGACGAGCGTAAGGGACCGAACCCTATGTTTCTCTAGAAGCAAGCTAACTACTTCCGAGAAAAGCTTACGGAAGTCTATAGCGAGCTGGAGAGCGTTAAGCAGGAGAACGAGCAGGCCAAGCAGGCTATATACCAAACGACCTACTAAGTCCAGGAGGCGTAGCAGCTCGTTAATACGTTCAAAGAGGAAGCTTTCTAACTTAATGACACGCTTATATATATAGGAAGCCGGTAGGAGGGGCCGACCGATAACTATACGCTAGACCTCCCTAGCGACGGACTCTATAACCTAGAGTACGAGTACCGATAAGTATAGGAGTAGCGAAGGCTCCGAGAATAGTAACCCGAGAGCTAGACGGACTACTAGAGCGAACGTCTATACTTTAGCAAGGGGCATACTAACGTCGATATAGACTAGGATCGGGTATAAGCGTTTCGATTCGCGAAGGAGGAGAAGTATATATAACTCCATCCCGGAAGGGCAGACTATATATAGGTCCCCTAGTTCCAGTATATCGCCGATCTGTGCGGATACTATTATAAGGAGAAGATCGATAACGATTACTAGCTAGCTAGGACCCTTGATAAGGACAGGCTACCGGAGCCCTATACCTAAGTCTTCGACTATAGCTATAGATATAGCGATCTCCTATAGACCTATAAGAAGGTAGAGGGTAGACGGCTTCGCGTCCAACCCAAAAGGGTATAGCTAGAAACATGCCGAGGCATATAGCTTATAAGCTAGTGTCCCGATAGGGCCTGTATATTCTATTTGATAGATAAGGCGAACGTATACTACGACTACTAGCAAGCGCTCGAAGCGTAGTTCCGCCGGCGAGCTGCTAGGCAGGTAACTCAGAAAGGGTAACGGGCTTAAAGGGATGCCCTGGAGCCTATACTCGAGGCAGGAGCTACTATAAGTCACTAGGACGATATAACTAAGGGGGACGCCTCGCAGGACTAGTGAGACTTAGGAAACGACTTAGGGGCCTCCTAAGGCCCCGACTAGCTCTGAAAATACTACGAGACGATAGGTTAGCTGACATAGGCAGAGTCAGGCACGATAAATGACCTATTATGATCTCCCAGCTGGCATTATCGAGGTCGCGGCTATATAAAACGACAAACCCGACGATAGAGTTTAGGTCAAGGTACGGTAGAACGGATACTATATAATAGCCTTAGTAGATAGAGGATCTTAAGTCGACCTTATCTTACTATGACTCGTTAACTAGCTTAAGATCCTATAGAGGGACAAGTAGTAGATATTTATCGTTAGAGGACCATTCGATATATAATAGGTCAGATAGGAAACGGAGCTAATCGACGTCGAAGTTAAGGGTAAGATGACGTTAGTCGTGTTCGATATTATAGACCTAGGGTCTAGGAAGGACATAATCTTAGGACGCCTATAGTTGTAACGGTCTTAGGAGTATATTGCAACTATCTGATAACAACTCTACGAGTATAACTAAGCTTGGAGAAAGGAAAAGAAAAGCGGGAAAATGGCTATCGCGTCGCGATAGCCTTTCTCTGACCAGATGGGGGTGCTAAGTGAAAAAGGGGTAAGCGTAATGGGGTTGTTGGCGGGGGCGTTAGCCGGGTAATGTTCAGGGGTCGCCGTACGGTCGCCGCGCTACCGTTACGCGGCCCTGTCCCGGCTCCGTCTTAGCGCTAAGGTTGGCCGAGGATCGCCGAGGCCTCTATAGGGCTCAGCCCGTTATATTACCCCCCTCCTCCCCCTGGGCGTTGTGTTGTCTTCTGTAATCTTCCCGTAGGCGGCTTTATAGCGGTCTAGGGCCTCTGCCTCTAGGAGGGTACTTAGCGGTTCCTACGTTGGTTGCACGTAGCTAGTCCATTTAACTAGTACCTCTGTTGCTCCTCTTGTCTTCTTCGAATCGAGGATCTCTTCGACCTGCCATTCCTCCTTGCTATCTGGGCTATCTTCCGGTATTACCGCAGGGGGCTAGGTGTCGTCCTAGACTTATAATAGCAGTAGATTATTGCCAGCCCTCTTTAAATGTATTATATGGAATACGTTATGGATGCCTGGTAGTATGTCCAGACGACAGGCATACGAATCGATTAGCTCGGTAATGGTATACTTAGCGTTCTTCCAGTCGAGCTTCTTTAAGGGCCTATCGGTCTTGACGTTATTTAGTCGTAGCTATACCTTATCTCCTATACAGAACTGCTCTACGGCCTATCGGGCCCGGTTGGTATATTCCTCCTATAGCTCCTAAGTGGTAGCTATCGCGGCTTATACTACCTGGACTACTTCCTTAAGCTTAGTAACGAAAGCTTCCCTACGTACTACTAGGGATCCTCTACTAGTATGTAGCTCCTCCTGCCCCTTAGCTAGATCTAGGAGGTCTACGTCGTAGCCGTACGTCAGGAAGAAGGGGCTAATCCCTGTCGACGTTACGTTCCGGTTATTAATGGCTAGCATTACTACGGGCAGTAAGCTAGCCTAGTCGTCTTAGAGGTATATTATATAGCAGTATAGGTAATGCTCTACTACTTAGTTAGCTCGTTCTATTGTGCTGTCGGTCTCGGGATAGTAGGCTATAGATAGCCTCCTAGTAATCTTGAGTAATTCGTAGATCCTTTTCTATATATAGCCGATAAACTAGGGGCCTCTATCGGAGACAATCGCTAAAGGGAGGCCATAGTGGCAGACGAAGCTGCTAAGTAGCCGTTCAGCTACTGCTTCGGTTGCTATAGACGTTATTGCCTTGAAGACTATGCTCTTTGACAGCTAGTCGGTAATAACTATAATCGTGTCCGCTCGGTCGGAGCCGGATAGGGGCAGCCCTATAATAAAATCCATAGAAATCTTGCTCCAAATCCGTTCAGGGATAGGGAGGGGCTTTAGTAGGCTATGCTGCTTCTCCCTCTATATCGTCGTTCTTCTATATACGTTATAGTTCCGGAGGAACTTATAGACGTCCTAGCTAAGGCTAGGCCATATGAACCTCCGGCTGATTAGCATCTTAGTAAGGTCCCTGCCTAGGTGTCTAGAGAGAGACGAATTATACGTTTCCTGAATAACTTAGGTCCGTAGTAATTCGAAGAAGGGGAGCTAGATCTGTCCCCTCTAATAGAGTCGTTTCCCTTCGTCGATCGAGTATTCCGCGATAGAGATCGGCAGTCCCTACTATAGTAGTAACTGCCTCTCGCTGTCCCTAACTAACTAGCGGATCAGCCAGTAATGGTTATTAGCCTCTAGCCCTTGGTCCTATAGGTCTCTTAGGGGGCCGTCGGCAAATAGGTTCTCGGGCGGGTCTAACTTGTCAGCCTAGTCGTCGTTATCGCTGTCCTAGTCACTAGCCTTTATGAACCTGGCGTTGACCTTCGTCCTCTAGACGGCCCTGATTTACGCTCGGTAGACTAGTATGTATCTCCTTTAGGGCTTTAGTAGCTAGAAGCAGCGTCTAGCAAGGTGCTCGTCGAACTCGTCTACTAGTATATCTTAGTCCCTCCTCGATAGTACGTCGGGCACTACGGCTTCCTTACCTGGCCGGTAGGTTATCTTGAAGTTATAGCGGGCGAGGACCTCTGCCTAGCGAACCTGTCGTTTACTAAGTTGCTGCTTCTTATAGAAGTATTCGAGGTTCTTATAGTCGGTCCAGACCTCGAACGACAGTACGCTCCGGAGCTTAGCATCCTACTACTTGAGACAATAGATAACTGCTAGGAGCTCTTTATCGTAAATCGGGTAGTTATACTCGGCCGGGTTGTTTTTTCTCGAGAAGAAGGCCACGGGCCGGAGGGTCCTATCGTCGTCGTACTAAGAGAGCGCTCCTCCGATCGTATACCCTAAGGAGTCGGTCTTGACTACTGTCTTCCTGTCGGGGTCCTATTATGCTAGGACTAGGGTACTAATAAGCAGGGTTTTCAACTATTAGAATGCTTCCTCGTACTGCTCTGACTAGACGAAGGGGATATCTTTCTTAGTAAGTACTATTAGGGGTATAGCGATAGTCGAGAAGTCTGGGACGAATTCCCGGTAGTAGTTAGTAAAGCCGATAAAGCCCCTAACTCCCTTAATGGTAGTCGGGCGCTCCTACTGCTCTACCGCTCTAATCTTCTCGGGGTCGATATGGATGCCCTTTCCTGCTTCGACGATAAAACCGAAGTACTTAATACTCTTAGCCTCGAAGTCGCACTTGTCGATATCGACCTATAGGCTAGCCTCTTAGAGCCTCTATAGGACCTTTCGGACCTTATTCCTATAATTAGAGAGAGAGCCGCTAGAGTAGATAAGGACGTCGTCGATATATACCGAGCAGAACTCGTCGAGGTACTCTTGGAGTATACGGTTAATATATTGTTAGAAGGTAGCTAGTATACCCGTTAAGCCGAAAGGGGTAACTAGCTACTCGAAAAGGCTATACCTCGTACGGAAAGCTATCTTCTACTCGTCTCCCTCCTTAATCCGGATCTTATGAAATACCGAGATTATATCTAGCTTTATGAACTACTTTACCTTAGAGAGAGAGCGGAGTATTTCGTTAATTAGGGGGAGGGGGTACCGGTCCTTTCGGATAATAGTATTCAATCCTCGGTAGTCGATATAGAAGTATAGCCTACCCCTAGGCTTCCTAACGAATAGGACTAGGGCCGATGCTAATAAGCTGCTAGCCCTAATGAAGTTCTTGTCGAGTAGCTCCGTAAGGGTCTTACGTAGGACGATCAATTCTTTATATAACATTCCGTAGAGGGGTCCCTAGGGTAGGGGTTTTTCTTGCTTACTCTTGTCTTTCTCGAGCAGGATCTCGTAGTCTATACCTGGCCGGGCAGGTAGTAGTCAGTCGGTAGTGCTCCGGTCAAAGAGGGGGAGGAATTCGTAGTAGTACTTCGGTAGCTTCTCTCGGGGGTTAGTATGCTTCTTCGGAGCGAGTACCTTTTTGATGTCCCTTAGGCTAGCGGTAAAGATTTATACTAGCTGCTTAGGGTCCCGAGACTTCTAGGTCCTCCGTACTAAGGCCCTAAATATACTAGATATCTGCTAGGAGATCGAGAGGGTTAGAGTCCCTCCCTGCCTCCTTTCCTTAACGATTAGACCTAAGGTCCTAATTGTTAGTTCCCCTCGAGATAGGGAAATCGTTACCTTCTCGGTATCTATCTATGGCCGCCCGAGGATAACGTCGTCCTCTTGGTTAGGGATAATATAAAAGAAGATATAGTTCAACTTATAGCCGTCGATATCGGTATCTATATAAGCTACTTCTTGGATAGCGCCCTTGACTATTATATTGACCTAGGCGAGATTATAGAGTATAATCAGGATATATAGGAGGTATAGGCAGTTAGTAAGCGAGAGACTAATAGTAGTAAAGCAGAGACAACTACTATTAACGAGGGCCTTAGTATAATAAATTCTATTAATACTAAAGTTAACGTAAAACGGGTTACTATCTATCTAACTCTCAACTTACTTCTATTCTCGTTTTGCCTCTAAGTGCTCCTAGCGACGACTTTAGCCAGGAGCTACTCTTTTAACTCCTCCTTATCGGTCTCCGTCTAGTCAGACGGGCTATCGTCTGTATCTACTAAGTCCTTAACCTTAGGGAGCTAGGGGTATGACTTCTTTACGTAGGTATATAGTTAAGGGTACTTTAGGGGGAGGAGAGGGTATTCCGAGATCTAGCAACTGTCCCTACCGTATTATAGGTACTGCTTCTCCCTTATATATCGGGCAGTCTCTTTCTTATCGACCTACTTCGCCCTCTTTCCTACGAGCTCCTTATTCTAGCGTTAGACTGCTTTACTAATCCTCGTTAGTTCCTAGTCTATAGCATCCGGGTTGTACCGGTCCTTGCCCTTTGGTTTCCCCCCCTTATAGTTGTCTTTAACGAGGGGAGGGCTCCTTAGGCATAGTGCTGCCGGCTTCTTATAAGCCCGGTAGCGCTTATTGTCGAGATTAGTACCTAGCACCTGGAGTATACGAATAAATCCCTAGTAGTCCTCTAGCAAGGATATCTGGGCTAGAAGTAGCTCTTTAAGGTCCCCGTTTAAGGTCCTCCTTAGGAAGTTGATCTGGACGTCGGGGCTCTAGCTCCCCCTGCTACTGTCTGCTAACTCCCTCTCGAACTTAGGGAGGAACGATATAAAGCTCTCTTTCGGACCTTGGGTAAGGGACTCTAGTCTCCCTAAAGCTCTCCGCTTTAGGTTAGGGTCGTTATAGCAGGAGGATAGGTACTAGAGGTAGGCTCTAGGGTCGTAGGAGCTATTAGAACTACCGGCCGTAGCGAAAGCTATAGAGAGTAACTTTAGGCTGTCTTTAAGGCGCGAGAAAATATAGGAGAACTAGTCTCTTGCCGAGCCTATTACGTTGCCGTCCGTCTGCAGTTTGTTCTATATTTCGAGGAGCTAGGCAGGGAATTTCCTCCGGACTCTATCGAATCGAGGGGGGTCTGGTAGTATTGCTTTCTTCTTCGTCTAACTAGGGGGGGATAAGGGCGTAATAGTAACTATAGGGAGCGCTAGTAGTATTAGGCTCAGAGGTATAGGGAGCGCTAGTAGTATTGGGCTTAGAGGTATAGGGAGTGCTAGCGGTATTAGGCTCTAAGGTATAGTTACCGGTATGCCCTATAGGGATATAACGTTCTCCTGGAGGGCCTTTATCTATACCTGTATTGCCTCCCTCTTGCTAGCCTGTTCGGCCTATATGTCGTCCATCTAGCTTATTATCCGTACTATTATCTATACTAGGCTCTAAGACTCGGCCTCAGGCTCTATCGGTATGTCGTTTGTTATCGTGCTTCTCTCCTTATATCGGTCGTTTGCCTCTTTCGATTAAGGGCTTTCGTCGTATGCCTTATTCGGTAGAGGACTCCCGTCGTATACCTCGCTCGGTAGAGGGCTTCCGTCGTATGTTCCGGTCGTATCTAGCTGCTCGGCTCCCTTAGGTACGAGGTCATTGCCCTTATAACGTAATAGTTAGAAATATAGGATTCGTAACCCTCCTATACTACCGAAGCCTACAGCCCGGGTGTTACTTGGTCGCCTCGTTAGTAACGCGAGCCTCTCGTTCTCGACTGTCCTGGCATAGAGGACAGGAGAAAATCCGCTAGCTTAACTGGTCCCGTGGGCTAGTATATCGCTATTCGACGTACGGCTCAACCGGTTGGTATCTTACGGGCGACATTATAGCTCACTCGGTCTATCGCTGAGGTCTCGCTCTTAGCTCAACCGGTTGCTAGGCGCCGGTATCTTGCCGAACTGTAGGTGTCTTACCGTCGGGATAACAACGTAGACCTTCTCCGCAATTAACAATAGAAGAAGGAAGCTTAGTTATAATATAACGGTCTCAGGAGTATATACAACTATCTAATGACGACTCTACAAGTATAACTAAGCTTGGAGAAAGGAAAAGAAAAGCGGGAAAATAGCTATCGCGTCGCGATAGCCTTTCTCTGACCAGATAGGGGTACTAAGTAAAAAAGGGGTAAGCGTAATAGGGTCGTTAGCGGGGGCGTTGGCCGGGTGATATTTAGGGGTTGCCGTATAGTCGCTATACTGCCGTTATACGGCCCCGTCCTGGCTCCGTCCTAGCGCTAAGGTTGGCCGAGGATCGCTAAGGCCTCTGTAGGGCTCAGCCCGTTACAATAGTATAAGGATTATAACCCTAACATTAGTTAGAAGGATAGTAGCTACCTATGACCTCGCTAGAGGGAGTACCTAGCTAACTTAATGGGAAGTATAGATAATAGATTATACGAGCGTTATACTAGTAAGGTATACTTTAAGGATCTACTGTAAGGGACGGATAGTAGCGAATAGACCGCTATAGGCTTAGGAAGAAGCGGCAGTTACTATAGAAGGAAGGAGGGCAGAGTAATAAGGAAGTTACCCCCCGCGGATTTACTAGGAAAGCTAGGGATCGGACGACAATAGAAGACGCGGACAGACCTTAAGGTCGCTGTCGTCTCTATCGACGAATACGGAAAAACCAAGCTCGTAGAACGGGTTACTACGCTCGAAGCGGCCTTCGTTACGGCCGGAAACAATAAGTTCGCGTACTACTGACGTAAAGGCAGATAATAAGACGGGATAGATCCCGGCGGAGTACTAGGGACACCCGGCGCTTTATATAAAATATATAGAGGGACTCCTAGATTATAGACCTTAGAATTATAAGATTAAGCTTAAGGAGGGAGCCTAACTAAAGTTCTTCAAGGTATACTATACTAACGAGCTTTAAGATATAGAGTTAAAGAGATATCTTAAGGCTAACCTTAAGATAGGGTATATTAGACTATCGATATTACTAGTAGGTTACCCGGTCCTTTTTGTCCCTAAGAAGGATAGGAAGCTCCGGATATATATAGACTACCGACAGCTAAACGATCAGACGGTAAAGAACTACTACCCCTTGCTACTTATCTTACAGCTTCAAGACTAGCTAGCGGGTATATATATCTTTATACGGCTTAATCTTCTGACCGTATATACCTATATCTATATTAAGAAGGGAGACGAATAGAAGATAGCATTTCGTACTCGTTATAGGTACTTCGAGTATTATATTATGCCCTTTAGGCTGACTAACGTACCTATGACCTTCTAGTCAGTTGTTAATTATACGATCCGACTGTTTCTCGATAAGTTCGTAGTCTATTACCTAGATAACATTCTCATCTTCTCTAGAACTCCTATAGAGCATAAGATATATATAAAGGTAGTACTAGATATACTCTATATATAGA
>Ga0247824_10000488_pt1 | contig 19640 bp, 10 predicted proteins | sample 13C_PalmiticAcid_FD_194412 | JGI IMG/M metagenome (GOLD analysis project Ga0247824, IMG submission 194412) | Soil microbial communities from agricultural site in Penn Yan, New York, United States - 13C_PalmiticAcid_Day48 | ecosystem: Environmental > Terrestrial > Soil > Agricultural land...
GCTGTAGAGCGTGGGCTGGCACCATGAGATGATATGGGCCATGGTCTGTTGGTTGTGCTGGGGTTGAGGTCCTTCTCCACATTCGTCTGGAATTGCTGAATTGAAGGACCAAGTGGCGATTCGGACCACGCTGATCCCTCTCCTGTGTCCTGTGTCCTGTTTCCTGGGTCCAGCGGTTGTGAGCGTGACAAAGACTCACCGTAGAACGAAGGTCCGGAGGGGTGTAGTGCGCAAGAGTGGTGTTCAAAAGAAAAAGAGAGATCAAAAAAAGGTGCAGCGCGACTCGGCGCACAAATTTGCTTCTGTGCACACGTGATGCAGTACCAGACATAATGACCCCGACAATTCTCTCGACCGCCAAGTGGGGTAGGCGGGAGCCGCTCAATCGGCAAGCCTCGGGCGTGCCTGCCCCATGATACGGTGTTAAGCGCTAACGCTGGGTGTTCAGTAATGATAATAGGCCTGTGTACCTCGGTCCTGACACTTTTGCACTTTTGCACTTTTGCCATTTTTTTTTTTTTGCACAACTGCACAACTGCACAACTGCTGTATACGTTCTGCATGCTTGACCCATTGATTGTTCAGTTTATTGTACTAGGTGCCTCGTGAATGATGTTTCCGTAAAGGTTGGTTGGCTAATGCAGCACCTCTGTGCTGGAAGGAGACGACTTGAGTTTGGAAACCACAGATGTCATGCCCACCACCTTCTTGCCTGTCTCGCGTAGCCGGCTATTCGGATCACCCATGGCCCCCCGTTGCTTCAAAAGCCGCTTATTGAGGTCACTCAACCCATGCACGTCCTGTATGTTGGCCTCCTCCACAAAAAGCTGTCCATTGGTTGATCTCCAGCGCATTTGAGCACGGCATTGGTCTCCTTCTCCAACCACATCCCAAGCCATCACAGATCCATCACGGCTACCAGTGATAAACGATTCGACCTCAGGAGACTTCCATACGAAAGGGTGTGACATGGCTGAATACATCGCTTCCGTTGCTCCGTCATAGTCAAAAGTCCAGCGACAATCTCCCGTCTCGACATCCCACAGCTTGGCCTCTCCTTCGTAGCCCCAAGAAATGAGGACGTGACCTCTTGGCGAGTAAGCAATGGTATGAATTCCTTTCTCATGGCCGACCAGAGTATGGCGACATTCTCCTGATTCCAAGTCCCATAACCGTATCGTTTTGTCATAGCAGCTGGCAGACGCTACCTGGTCCCCTCGTGGCGAATAAACGACACGTGTAACACCCCATTGATGGCCAATGAAGATATGGTTACACAGCCCTGTCTTGACGTCCCATAACCTGACGGTCGTATCATAGCTGGCAGAGGCGATCTGGTGGCCATTTGGTGAATAGACAATCCTTTCAATTTCCTCTGAATGACCAATCAACGTGCGCAGACAGGCCCCTGTCTCCACATCCCATAGCTGCACGGTTCCATCATGTCCACACGAAGCAAGATGATCGCCTTGAGGTGAATAGATGACGACCCGAATACGCCGGCGGTTGTGTCCATACAGTACGTGCTGGCATTCTCCTGTCTCCACATTCCAGAGTCGAATCGTAGCGTCAGTGCCAGCAGAAGCGGTCTGATTCCCTCTTGGTGAGAACGCAACGTCGCAGACTCTTTCTGTGTGACCTGTGAGAACATAGCGACGGGCCCCGCTCTCGACATCCCATAGACAAACCGTCATATCATTACTGCAGGACACGAGTTGATCTTCGTTGGGTGAATATGAGGTCCTGTACACAAACTCGCTGTGACCAGTCAGTGTGCGGCAGCAAACCCCTGTCTCCGCATCCCATAGCCGTATTGTTGAATCGGAACCGCAAGAAGCAACCTGGTTCCGTTTTGGCGAGTAGCTGAGTCCCGACACACCTCCACTGTGGCGGTTAGATATCTTTCGACTGGCTCTTGACTCTATGTTCCACAGCCGTACTGTCATATCGTCGCTGATAGATGCAATGTGATTTCCTTTCGGGGAGAACAATACTGTCGTCACGTCGTTGGTATGCCCGGTCATGGCGTAACGACATTCTCCAGTCTCTACATCCCATAAGCGTACAGCCATGTCATAGCCACCCGAGACCATCTGGTCTCCCTGAGGCGAATAGGCCGCGCTGATAACCCCTCTGCGATGGCCCAATACACGAACGCGTACTCCTGTCTCGACATCCCACAGATAAATCCCTTCCCCGCTAAACTCATTGTAGGAGGCAATTTGATTTCCCGTTGGTGACAATATGTAAGTTCCACCTGTTCGTAAGATGCGTCGGCATGCTCCTGCTTCCACCGCCCATACTCTTGCAACATTGTCATCCCCTCCAGTAATAAGGTCCCCCTGAGCCGAATATGCGATTCTTCTGACCCAATACGTATGTCCAATTAGAATGTTGTGGCACTCTCCTGAAGCGATGTCCTTAAGTCGAACTCTGAAATCCATGCTGCTGAATGCGATGGTGTCTCCTTTTGGTGAGAACGCCATAGCGCTGATAAAGCCATACCCGGATACAATAGAGCAGCAATCTCCTGATTCCACATTCCAAAGCCGCATTGTCTCGTCGCCACTTCTGGAAGCAACCAAATTGCCTTGCGGTGAATACACCACACTGTTGACTTGGCTGGTATGACCGGTGAAGATAAATAGACAATCTCCTGTGGCAAGATCCCAAATTCGCACTGCGGAATCATGGCTGCCAGAGACAATCCGATCTCCGTTCGGCGAGTACTCGATGCTTGTAACGCCTTTGCCATGACCACTCAATATCCATGTCCTCTCCCAATTCGATGTCGCATACACATTGATATCGGTGCCATCGTAGAGGACAACGGATAATGACGATCCATCTGGTGAATACATGCACAACGACACCTCGTCATCGTATTTGAGTAACGGCAGCTCGCCAAACTGTACATCCTTCATCTGTGCTCCGCTCAAATCCGATCCACGAAGCCATACATTGCTGAGATTCACCTTTCTTAGATCTGCTCCTTGTAGATTGGTCGAGTCGAACACACCATGGCTGAGATCCGCTCCTGGAATCTGAATACCCTGTAGATCGGCCAATCGGAACTCAACACCAGCACGCGCCAAGATGGTGATCGCATTGGCTGCTGCTGTACGCCATTTCCTGTCGACCTTCGAGTGCTCAATAAAGTCGAGTAGCTGTTGCTTGAACACAGGCTCTTGTTGAGCTCGTTCCTCAAGAAACTGGACCAGTGTGTGCTCGTCGATGAAACTCCTCCAGACCAGAGGCGAACTGGAATCAGGTCCTTGTTCAATTGTACGGATCTCCTTCTCAGCTGCGCCACGGATTTCAAAACTAGAAACAGAACTCACGCTTCCCCTCCGGTCTGGGGAACGCGCAGGTGTCACACTCCGTCGCCAGTCATGCGGATCAAATACAGCAAGCGCTAATCCATACTCTAGCAACGATCGATGGATGAATCGATACTGGTTGCCGTTCCGCGTCAAAGGACATGCTTCGCGTAAGAGTTGCTTCTCATCGTCTCGACTGAAGAATTCTGATTTCCATGAGTTCTCGTCCTTGTAGCGCGAGTACTCCACAATCGGTTGTCCATCCTGTTCCTTGTAGATCGCCACTGCCAGCTTCTTCAAGAAATCGATCCCGTTTCGACTGAATCCTTCATCGATCAGGCTCTCGAATGCCGCCCTCGATTGGGGGTTCAACCTTTTCTCTCCGAGACGCTTCTTTCCTCGTTCCAGCCAGTGCTCGATGAAGTGATCATACAGTCCAACCTTGGTGACATGCGTGGCGGTGAGGTGCTCTCCAGGGTCCATCATCCGCGGCATCACTTCCAAGGATAGTGTCATCAGGAAAGGATTCTTGACCAACTCTTTCAAGCTTGGAATAAGGTCGAGTGCTTGTTTGTAGTCCTTTGATTCCCACAGAGGTTGATGTATCGACACATAATCATTGATGTAAGCATCAATCTGGGTCTCCGAGAATGGGGTCATGACAGCCTCCTGAAACTGTGCCGACTTGGATTGGTGGTTGCGGTCTCCAGGCTGGAAGCGGTCTCGATAGTCCATTCCAAGATACTCGGTACGGCAACTGATGATCATCTTGGCGGACCACTCGCCTGGCTCATTCAGTCGATTGGATGTGTACAAGTTGTGTGTTTGCTGACTCTCATCGTAACCGTCGCAGATCAAGACGAACCTGCGATACATCTTGAGCTCTCTGATCTGCGGCTCTGTGAATTCTGACCTTCTCAGCTGTTTCGCAATCATGTCATTCTCTGGTTTGTCGATGGCTGGTAGATTGATGTGAAGTGGTATGTCGCCATTCTTCTTGTAAGCATTCCACAACTCCCGATCGAGTGCTCGGCTGAACGTGGACTTGCCGGCTCCTGGATCTCCCAGCAAAAGGAACACTCTTTGCTCATTGTTCAAGAACTCCTTGACCTTTTCCATAAGCTGGAACCGAGATTCATCCGAGGACTGCAATCCAGCCTTAGCTTGGGGCGGGATGTAGACGACATCTCCTTGCTCCGTTCGCCGCTGCTTCCTTATTTGGCGTAAGTGACTCTCAACATCTGGCCTGTTCTGAGCACGGTCAAGGAGTGAGGGAGATGCCATCACGGATGATGCGACTCTCAATGGATAAAAGGTATGGTCCTTCTGTCGACAGGCCTGAATATACGCTTGCTCTTGAGAATCAGCTTTCAACTCTAGTTCTCGTAGCAAGTTATCGGCGACTACTGCTTGTATTGTAGTCAGTGTAGCGCATGTGTTGAGTTAATGATGTACAACACTTATCGAAATGGACCACACGAATATCAAAAGACGTCGACAACAACTTACCTTGCACATCGATCTCAGATGACGAAGCTAGCTTCATGAGAATGACAAGGATCCACTCTTGGACATCTGCTTGGCTCCACCAGACGGTCTTGTTGATGTACATCTCTCCTAGGAGCATGACAGCACTCCCACGAGTCTTTGCATCCCACGAAGAATCGGCAGCAACCTCGCCTAGTAGTTGGCACACTCCCCATTGAAATGCTGGATCGAGTCGGCAAGGCGCTTCGCAGACTACTCTCTTGAAGCTCGTAAGCTGACCACTTCGAAGTAATGACTCGGCTCCTCGTAATGCTGGATACCATGTCAACTTGAGCTTGACGCCCAATCCTTCTTTCATGCATTCCACAAAGCTTTTTCCACTGTCCGTGATTGATGTTACGCCATCAAGCGTGGATTTGGCCAGTTTAAACACCCCGGCTGCTCCTGACACTCCTTGTTGGATATCCTTCAATCCATCCATGAATCCATTGAGGTCGACTCCTTTCACTGCACTCACAAGTCCGGCTACACCTTGAATCACTTTGCCTGTGCGTCTCAGAGTGGCTTGCCAGATCGTCTCGTCGTCTGGGACGTAGAGTAAGGCTTGATAGGCATACGCTGCTTGGTAAACCAAGTATGGGTCAGAGACGTTCTTGATCTCACTGAGATACAAAGAGAGGGGCTCATGAAGCTTCTCCCTGTCAAGACCTTTGACCTTGGTGTCGGCCATGGCATCCAACACACGCGAAACAGCTATCGTCAGCTGCTGGATGTGGTGCGAAGATTGAGTGTGAGTTGTCATGAGACGAGAACCGAGCAGTTCGAGTATCTTGACCAGATCGTCCGCATCGAGGTATCCTTGTTCGGCGCATTGTATCAACTGAGCGATCCCATCAAGCTGATGAACGTCCAGCAAGATGGATTGGTCGACGCCTTTGCAAAGATCTCTCAGCAGATACTGAAAGTCACTTTTCTGAAGGACTGACGCGAGACACACCACTTCAGTAACGGCCTTGTTGTCTTTGATCTCCTCACGTTGGTAGGCCCTGATGACATCGGTCGCCAGGAGTTTGAGTCGTTCCTGTTCATCGGCGTCCTTCTCGATCGCCTGTAACCACTTTCGGGCAGATGGCTCAAGCATTTCTCCCAGCAGCTGTGAATGCTTCATTAGACTGAGGCAAGCAGCCAGCTGAGGAGTTGCGTTGAGGCGCTCATCTGCTTTCGGAAATTTTATCTCCATGGTAGGAGGCCGAATATTCCTCGCAAAGATGGCTTGAGGAATCTTGGCAATGCCATGACCTTGCCTTTGCTTCACGTCGTTGTGAATCAAATCCGAAGGGGCATGGACTGGTTGATTGGTGGTATAAGATTCAGGGTCCTGTGTGCGTTGGAATGGCGAAGAATAGTCATGGTTGGTCTCCTGGGCATGCTCCTTTCGATCTCCTCGATCTCCCTGAAAGTCGTCTTGGCGCTGGTTCGCATGGCATTGACATTGACAATCTTCCTGACTGCAGTCATGGTGTGATGTCTTGAAATGTTGTCGTTGCTGAACACGCTCTCTGCAATGAATCCAAGGGAGGATCAGACATGCAACGGTTAGCAAAGCATCCATTACTCCAGACTATCAACAGGGCGTTGATAGATGTTTACGAGGGGACTCGGGCCCTATCACCTTACCCAAGTCTCTCTCCCTTCTTGTAGCAAGCTTGTGCCTCATCACGACGACCGTGTGTATCCAACAGTTTGCCGAGCTTGACATAGGCGGTAGCCACACCTTCGCGCACAACTTGAAGTCCATAGCGTTTGGAAGCGCTTTTCGCTTGCGTCAATGAGACCTCGGTGTCATGGCCCAAGGTTAAGGCAATGTAGGGATCAGTTGCCTTGAATGCATTCTCCAGGTAGACATTAGCCAACTCCAGCGCCTGTACTGGAGTGAGGATGTCTCTTGGTGATGCGATGATACCTCCGAACAACATTGTTTTTTTTCTCTCTCTTTTCTGTGCTATTCTCAACATGCAGTTTGAAGAAAGCGAGAGTGAATACACCCGTACTAAGCGAACAAGCAGGTTTGCATGCAGCGATGTGAGAAGTATGCGTACCCTTTTTATTTTTTGTTCTTTCCCCTGGATGTGAGTGAATGGAATGACACTCGGGGTGGTTCCGTTTGTCACTTGTCCTTCAAGCAACGACACCTACTGCGATATGAGGGGAGTGTTCGAGAGGGCTTAGCGACTACTGTTCGAGCGTCGACATGTATTGTTGTTGTTGGGATAGAAACGGGCGTCTTACTCTTGGTGTCCTGTTGACTTGATGATTTGAACAAGTGATGGGGGAGGGACCTAGCTTGTTCCTGAGTCTTGAGAATGGGTGCCTGATATCAAGTAACAGGAACCGATGATCGTTGTGAGCAAATAAGATCAAGAGTCGAGGGGTGCCATAGCACTGAAGAGTAGCCACATCGATGGATCTTTACCGAGTGTTGGAGGTTGGAGTGACAGTTGTGGGGGAGAAGTGAGAAGAGAATTGTTGTCTGTGCCCGTGCAGGGGGAAAAAAAAAAAAGAGGGCGACCTGCAACGAATCGTCTCCCATCCCCCTTCCCTCATCAGCACTTTTCTCATCAGACGCTCCACTCTACTCCAGAAACCCGGTCTCCAGCTGCCAGCTATGGACTATACAAGGGCAACACCAACGCCATCAGCAACCACCCTGGTCATCTTTTGATCTTTGACAGAAGAACCCCTGGAAGGTTGTCTGCGGAAAGTCCCAGACATGGCATGCTCAGCCCTGAGTTTGATAAGAGCGAATGAGGTGCGTTCATTCACCTTTCCCAGCTCTGACAGCGCCCTTGTGAGCAGCAATTGAGATCAAGAAATTATTCATTGAAGACGGCACCAATGCTCCAATGGCGGGATGAGCCGCGCCAGCCGTCAGATCGACATTGACCATTCATCTCTTTATTCAGCCTTGTTTCCATTGCCCCACGTTTGACGACATCTTTCTATCTCAAACTTAGCTTTGGCCCACTACAACCTACCATCATGCACCGTCCTTCATGAACAAGAACTGCCCGCAAGACTGGACCGTCTAGAAACAAGTCTTACCTGCTTGAAGAGAAGCCAGAGTTGTCAATGTCAGACACTCGATCGCCCGCTGGAACAGATCGCAAAGTTTTTCCAGAGCCTCAGTCGACCCTGACCACCCGGGGTGCCTGGCCCACAAGGGAATCAACAAGGAGCCGATAAGATGATGATCCCTTGTAACCGATCCATCGGCTGTGAGTTCAAAGGCGCAATCGATGATGACGGAAACCAAAGAGTCGTTGGCTTGAGCGACCACTCCTTATGTTCGCATTGGCGTGAGGGATAGATTGACGCTCAAGGCTCTGGATTTCAAAGTCGAGAGTTGGTTCATCGTGGGCTGCTGGGCGAACGCACAGGAGGAGACGAGGGGGCCGGATCAAGTGAGGATCCAGAAGCCATAAGATGATGGAGATGCGATGACCATAGTCCTGAGGCTCTGGTGGATATTAGCTTCAGTAATCGATCGCCCTTGACCTCCTGCTGACTTTTCAAAGGTCGCAGGGTCGCCTGGTGTACAAGAATCCTGACGACTCTAAAAAGCAGTGCTGCACCAATCCATTTGAAACGTGTATCTGGTACTGCAAGAGCCGCACGTCTTTAGCCACCTGTTTGTAATGCAGTACCCAACACGCGTCGAAAGTTGTCTGGTGGAATGCCATCCTTTTTTTTTTTTGTAGCCTGTCCCAAGTGCATATCCTGTTGTCTTTCCTGTCCCTCCGCGACAAGGAGAGTGTTGATTGGCTGCTGAATCAGACAAAAAAAAAAAAAAAAAAAAAAGGGCGTTGTTAGAGCTTCTGTGCCCACTCGGTTCATCCGTACAAATCGTTCTAACTTGAGGCTAAGCAACTGCAACTGTGCAAGGCCTATTGAGTGGATTACGTTTAAGGGTAGCCAAGAGCTCAAGGGTGCTTCCTCAGTCGCCTGCTGGACGGCCACGACATCTGGCTAATCGTTTGGGGCGATGGATCCAAGGTGAAGAGGACGGGAATCAGTCAGCAGCTCGGTTGCAGGAGCGGTTTGCAAGAGGAAACAACAGAGGTTTTGTGAGGTAACAAACAGGATCGAGACGAGTTGGATCGAGGAGTTACTTACAAGGGAGGGCGTGTCCTGATGGAAGAGACCTTGGGGTTGGTTGCGATGGTGCGGCTGGTTGTTGGGCGCTCCCGGGCGAAAAGGTATGAGGGAGGGAAAGGGAACGTATCTAGCAAGGGAGGGCGAGGATGGGGGAGAGTGAGAGAGTGAGTGGACGAGAGTAAGAGTGCAACCTAAGCAGGAGTGGGTGGGAAGAGTGGGGGAGCGTGGGAGTGAAGAAAGAGAGCAAATTGTGCTTTGTTGTTTGGCCCAGGAAGGTTTGCATTGGACGTGTGCTCATGAAGCCCAGCAGCAGAGACAGAGAGGGAAGGGGGGCAGTCAGGAGGGGGTCATCCTTCTGCCCCGCTTCGGTGCTTATCCACATCGTGAGTCTCCCTCTGAGACCACGCTCTTCTACAACAGCACTTTATCAACTGCATGGTATGACACGGTCAAAGAAAAACACTTCCATGAAACAGCCCACACGATCAACCATTGCAGGCCGATCTAGAAAACAACGCCTGCTTCATGAGCACCGCTCGTCAATTTGTTAGGTGCCACAGACTGTGTCAATCAGCTCTCTGTCTCTGGGTCCACCGCTTGACCACTTTGTTGTTCAGATTGCCTCGAATGCAGCGCCTCTGTGCCAGAAGTAGGCGACTTGAGTTTGGATACCGCAGATGCCATGCTCATCACCTTCTTGCTTGCCTCGCGCAGTCGATGATTCGGTTCTCCTCTGGCCCCACGTTGCTTCAAAAGCCTTCTGTTGAGGTAACTCAACCCTTGCACGTCCTGCACACATGCATCCTCCAAGCAGAGCTGCCCATTGGTCGACATCCAACGCAACTGAATTCGACATTGGTTTCCTTCTCGAACCACATCCCAAACCCACACAGATCCATCACGACCACCTGTGATGAAAGACTGAGGTTCAGAAGACATCCACACAAAATTGTCTGACAACTCTGAAGTCAGTACTTGTGCCGTCGGTGCGTAATTATGATTCCAGCAACAATCTCCCGTCTCCACATCCCACAGCCTCACTTCTCCTTGGGCACTCCAAGAAGCAATGAGGTTGCCACTCGGTGTATAAACAATGGTATACACACTCATCTTATGGCCGACTAAGGTATGGCGACATTCTCCTGATTCAATATCCCATATCCGTACCGCTCCGTCGTGGCTGGCCGATGCAACCTGGTCACCTCGTGGCGAATACACTACACGAGTTGCTTCCATTTGATGGCCAATGAAGATGTGGCTGCACGACCCTGTCTTGACATCCCATAGCCGTACTGTCTTGTCATAGCTCACCGAGGCGATCTGGTTGCCATTTGATGAGTACACAATCCTTAGGATGTCCGAGAGATGACCGGTTAAAGTATGCTGGCAGGTTCCTGTCTCCACATCCCATAGCTGCATAGCGCCATTTTCACCACCAGAAGCTACCAGATTGCCTTGTGATGAATACTTGACCACCCAGATTCGGTGAATGTGGCCAATTAGAATATGTTGACATTCCCCTGTCTCCACATTCCAGAGCCGAACTGTACCTTGACTGGCAGAGGCAATCTGATTCCCTTGTGGCGAAAACTCAACGTCGATGACTTGATCGTCGTGACCAGTCAAAATGAAACGACAAGCTCCGCTTTCGACATCCCATAGGCGAACTGTCCCGTCTCCACTGCAAGATACAAGCTGGTCTTCCGAAGGCGAGTATGCGACTTTGTATACACCTCTGCTATGGCCGGTCATTGAATGGATGCAAACCCCTTTCTCCGCATCCCATAGCAGTATCGAATCGGAACTGGAGGAGGCGATCTGGTTCCGTTTTGGTGAATACTGGAGACCTGACACGTCGCCACGGTGGTGATTTGAGATCTTTCGAGAGACTCCTGACCCCACATTCCATAACCGCACTGTGTTATCGCCACCGACAGAGGCGATGTGATCTCCTTTCGGGGAGAACAGTACCATCTTCACATACGAGGTATGCCCTGTCATGGTATGGCGGCATTCTCCTGTCTCTACATCCCACAATCGTACTGTGTTGTCATAGCTGCCGGATACTATCTGATCTCCTTGAGGCGAGTATGCGACAATGACAATTTCTTTGTCGTGTCCCGACAATCTTCGGGTGCATACTCCTGTCTCTATGTCCCACAGATCAATATCGTTCCTGGGCCGTGTATTGTAGGACGCCATTTGATTTCCCTTTGGTGCTAATACGGAAGACCCAACTGCTCGCAAGGTGCGTTGACATGTTCCTGTTTCCACCTCCCATACTTTCACATCGTTGTTACACTTGGAGATAAGCCGTTCTCCTTGCGCCGAAAATGTGACGCTTGTGACAACCCCACTATGACCAATTAGAATGCTGCGGCACTCCCCAGAAGCAACATCCAAAAGCCGGACTCTGTAATCCCCGCTTAAGGCAATGGTGTCTCCTTTTGGCGAAAACGCTATATCATAGATACAGCCACATCCGGATGTGAAATAGCGGCAATCTCCTGTCTCCACATCCCAAAGCCGTGCCTCGTAACAACCCCAGGAAGCAACCACATTGCCTTTTGGTGATAATACCACATTATAGATCGCGGTGGTATGAGCGATGAAGATATGAAGACATTCTCCTGTGGTGATATCCCAAACTCGCACCGTGCAATCATAGCTGCTTGAGACAATGCGATCTCCGTTGAGTGAATATGCAATGCTCGAAGCTCCATTGTTATGACCACTCAATATCCATGTCCTCTCCCAATTCGATGTCGTATACACGTTGATGGTACCATCTGAGAGAGCCACGGTGAATGTTGACCCGTCGGGCGAATGCATGCATGACTCTACTCCATGGTCATACTTGAGAAACGGTAGCTCGCCAAACTGTACATCTTTCATCTGTGCACCGCTCAAATCCGATCCTCGAAGCGACACATCTCGAAGATTCGCCCTCCTTAGATCTGCCCCTTGTAGATTGGCAGAGTCGAACACGCCCTGGCTGAGATCTGCTCCTGGAATCTGAATACCTTGCAGATCAGCAAACCTGAATTCGACACCAACTCGGACAAGGATAGTGATAGCATTGCTGGCGGCAATACGCCATTTCTTGTCCACCTTTGAGTATTCAATGTAGTCGAGTAGCTGTTGCTTGAATACAGGTTCTTGTTGGACGCGTTCCTCAAGAAACTGGACAAGTGAATGCTCGTTGACAAAACTCCTCCAGACAATAGGTGAACTGAAATCGGATACTTGTTCCATTGTACGGATATCTGGCTCATCAACACCGCGAATTTCGAGACTCAAAACTGAACTCACACTCCCTCGACGGTCGGACGAAGGCACAAGTGTCGTACTCTGCCTCCAATCGTGCGGATCAAATACAGCAAGTGCCAATCCATACTCCAGTAACGATCGATGGATGAATCGGTACTGGTTGCCGTTCCGCGTCAAGGGACACGCTTCGCGTAAGAGTTGCTTCTCATCGTCTCGACTGAAGAATTCTGATTTCCATGAATGCTCATCCTTGTAGCGTGAGTATTCGACAATCGGCTGACCATCTTGTTCTTTGTAGATCGCCACGGCCAGCTTCTTCAAGAAATCAATCCCGTTTCGAGTGAATCCTTCATCGATCAGACTCTCAAACGCTGCTCTCGATTGGGGACTCAATTTCTTCTCTCCAAGTCGCCTCTTTCCTCGCTCCAGCCAGTGCTCGATGAAGTGATCATACAACCCAACCTTGGTGACATGTGTAGCAGAGAGGTGTTCACCAGGATCCATCATTCGTGGCATCACTTCCAAGGATAGTGTCATCAAGAACGGATTCCTGACCAACTCTTTCAAGCTTGGAATGAGGTCGAGTGCCTGCTTGTAATCCTTTGCTCCCCACAGAGGTTGGTGTATCGACACATATTCATTGATGTAGCCTTCAATCTGGCTCTCCGAGAACGGTGTCATCACGGCTTCCTGAAACTGTGCCGACTTGGATTGGTGGTTACGGTCTCCAGGCTGGAAACGATCTCGATAGTCCATTCCGAGATATTCTGTACGACAACTGATGATCATCTTGGCAGTCCATTCGCCCACTTCATTCAGTCGATTTGTTGTGTACAGGTTGTGTGTTTGTTGGCTTTCATCATAGCCATCGCACATCAAGATAAACTTGCGATGCATCTTGAGTTCTCTGATCTGCGGCTCTGTGAACTCCAATCTCCTCAGTTGTTTTGCAATCATGTCGTGCTCTGGTTTGTCGATGGCGGGCAAGTTGATGTGGAGTGGTATGTCGCCATCTTTCTTGTACTTATCCCACAGTTCACGGTCGAGTGCCCTACTGAATGTGGATTTGCCAGCCCCTGGATCGCCCAGCAACAAGAACACTTTCTGTTCACTGTTCAAGAACTCCTTGACTTTTTCCATCAATTGGAATCGAGATTCGTCAGACGCTTGTAATCCAGCCTTGGCTTGAGGTGGGATGTAGACGGTATTCCCTTGCTCCATCACATGTTGCTTCTTTAGTTGGCGCAAGTGACCTTCAACATCTGGTCTGTTCTGAGCACGGTCAAGTAGCGAGGGTGACGCCATCAAGGACGATGTGATTCTCAATGGATACAAGGTGTGGTCCTTCTTTCGACAGGCTTGAATGACTTCATGATCTTGGGAATCCGCTTTCGACTCTACATTTCGCATCATATCACTAGCGACCTCTGTTTGTGTCGAGGCAGCCAGATTCGAGGGTATACAGTTAGTTCGTTGTGTCAACATGTACAGAAACACACCAAGCAGATCTCAGTAAACATTCACTCCAACCCACCTTGCACATCATTCCCAGCTGACGACGCCAGCTTCATGATGGACAAGGATCCATTCTTGGACAATTGCCTGGCTCTCCCATACCGTCCTGTTACCGTACATCTCTCCGAGGAACATGACTGCACATCGTCGAGTCTTTGCATCCCATGTGGAATCGGCTGCAATTCCGCCTAATAGCTGGCACACTCCCCATTGGAACACTGGGTCATGTCGGCAAGGTGCTTCGCAGACTAATCTCTTGAAGTTGGCAAGATGACCACTTCGAAGCAACGACTCGGCTCCTCGCAATGCTGGATACCACGTCAACTTGCGTTTGACGTCCAATCCTTCTTTCATGCATTCCACAAAGCCCTTTCCACTATCAGCTATCGATTTCCCGCCTTCGAATGTAGATTGGGCCAGCTTGAACACCCCGGCTGCTCCTGACACTCCTTGTTGGATATCCTTCAATCCATCCATGAATCCATTGAGATCGAGTCCCTTCACTGCACTCACAAGTCCCGCCAGACCTTGGATCACCTTGCTTGTGCGTCTCAGGGTTGCTTGCCAGATCGTCTCATCATCTGGGACATAAAGTAATGCTTGGTAAGCATACGCCGCTTGATACACCAAGTACGGGTCGGATGTGTTCTTGATCTCATTCAGGTACGACGAGAGGGGTTCATGAAGCTTCTCTCGGTCAAGTCCATTGACCTTGGTGTCGGCCATGGCATCCAGCACACGCGATACAGCCATCGTCAGCAGGTACATGTGGCTCGACGATTGGGTGTGAGTTGCTCTGAGACGAGCACTGAGGAGCTCGAGTATCTTGACCAGATCATCCGCATCGAGGTACCCTTGCTCGGCACAATGTATCATTTGTGCGATCCCGTCAAGCTGATGGATATCCAGCAAGACAGACTGATCGACGCTTTTGCAGAGGTCTCTCAGTAGATATTGAAAGTCGCTTTTCTCCAGAACAGGAGCGAGGCATACAACCTCTGTAACAGCTTTGTCGTCTTTGATCTCCTCACGTCGGTAGGCCCGAATGACATCCGTTGCCAGGACTTTGAGTCGTTCCTGTTCATCCGTATCGTCTTTGATTGCCTGCAGCCATTTTCGAGAGCCTGGTTCTAGCATATCCTCCAGCAAGTGTGCCTTCTTCAAGAGGCTGAGGCAAGCTGCCAACTGGGGAGTCGAGTTGAGGCGTTCATCTGCTTTTGGCAGCTTGGTATCCATGAGAGGGGGTCGAATATTCTTTGCAAAGATGGTGTGAGAAATCTTTGTTATTTCGCCACCTTGCTTTTGTTCCCCCGCAAGACCTTGAGATGACTTTTCATCGTTGGACTTTGAATCCGAGGGGATTTGAGCAGGTTGGCTGTTGATGTTAGAGTCAGAGTCCTGTGTCGGCTGGTAATGCGAAGAAGTGTCAGGCTCTCGTTTGGATCCCTTCATATGCTCCTGTTGACATTCCTGAAAGTCATCCCGACGATGGAATTCGTGGCATTGACATTGGCAGACCTCCTGGATACCATCTCGGTGCCGCACCTTGGGATGTTCTTGCTGAACGCGCTCACTGCAGTTTTTTCAAATGTGGTGCACATAGCAATGGTTTAGAAGGTACTCGTGCTTTTCTGGACAAGCACCATGAGATGCGGTTCTTTCACTTACTTCAGTTTCTCAGCTTTCTTGTAGAAAGCCTGTGCATCATCATGGTGGCCGTGATTATCCAACAGTCTACCGAGGTTGTCATAAGCTGTTACAATCCCTTTGTGCATCGTGGACGTCGATTCCCTTGGAGGATCTTTTCGCTTGCGACAACGAGACCTCGGTATCATGGCATAACACCAAGGCGAGAAAAGGATCGTTTGATTGGCGTGCACCAGCCAGGTAGACATTGGCGAGCTGTAGCGCTTGAATCGGCGAGAGGATATCTCGCGGCGACGAGATGATGTTTCCGAACAACATTGCCACTTTTTTTTTTTTTTCCCCTCCTGTGTTCAAAATGCGATTTGGAGTGAGTGCACGCTCGTATTCTGTGAGCAAAACAAACACTGCATGCCAGCCAGGTGTGAAGTGCGCCCTACCTCTTTTTTTTTGTTTTTCTTGTTTAAATGTGAGTGAGTCGAGACGATGTGGGTTCTCACTTCTCACTTGTTCTAATCAACGGCACCTTTCACAACGAGAAGGGGTTCAGAGGGGGATTAGCAGTTGCAGAGCGAACACTCGACATAATTGTTTGTCCATCGGGGTATTTGTGGATGGCTTACTCTCAGTGAGTGGCAAGTTGGAAATGTGAGTATCGAGAGTTGTCCTTGAGCAGGTGGAGTCGAGTTGATAGTTGGGAAGCGTATTCGCACAGGGGTGGTTACGCGCAGGTCTTTATCGAATCGCAGCTGGCAGCAACTCAGGTGTACTGTACGAGAGGGAAGAGGGAAAGTGCGGCGTTTGTGCTGCGCCTGTGCAGAAAGGGGGGGCGATGCAAAAATGTGGCGGGACCAAACCCTTTCTCCTTCCCTCCGCCGTTTCCCATCGTCATCAGGTCCTCCCTCATCAACTCCACCTCTGCTCATGGTCCAGCCCACACTGAGGAACACCTACCCTCCAGCTGCAAACCGCGTTCGTGCAAGGGCGTCTCCAGTAACATAGACACTCAAACAGCCACCTCACTCATCTTTCGGAACTCGGCACGGTTCCCATGGAGAACGATTCCATGAGATCAGGACCTCAAGTCTGCTGTCGACTGTTATCCCTCGCCCCCATCCTTCCATCCACCAGACCAGCAAGCATGTCAAGGAACTTGGACTTTAGGACCGTCCTTGAGCCCAGTTGACCCAATCTGAAAGCTCCTTCAGCTTTGGATCAGACCGGAGGATCCTGGCCGGCTCCTTTGCGTTGGGTCAGCTTGCAAGTCGCCACTGCCCCTCTTACGCCTACAACCATCCATTCGGAAACACTCGCCATGATCACCAAGGATGTCTACATTGGCATGCTGACAGGTTGACCGCATTTGGTTAAAGGGGAAACCCTTCATCTTCGGTTTTCGTGTGGTCCGCCATTCGGAGAGGAGGGCTCACAAAATTTGAATCGCAGGAGGGTTCCGCCACCCTTTTTTTTTGGGCCTGCAAGTGTTCTGAGCTGTTGAGACACTCTTTTTTATCGACCATTCGCCAGAAGTCGTTATACATACCAGTTGCACATTCTCAGTGGATCGATACAAGGGAGTCGTTTGGACACTGCAGGTCTTGATACCATCGATGGACAGGCAGAGCAATTGGATACCCAGCGTCCGTTGGACCATGTTATTCCTCCTGATAGTTGAGGTGACTACAGCCGAATGATACCTGGATGGGCATTGTGTAGAGGCACCAAAACCGGCTATCACCTGATATCTTACGGCTCTTTGTCGCCAGGCTGAAGTGTGGTACTTCACCTTGAGACCCTTTTGTCGCTAGGCTGAAGTGTGGTCCTTCCGGAGCTCCTTATTGTCGTTTCATTGTGCCACCGGTTGCTCTCTTTGTCGACTCGTTCCCTTTGTGTAACCACCGGGGAAACGAGTACATAACGCGAGGTTCGACCGTCGTCAATAAAGCAGCATTATCTTTCTTCCTTCATCTATGTCCAACGAACCTCTTTCGGCTGTCGTATTCTTTTTCTGCCTCGTCTTTACGACGCACTTCCTTCAGACCATTTATTCTGCTCACTTTGTCCCCAAGACTTCTGCCTTTCCAGCCCTCACGTAGCTTATACACTTCGTCTTTCAACATGGTGGAGAACCTGCTTCTGTCCCTTTTACTGTGCTTCTCAGCTCTGCCTGGGACCACTTCTGCATTTCTCTCTCATTATCGTTCGTTCTCGTCCGAGCCGCTTGTTACTCCTACTCCTCCTCCTTCGTTGTGGGAGATCTCTTTGCAGTACCTATCATCCGCTCTACACTTCTTTTCTCGTTGGTATTCTACCTACGATCTGGTTACACCCTTGTTTTTTTCCTTCGTCTGTCTCTTCTTGTTACTTTATGTTGGTCGTTTTGGACGATCGTCGCCGACCATGATCGTTAACAACCAATCTGTCGCCTCCCTCCGTACCCCTCTGGATTCCTTCGACGAGATCGTGTGGCCCCAGTTTGCGGTGGAGGATGAAATCCCCTTTGATGACTTTTTGACTCGTTTTGAGGAGATCTTTGCCCTCGAAAACCTTCCAGCTTCCGCCAAGTTCGCCTGCTTCCGTCAATGTCTGTCAAGATTCCCGCCTTCGGTCATCCAAAGCTCCCGAGCCCTTGATATTCGAGACTTCGACACCGCCGTCAGACGCTTGCGACCATTCGTATCGATCCCTGAAGAACGGCGAACTGCTAACATCCGCGCTCAATATGCATCCATTCAGCAGTCTCGCGGCCAGTCTCTCCAGCAATACTATGACAATTTTATTCGTGTCAACGCTTCCCATGGCCTTGCCTCCTCCGAATCGTTGAATCTGTTCTATTGCCACATGTTACCGTCATTAAGGAGCCATCTAGCCTCGCTTTACCTGATTGCTGACGAAAAAGGAATCTCGGTGGACCAGCTCTTCAGCCGTATCAAGCGTTTCCTTGACGTTTGCCCTGCTCCTGGCACCTTCCTCCCAGACAGCATTCCGAATTCGACCCCTGCGAGAACAGCATGCGTCCACTGTGGAGGAAACCATGCCGCTGATCGTTGCTATACAAAGTACCCTCATCTCCTACCAACACCCAAGTTGCCCACGATCTCTCTGTTATCGCATGTCGTTCCGCTTAGGCTTCCTACGTTCCGCCTTAATCTGGAAGGAGTGGGATACACCGTTTTGTTGGATACTGGAGCAGCTATCTCATGTATCTCGGCCAGTCGTTGTAACCAAACACCCTGGCTCGACCGAAATTTGCAACGAAGCCCAATCTCGGTGCGTACCTCTTATGGCCGTACCACGCAAACTCTTGGGTATATTGATCTGGCATTCAACAACACCCTTATTCGGTTTCATGTACTGGAAGGCCTGGACGTTGATCTCCTTTTCGGTTGGGATCTAATTGACCGCATGGACTTCACGATCCGCCGAACAGGCATTCTCTTCCATCCCATCGATGGACCCTCCTTTCCCACCTCGCAACCGGCTTTTCAGCTTCCCGACCTGGTCGAGGATTGCCACTTCATCCCGTTTCGACGCCACTCCCGACGAATTAGGGCACATTCGATCCAACCAGTTCAGTCGATTACCGATTTCGATGTAGGTGATCGAGTCGTCGCTCTTGTTGAAGAAAATAGGGACCTCTTTGCGCCAAACCCAAGAGCCCCTCCTCGCACCGACATCACTACTTTTCCATCGATACTGGATCAGCTCTTCCCACTCAGAATTATGCGCGACGACCCGCCGGTCGACCCAGTTTCCGTACCATTACCTCCAATCGAAAGGGGCGATGTTGTGTAGAGGCACCAAAACCGGATATTTCCTGATATCTTACGGCCCTTTGTCGCCAGGCTAAGTGTTGTACTTCCGGAGCTCCTTATTGTCGTTTCATTGTGCCACCGGTTGCTCTCTTTGTCGACTCGTTCCCTTTGTGTATCAACCGAGAAACGAGTATATAACGCGAGGTTCAACCGTCGTCAATAAAGCAGCATTATCTTTCTTCCTTCATCTATGTCCAACGAGCCTCTTTCGGCTGTCGTATTCTTTTTTCTGCCTCGTCTTTACAATGCACTTCCTTCAAACCATTTATTCTGCTCACTTTGTCCCCAAGACTTCTGCCTTTCCAGCCCTCACGTAGCTTATACACTTCGTCTTTCAACAATAGGAAAGATCTACTCTCTCTCCCTCTCTCTCCTTCTCTTTTCGTCCACTTTTATGAATGCGTGAACTCTATCAAAACGTACGCTGGATTGC
>Ga0247824_10000489_pt1 | contig 19639 bp, 19 predicted proteins | sample 13C_PalmiticAcid_FD_194412 | JGI IMG/M metagenome (GOLD analysis project Ga0247824, IMG submission 194412) | Soil microbial communities from agricultural site in Penn Yan, New York, United States - 13C_PalmiticAcid_Day48 | ecosystem: Environmental > Terrestrial > Soil > Agricultural land...
CTACATGGGCTTTCGGTATTCGATCCTCTCGACCTTGACCTCGCCTTCGATCAATTGATATACATAAAGCACTACAACCGATCCTTGCAAATCCATCAGCACGAACGAAGGTGTCACATCCCTAGTAAATGTAGAGGACGAAAGAAAAACACAAGTCCAAGTTAATACATGGGATCCTTCTTTCCCGTTGTCTCTTTCCCTCCGTGTCTCTCGGTCCCCCTCGCTCCCCTCCACCATCTTCTTCTTCTTCTTCAACATACTCGATTTGTGGGTGGTATGCTCCGGTGGCGGATCCTGGGTTAACAAAGAATTTGCCTTCGTGCTCAAACGCCTCAAACTTGTGTGTATGACCGGTCAGTAGGATATCCACGTCCATTTGGCGTGCCGTGATATTAAGGGCTTCCGTATCGCCCCATGGAATGACTTGGTGTCCATGCACAACGCCAATACGAATCGGTCCATGTGTAATGATCTTTGACAAGGGCCAGGAGAGGTTCTAAGGAAGATCCAGGTGAGGGGAGTTTTTTTTTTTTTTTTTTTTTGCGCGTGCGAAGAATCGTGTGACAAAAGATAGGAGGTGAGTGGGGAAATCACTCATGTGGGAGGGTATCATGTCATGCCTTTTTTTTTTTTTCTCTCTCTCTTGGTGTTTGTACCTGGTCATAGTCTCCTCTCACAACCTGAACGTCTCCTGCAACCGATCGAAGGTAGTCCAGTGTCTCCTTGTCACACACGTTCCCTGTCGAGATGATTTGTTGAATCTTTCCTGGGACCTAGCATAGTGGTCAATGAGTATGGTTCAGTCGCGAGGTTGTCCTCATGGGAACGGTGCGTGGAAGGGAAGACAAGAACAAAGCAAAAAGAAGCCCCGAGTGCCTTGCTTACAAGCAGCTTCCTGAACTTGGCTGGCAGGTCATGAGCTCTGTTTGGAATGTGGAGATCGCCTATTACGAGAACCAACTGAGAGGAACAGAAAAAAAAAAAGCAAGGCGGCGAGAGAGCGTGAGACCCCAAAGGAGAGTAAGTGAGTGTGCATGTGTGGTTCAATATAACCGTGCGCCTCCCTGTCCGTTCCCAACTTTGTGTCGTTACTGGACAAAGCGTCGCGGCTACAGTACCATGGTTGAATGCGCTATATCGGGATGTGTTCGTCTCGCTGCTTGGTTGAGTTGTGTTGCGTTGCGTTGCGTTGCGCTGCGTTGTGTACAGGAGGAAAGGGAGAAACGTCCTGGTGATCGATTCTTCTCCGTGTGGTGCCCTTGGCGTGGCTTACACCCCTTAACGGATAGGGTCCCTTTGACCTGTCCGTTCCCTGTCGGTCATGGACATCTCTTGCAACGATAGAGCAAGTCGAGAATGCTGCCGAGGCCACTTCTTTACGATACAAAGCAAAGGATATGATCCACGGAGACCAACGAGAAACGGAGAATGGTCGATTTTTTTTTTATTATTATGGTCGATCGCACGCTTGTCAACTCATCGTCCTTGGCCAACACTTTTCATGAAATTGGTCATTGTCTCTACCTGCGCCCGGTGGTCTTCCTTGGCTGCTGCGAGTTCCTCCTTCAGCTGTGCGTTCTTTTCCTTCAATTGCTCGTGTTCCTTCGCCATCTTTTCCTTATCCTGCACAGTCTCCATCAGCAACTCCTTGAGCAATTCAAATTCCTTGTGCAGTCTTGCGTACCGTCCGTCCGAGAGCTGCAATTGCTCAGAGATGCTTTGCATCTTGGTCTCATAGTGCTGCTTGATCAGGAACTCACGCTTCGACTGATTTGCAGTATTCGCTGCTGCGCTGGCCGTGTTCATGGTCGTGGTGTCCACCAAAAAGTCGTCCCCAGTCATGGATCGCCTAGACAGTTGGTGGTCAATAGCCTGCTCTGCCAAAGTTGTCTCTTTGCTCTCTGGGGCCTCTTGAGTCTCTGTACTGCTGTCTTTGGACTCTTTCCTGTCGCCATTGACAGCAATAGGAAGATCCGCTTGCGTATCCTTGTTGACCATCTCGACCTGTTCACACTGGACAGTCTTATCCAAACTTTCAACTGCTTCCACCTGTGTTGACTCGTCTTTGAACTCTTTGACGCCACCGTTGGCGGTATGGTTGTTACTTTCCCCCTCAACTGCGAGTACTGGTGTCGAGACTTGCTGGGATGTCGGATCACCGCTGCTTCCTTCCGCATCGCGTGCCTCTTTGCTCTTTGGCCGTGTCTGTTGTTTCAATGGTTCGTCGTCTTCTAATGTACGAAAGGTCCTGCCTCTTCCTACAGTACCATTGTCCCCAACTCTGTTCTTCTTAGCCTACGTTGTGACAAGAGCGGGGGAGAATGCAAATCAGTCAGTCTTTTGACCACCCGTAACAAGCTGTCGATCATCGATCATCACCGTCATCATACCAGATCTTCCCTCAACTCTTCGATTTCTTGCTGCAACTGCATCGTCAGATCTACATGCATCTCTAATGAATCCTTCATCGATGCCTTCTCGTCCTTCACGGCTTCCAACGTAGCTATACGTACAAAGTAAAATGGGAAGGGTTATCAGAATCAGTGAACAATGGACGCTCGGCTCATTGGTACGAATGGCCTCTTTGTTACCTAGTGCCGCAGTCAACTGTTGCTCCTTGCTGGCGTTGGTCTGCTGTGATGTCTCAATCTCCGCCCTGAGAGATTCGATCTCTGCCTTCAAGGCGTTCTCGACATCTTTTCGTGCTTGTTCCTCTTTCTGCCTCCGATCCTCCGCCTCCTTGTCAGAGCTTGATGTTGATATTATGGTAGTATCATCCTTGGCCTCTATTTCCGTCCCGTCCGTGCCTTTTCCGTTATCCTCACTCTTTTGTGTACCGTTGGAGAAGCTTGACTCTGTTCCTTCAGAAACCACAGCTGTCGTAGCAGCAGCAGCAGCAGCAGCAGCGGCAGCGGCGGCTTTCTTCTTCCTTGCTTTCTTTGACAGCGCTGGTTGTTCCTTTTCAACCGCTTCTTCTTCAGTTTCTGTATTGGCTCCACCCTCAGCATTGACATCTCCTTCCTTTTCATTCCCTTCCTTCCCGTCGGTTCCAGCAGTCGAGTCCATTGATCGGCGGTTCTCCAATGCTACTAGGCTGGCGCTCGCCTCTTCCAAACTCTTCTTGGTGTCCGAGAGTTCTTTCTCCAAAGACTCTTTGAGTGTCTCCAATTCCTTGACCTTGGCTTCTGCACTCTCAAGAGCACCTTTCATATTGGCAAGCTCCTTGGCCAGATCAGCCTTGGTGCGGGACTCTCCTTCTTTAGCAGACTGTTCTGCTGCTTTCAATTCCTCATATTGAATCTGGAGCTGCTCCTGTTCTTGCTGAACCCTTTTCAGTTCCACTTCTGATTGTTGAATTCGAGCAAGATACCCTTGTTCCCGTTCTGAAGCTTCTCCACGGGCCATCTCCAATTGCTTGCTCATTCCGAGGTGATGCTCTTGACTGACCCGAAGACGCTCCTGTTCCTGTGCCAAAACGCCACGAAGTTGTTCCTCTGCCTGTTTCAGCCCAGCGTGCTGCTGTGATAGTTGGGCATGAGCCTTCTCGACTTGTATCTTGTCCCGTTCCAAGGCACTGTAAGATGTTTGAAGCTGAGAGAGTTCTGAAGAGATCCATTTGAAGGTTTCGAGTTCACCTTGAAGCTTTGAGTGTTCTGACTGGAGCGATTGCAACTCTTGTTCAATTCGAGAAAGTCGCACAACTTCCTGTTCGAGTTGCTGAACATGATCTCGCAAGTTTTGAGCGACTTTTTGCTCGTCCTTGAGTGCTCTGTTGTGTGTATGAGGGACAGAAGGACATTGATCAGCCTTTCAAAGTGGTTTGTTACGACGCCATGTAGATGTTTTTGGTTCGACATTTGAAGATGAGGCGCATTACCCAGCAAGTGCATCGCGAGTCGTGCTCAGCTCCTTGTCAACAGCTTCCTTCTCCTTGCGAATTAAGGTGATGGTATCCTCGTTGGCGACTCCTGCACGTTCAACATCGACCTAGCAACAAAGGGATGGGATCAGTAATGATGCTACCAACACATGGATATCATTGTTTGATCTACCAACTTGCAAAAAAAAAAAAAAAAAAAAAAAGACTACAGATATGGATACCTGCAGCTCCTGATTCTGTTTCTCTAGTGCCTGAATCTTTCCTTGTAACTCTGTAACATGTCTGGGGTATAATGCATTGATCTCGTACAGTTGTTGGTGCAATTTTTCTGTCCGGTTGCCAAGAATGAAAGAAAAATAGTAGTAGCAGAGAGAGGGATGTGAGTTTGGTGACTTGGATAGCTCTCCTATTGAACCGTGGACTGCAAGAGACAATCCTAGTTGCGCCAATTAACTTGGATGTCATACCGTTCTCTTCGATCTTAGCCTGCAGATCTATCGTTGCAGCTTCCAAAACGGTCTGGGACTTTTCCAGCTCTTTTTTAACCGAAGCGCCACCTAAGAGCCACGATCCTCCTGTCTTCTGTTATAAGAACAGAGGTAGAGGGCGCCTAGTTAGTGGAATAATAACAACCGCTTTTGTCGACCGTCAATATGACAATGATGGCATGTTGCCACATACCGCGGCTGCTTGGCTCTGCAAGTTCTCAATCCGCTTTGTCAATCGCTGGTTGTGAAACGAAAGTAGGTCCAGATCTTGGAGTGACTAGGTGGGGCGATGGGTGATGTGATAAACAGCAATGTGCATAACCACTGTGAGGATCAGGCGCAAGAATAAAAACAAGTGTTGCTCTTCCTGCTGCATCCAATATACATTGCTTAGATCCTGCTACCTTTCTCACTTCCTGCTCCTTCTCCTTGAGTGCAGTCTGGATGGCTGCATTCTCTGTTTGTTCCTATGGGGGAGATGATGACAAAGGCGAGTGTACAAACGTCAGAATAGCCGAGCAAAGAGAGTACCCCATCGTTGCTCAGCGGAACCATCCTGCATGTGGACGCTGGACACAATACCTTGAGAACAGCTTTCTTTAGGACGGCATGTTGTGCCTTGATACTGAACACGAAATCGAATGGGCGAAAGAGAGGAACTCGCGTTAGAGGAGACAACGCATAGTGGCCCTTGCATATCCATGCCCCGTTGATTCCAGCTTCCAGATTTCCGTCTTCTCTAGCCGTTGTCCATACCGTGTGTAGTCCTGAAAGAGCTTATGGTACTTTTCAGCCAGCTCCTCCGAGTCGTTCATGCTGCCTCACACTGAGATCTGGTATGTTTCCCTTGTCCTTTGAGACGGCTAGACAGCTTTCTTTGGCCCTGAGAACGGCGGTACTGGCTGTAGAGTGTCCACGATGAGGAGGGAGTGTGATCACAGAGAAAGATGGTGTGAGGCGCTTCTTCTCACACTCAAACTCACTCTACACCACGTGATAATTGACGTGGTGTTTTTTTGGTTCAAAAGCCCGGCGCAGCGCTGATCTCTTTCTTTTTTTTCCACAACAGAAGAAAGAACCTCACACAGAACTGCCTTTTCGCATTAAAGGACATGGCGCCGAGGAAAAAGCAAAGAAGGACCGATCTGGGATCAAGAGATGATGGCAGCTCAATGAGGCTTCTACCGAGAGCTGATCCACCGCTGGACCACCTTCTATTGGAAGGAGTAGCTGTCCCTTGAACCCCCCTTTTGTGTTCGCTTTTTATCCGAATGCTCAAGAGTGCTTTCTTGTTGAAGGACCCTATTTCTTAGTGGTCAGCCTTCACAAGGCTTCCGAGTTATTCAAACGGGGGGTGAAGCTGATGAAAGGGAGGGGACTTGTCTTCTTTCTGGATTCACTTTGCTTTCTCGGCTTGTTGCCTGGGCTGACCCAATTTTTGGCGACACCCTTCGGGGTGTTTATACTATCCTTTTCTCGAAGAACAGAAGCTGGGGTGGGAGAGAGAGGTGGGGATAGAGAGAAGAGGGAGGGATTGGTATGTGTATTGGAGCCGTTGCATTCGAAACCAAGTCGCAACACATTGGACATCATATTGGTCGATAAGATGGGCACAAGTTCAAGGCTCTTGCCTCTTTTCGATGGTGAGGACTGTGATGTGTTCATTGCCTTCTGCACTCAAACTCTTCTACATGAACCACATCACTAGATGGATCAAAGGTACAAGAGAGAGTCTCAATGTCAGCGTCTATCCAGTTCCTTTTTCGGCACTTCAAACAGCAGAAACACTCGTCAACTCGAGGATCTTACCTCGCTCCAGCTCCGGTCTTACGGAGGAATACGACCTAGCCTCTTCGGCGGCTTCGGTGGACCCCGAGTCCGTCCAGCGTTCCTGTGGGGAGTGGAAGCGCGCCCGGAGCGCCACCAGGTGGGCGTAGTAGGCCGGGGGGACCGCCGACACGGCCTGTGTGCACCTGGCCTGAAGGTGACACAGCCTGAATGTAAACTCTTGGATGGTGTCAGGCGAGAACCCATTCTCATCCACCAGCACAAAATATCGGGCAGGTCTGGCAGTGCCTAGCAAACTAGCCTGGCTTTGCAAGTAAAAGTCAAACTCTTGCGGATGCACAATGTCCGTGTCCACGACGAGGCCCGATTTGCAATTTCCAGTACGGTCGGCATCCTGGGGTTTCGGGAAGAATCGAGTGTGATGTCCTCTCTGCATCACTAAGAACGTCACTTGAGGCTGATAGCCTCCCTCGAGCGCCATGCAACCGGCCTTAATTGCTTCAACCTCGAATTTACGAACGGCTGCGAACTGGCCCTCAGAAACTCCGTCGCGGTAAAACACGATTCGCTCTGGCTTCTGTCCGCAACTGGCAGAATCATGTAACCAAGTAGGAGGGAGATCAGATGGAAAGAGTGAGAGACCTGTAATCATGCTTACCAGATGGTATACAATGAAGACAGCAAAGGGTAATAGAACACTAATCGACTTGCCTTTGATAAAATGCCTTTAGGAGCTCCACGACCATCGCGCTGAGGTCCACGATGACTTCAGTTCTGGCTGTTTGGATACGAATCGAAGTTGCATAGCGAGCGGCTTTGGAATCCATTGAACCCACCAGTGCGGCGATGGATGGTCGGACACTGTCTCCCGCTGCAGGATGAGATACATCGGCGCCAAAAATGATCGTCGGCTTTTCCTTCAACACCGGAAGCATGGTAGGCGCCAGCTCCGAGTTCATACCTCCAAGTTTGACGTTCATCTTTAAACAGACGTTGGCACAGTATTGCTTCTTTGGGGCTTGGGTGTGCTTGACTTGCACGCACTGGGACGCAACTCCAATCACTGTGTCTGTAAGCCGCTTGATCTCTGCGTAGAGCGATACGCCTGTGTTGGGGAGGATGCACAAAAGAAGCTGAGGCTGACTTTTGACAGAGTTTCCGACTCCGAGCCACGCCTTCTTGAGTCCTTCTTCGATCACGCCTCGAGGATTCACGTAGGAAATTGGAGGGTCCTTGTTCACGATGAACAGCCCGGTGTCTACACAGGTGACGACCAACTCTCGGACAAAGTGGCTCACTCTCGAGGAAGGAACATCCCTCTCATTGCCAAAAACAACGATGCCCCATGCCCCAAGGCTCGCGCCGGCAACGACTTTCTTGCCGACCAAATTCCAGGAGCCGTTCTGAGGGGTAACATGGGGACTTTGCGACTTTGGGTGATAGTGGATCAATGGCGCTGGGAGGAGTCGACCTTTGACTGTGACCATCTCAGATGACACCTTGACTCCAAAGTCCCTTAGGTGCTCGTTATTATCGTAATCCAGGATCTGAAGACCCTGCTTGATAATGTTGGCTCTAGAACGCGGCGGCTGACAAGTGAAACTGATCATGTCTGTGGTCTGTTGTTTGTCCAGCTTCTTGCCGTATCGTTGACCTTGGACGACGAAGCACAGTTCAAGTGGTAACAGCGTGTTTTTGGCGATTACGACGCATGGCTGCATTGGAAACCGTAACTTGATGTGATACGTCTCCTTGAAATAGTTCTCAACCGTGATTTCACTCTCCGTCCCGTTCAATGTGGTCATGAACGTCGCTTCATGAGCAGACATTGGTGAAAGTCCTTTAATCTTCCTTGAACGACTCGACTGCCCGCGATGTCCCGTGATTATTAGAAGACCTCGGATGGTCCTCTCAACTTTTTGCCAGTTCAAAGGTGGTGTGGTGCGCAGAAGTTCATCTAGTCACGTCCAGAAACATCAAAGAGTAAGTCGAGCTTGTAAAAAATGACCACCTCAAAGTCTACTTTAGAGAAAGCTCAACAACGTCATCTTACCTGGACTTCTGAGTCCTAAGATTTTAGCAATGATATCGGTCAGGGGACCAGACTGGAAGAATGCCGTGGCAGAGACGTCCACATTGATCATCACTCGGCCTAGAAACGGTACGTGAAGTGACACGCCAAAGCGACTGTGAGCTAAATCGGAAGCCAAAAAAAAAAAAAAAACGCGCTTTTCGATCCATGTTGAGGACACTTACCAAGGGTTGGTCGTGCTGACTGATAGAATCCGCGCCATGCTTCAAGCGGGCCTGACAGTTGCTTTTTGTGTTCTGGTGTGAAAAATGATCGGCCGACCGGGACAAACAGCAGAGATGGCTTGTGACGAATCAGGACGTCCAGTGCCATGATACCGGCGAGAACTTGACTGTTAACCTCTATTTCACCGCGGGTGTATCTAAGCAGCTCCGCCATGTCTATTGAGCCGACCTTGCGGAGCTTTATCTTGTAGCGTTGCGCATCCCCTGGCAAGCTCTCCTATAACGCCAGGATTGAGTTGTAGAGTCAGAAAGACTATCAGTGCCGCTCATGGCCAAATGTAATACTCAAGAAAGGCCTCTTTCGAAACATACCTCGAACAACCGGCTGATGAAAGGCAGTTCCTTTGATGTGAACATGTTCTGCCGACCATCGTACACTGGACGGATACCTGCCATGTCACTGTCAACACACTTCAAAAGCTGCTCGTAGAGCCGTCTGCGCACGGGTGGCGGTACATCCGGCACTAGAGCTACGTCGTATTGATGGACTTCAAGGCCCTCAAGCCCTTGAATCTCATAATGGTTCGTTTGAACCGTCACTGGCTGTCCAGCTCTGCCTGGTCCTGGACGCGCGTGGGACATTATGATAGCTTGGGTGGCCATGGTTTGCGAAAAAGATGATAGGGTGATAAGATGCAACGCGACAGCGTGGCTTGATAGATGCGAAAATTTATCCTTCCAGTCGTTGATCTCTGGCCATGATGAAAGATGGTCGTCAGCCAACGTGCCCATCATTTGGACAGCAAGATTGCAGGACAGGCGTGGATATCCATTGAAGCGTTTCCCACAGGACCATACATCTTCGGTAGGAGCATTTGGGCTGGATGGCAATCGCCCTTGGAGTACACTCATCCTTGCATATCAGCACTGTCACTGTTCACAGCGAGAGCCTGCCAATTGTCTTGCCATCGTCTCCATGAAACTCTAACGAGCTTTATTGTCCTTAGCGATAAGTTTACATGCATATGCCATTGTGTGCCCAGGGACAGGAACGGCCCAAAACCTTGATTTTCCCCCTTCCCCTAGCTCTAAGTGAACTAGAGTTTTTTTTTGCATTGCCACCTCGAAACACAATATATATCGGGTCCTTTTCATCCGTTTCTCACACAACACCACCTCTCTCTTGTCCTTTGCCCTGTTGCTCTCCCAAGTACATCCATATCCCCCAAGCGCTGACTCTCCGCCATGTGGTTCCTCTGTTTTATCCTAGCCCTAGTGCTGCTCATCAATGCCGTGACCGCGCAATCCAACATCCCAAGACCAGCCACGCTTCCGCCTCCCAGAGACCTTTCGGTTCTCGGCATCACGAGTGGAGCCATCATTGCCTTGAGAACGATGTATATGCCTGCACTTGAGAGAGACCAAGGGTATCTCACTGAATGTGACCAATGCCATCAAGACCATGATAAACTGGCCACGTATCATGGTACCACCAGGTTCGCCAAACCATCCCAGTTCAAGGTCGAAGTGTACTGGAACAACGCGTGGGGATATCCCACTATAACCTTGCAAAACATGCATAGTCAGGAGTACCTCACCATTGCCTCGTCTTCTACTGGCGGCGCCTATGGATCATTCACTAAGAACGACAAATACTTTATGAGTCGGTGGGCAGCGGTGGTTGTCACTTATGATGAGAAAAACTTTTATCTTGCTTTGATGGACTCTATTCCTGGAATGCTCAATGACCCTCACTTTGCAAAGCTGTGCGATGGCTGTCTCACGGGCGGCGAATATGTGCTTGATCTCGGACCCGAGAATGGAGCGGGCTTGCGGGACTACCATGTCTTTGCCGTTGAGAGGGTCAGTTAAACTGCCACTGTAGAGTGGTGAGAGCCTTGGAATGGTAGACACTAGAATCGTTCCAATCGCGTTATAGAAAGTCATCAGGCATGCAGATCTTGGACAAAGTAAAACATTCCTTGGTATCAATTACAGATAAAGCTATGACCAGTGAGTCCTATGAATATGATAGAGAAGAGTTCTCTTGAACGAATTGGTTCAAGAAGATGAGGTCCTCTCTGGTTGCCAATAGCCGACCTTTTTATCCTCTCCTGAGCATTCGTATCAACGACTCATGAGATCTCGGGCGGTGATCTCGGGTCAGCCCTTCCATGGTCCAATGTAACCGACCGCAACTTTGAAGACGAGCACCATGCTTTATGGTACCTCACGGTGTATCATAGACATAGCCCCCTCGTGCATTCAGGAACTTGAATGGGTTTGGGATATATCTCCTCTCCACACAACAGAAACCACCTTGTCTTGACCAACTCGGACTGTTCGCTGAAAGAGTCTACCTTTACATCGTCTCTTCTGAGACACCCCTGATCCCTGTGAATATCTGTATTCTTAGCGAACCCTTGATTTCCTAACAAGCCCAAGTAGCCCTTCCCTAAATATACTGTAATGGGCCAGGGTGCAAAGATCAATTGTCACTGAACAATGCTATTGTTGTTTTCCGGTGACAAAGTGAGACAGTCGACTCTGTATGAACGCGTCCAAGCAGCAGGAAAAAGTGAGTATAAAAGGGCCTTCTCACCCCCTCCTCTCCATACTTCACCACACAACACCGTCTCTCTCTCTCTCTCTCTCTCTCTCTCTCTCTCTCTCCTTTCTCCTTTGCTCTGTCATCCTCCCTAGCTAACTTCACATCATCCAAGCATCTTGTCGGCTATCCGCTATGAGGGTCCACTGTTTCGCCTTGGCCCTGGTGCTGCTCGTCAACGCCGTTACCGCGCAAAGACCAGACACGCTTCCGCCTCCCAGGGAGCTCTCGGTTCTCGGCATTACGAATGGAAGTATCATTGCCCTGAAAACAAAATATGAACCCGCACTCAGCAGAGGCCAAGGGTATCTCACTGTGTGTAATAACTGCCATCCTGAGATCAGATCAGTGGCCACACATCATGGCACCACCAAGGACACCAGCCAGTCCCAGTTCAGGGTCACGGTGTACCCGTACAACGAATGGGGGTATCCTGTGATATCCTTGGAAAACATGGATAATCACCAGTACCTCGCCCACACCGAGTCTTCCATTAACCAACGGCGCGTTGACTATGGAACTTTCGATCCGAACGGCCACATGGAGTTTTGTCAATGGGCAGCGGTGGTTGTCACTTCTGGTCAGGAGAACTATCTTGCTTTGATGAACCCTATCCCCTCTCGTCATCCGCAACCCCAATTCGTAAAGTTGTGCCATGGCTGTATCATTACCGACAATTATATCCTCGATTTCAGTTACGACAGTGGAGCAAACTTGCAGGACTACCAGTTATATACCGTCGAGAAGGTCTAGTAACTGCCCACTGTAGAGTTGTGAGATCGGACACTAGAATCGTTTGCCATAGCGCTATAGAACTGAGCCCTCCTTTCAATGGTCCGTTGTTTAGATCAATGACAATCAATTGTTCCAACATCATCAGCAGCAATAACCATGGATTGGATAGAGAAGAGTTCTCTTGAATGATTTTAATCACGACTTTTTCTGTGCACTCGTTCAACAGCATACCCCCTGTGTGGGTCTGGATGGGTTGCGATCAACGATGGAAGCCGTTCGTTTTATCGTGGTCTTACTTGGAGAGTGCCCATGACACAGCCTCCTTGAGTAGCGGCAGCCCATAAAACTCGGCAATGTTCTCAAACACCCGCATCTTCCGCAGATACTCCATCCTGCCCATCGTTGTCACAAAGTTTCCTGAGCACTCACACCACTCTCCAAGAAAGTCTGCTTTGACACGTCGACATTTGACACACTTGAGATCCTGCGTCTGGTACTGGCAAACCATCCTTTCCATAATGGCAACCATGGACTCTTCAATGGCCTCACGGTCATATTCTTCCTTGCATTCTTGGCATCGCCATGCTCCCAGCACCATCTCTCCAGTGTCCTTCTTGATCTTTGGCAACAAATGTGGGTCTCGACAAAAGTCCAGGTCTTGGCAGTAGCTACAGTATGAGCAGATCACTCCTCGAAGCACAAAGCTCTCACACGGGTTTTGGAAGATGGCCTCTGGCGCAAACTCACGCACCTCGATCAGATCCAGCAGATTCTTGCGCAACACCCGAACTTCGCGTTCAACCGATGTATCAATGCGAAACACCGATGCAATCGACTTGATCAGCTCCAGAGGTGGGTTGGTCAGATCCAGATGTGAGCCAGGCTGTCGGGGGAATGCAAACATGAACGCCTGCTGAGGATCCTTCACAGAGTCACGCTTCTTGGCCAGAATCTCGGGGAACACTTTGAGCAGTCGTCTCGATATCTGTTGTGAAATCAGCTTCTTCTTGAACGCAATGACTTCCTGGTTCTTCTTGTCTGCCTTTGTACCTCCGTTCGTTACCACGCTATCGGCGTCCTCTGCATCGGCTGAGCCATTCATCGTGCTCTTGACTGTTGAAAGCTGCTTCTGATGTCTAAACTTGTAGACCTGATCGATAAACTCTCCAATGGTCACCATGAACTCTTGATGCAATGCCAGAGGAAGGTACTGTTGAATGTTCCACTGCATGTGAATATCTCGGTTCAGCTGTGTCAGAATCGTTGGTTGGTCTTGCTCCTGAACTTCATCTGGGTTCGGACAAATGATCCCTCCGTAATTAGCACAATCCATCCAAAGTAGCTGTTCCCAATAATGGATTGGAAGCAAGTCAATGGTCATGAACAACGGCTTGGATTGGATGTGACGAATGATCCAGCTGCAGTACGCGTATGCATTTCCCACTGATGGCTTCGAGGTTGCAATTGTCAACTTGTTGAAGTTGCCCAAGACTACTCGAGAGCCCAGTCGCTTGAACTCGGCCACAAGTTGTAAAAACACCTTCTTCATCAAGTTGTGCACCAGTGCATACATGCATGGGTCATACAACTTTGACGCCGGATTCGTCAGCCATCGATGGAAGTGCCCCATCAGACTCTCTGCAAAAATGCTCTGTGTCTCCGCCAACTCAACGGCCCATCCCTTGACCATTCCTTTGATAATAGCGAATGCCTGCGCGGATGCTGTGCCTGAACCTAACGCAATCACACTTGATACCTTTCCAGCATTGTAGTCGTCCAGTGTATGTGAAGCATCCAGTGCCGTGTCAGCCCCACCCTCAAGTTCATGGATGAGACTTGATTGTAGGAGTGTGTTGACCGCAAGATGGAGCATGTCCATTTCCAAACATACAGTCTCGTAGTGCCCTGGGACATTGATGTTCGGATCCTGCAGCTCTTCGGTTCCTGAAAGATTCTCGTCGTCCTCTCGACCGCCGAGATCCGGTTTATTTGACGGGGACCACCACATCAACATGTCGTGCCGTTGCAGCCTTCTCGCCAAGAGAACATCGGTGACAAAGACGGGCGAATCCTGTTCAATATTGCACACAGGGATATCAGCATACCGCGCCAGCGCAATCTGCTCTGTCATCCATCCACCAACTGTCAAGAATTGGGCCAGCATACGCCTGGTTGCATTGGTCTGCCAAGCGAGTGCCTGGAATGGCTTTGAGCTCTTGGTGCATGGCATGAAGATCAGTGGGAACTCTGAAAGAATACTCATGCCGTCAATCAACTTTTGCTTGGACCTTGGCGAGTGTAAGATAACTGCTGTCGCTCCGCGACGTTCGTCCTGATACCTGCTCAGACACTTGGCGAGACCCTTAAAGGCAGCCTTCTCGTTTGATACGTATTCGACATCAAACTGAAGCTGTTCAGAGTACGACCATATTTTGTTGACCCTTCGATTGGATTCCGGTAGCTTTTCGATCTCGGCCTTGACTGACTCGTATATCCTCGACATGTTTGGCATCTGGCCTTTCTGTCCTGGTGCATCAACCACAAAGACAAAGACTCGGCCATGAACGGATGAGAAAAGCGCAAACAGATGTCGAGTGTCTGTTGTGGCGTGGTAAAAATAGAGGTAATTGAGCGACCGATCATCCTCCAGGTACGGCATCTTGTCCATGTTCTCTGGCTTGAGGTCTGACAGATCAAAACCTTCGTCCAAACCACGTTTGGCACGATTGCTGACAGAACACACGCAAGTCAAGTTGATGATGGCGCGGTACAAAAGTGGAAGCTGGGTCTCATAAACACCCTCGACATCCGGATGACTGAAAAGGCTCGACAAGTTCTTGGATTCCTTGTGATAAACACTCTCCGGCATGGTGAATTGGTACAGGTGCAGACATGGATGGGCCCGTGGTAGTGTCCGCACTAATTTCTGCTTTGGAAAGAGCCTTGTCTCATTGTCGGCATCCTCAATGCGACTGTTGACGTAGAATATTCGAGGGACTGAGAGTCGTACCGAGTGCAGCGTCTTGTCGATCAAGATCCACAACCGAAACTCGCCGGGTAGCTCAGTCTCGACAATCTGAATGATTTGCCAGAACTTGGTCAGAATGTTGGTCGACTGTTGCTGAATAAATCCTGATAGCGATCCTGCCGGTCCTTTGGCTCGCGATTGGCCCAGCGCTTTTCGTTGTGCTCGTTCGAGTCTTTGTCGCTTCCACTTGATCTTTTGATAAGCCAAGAACCCATGGTAGTCTGTGAGCATGTCCGGCATCTCCTCAGGGAGTTCGAGCTCAAGTATTTGTTCCTCGGTCGTCTTTTGCTCTCTCAACGAACGCTTCCCCTTATTGCCCTTCATCAATTTGTGAACAACAGGCCGTGAGGGACCGTTGGACTGGGCACCTGGTCCAAAGTCCTCCAGATCCATGACCACATCCTTTTCGGAAGTTCGTTTTTCGGCGGGTTTGAATGCGTCTGTGATCCTGTGCTGCTTGAGCTTGTCATCCATTGCAACGACACGCTTGAAGAGCCAGTCCGGATGACGAACACGAGGCACTGGGTTGGGGACCTTTTGCATCGCTGCAGGAATGGTAATCAACTTTTGGATCACCCCTCCAAATCGTTCCAGATAGTAGTGCCAATCCAGAATTGAGCGAATGTCAAAGTCTTGCAAGCTGCTGTCCTTTAGCCATTTCCTCAGGTAGAACTTCATCACTGCTGGTTCTGCCGAGAAGATGGCAACCGGAATGGCTCTTTCCGTCACAGGGCTACCGGCTGGTTGTGCTGCAATGATGAACTTGCAGTTCAATCCTTTGTCCTTGACCATTTGATCCCCCAAGAACTCGCCCAGACGTCTTGCTGTACTGATTGCCGTCGACTTTTGAGCTCCATATTCTTCCAAGGACTTGGTCATGTTTTTGTTCTCTGAAATCAGATCAATAAGATCGTTGTCCTCCAGATCCACTGCTTTGCTGTACAGGACATCAAGCCACTGGTTTGAAACCCTGGCCACTGCCGCGTAACACTCTTCAAGGTTCGATCCCTCCAGGAAGACCTTGAACAACTGCGACTGAAAGTTTTTGATCAGCTTCAACTCTCCTCGACGTTTGACTTCAAAGCCCTTCAGCTCTGCAACCGATCCGTCCTTGTTAAATACGGCGTAGCGCTTCTTGAGTAGCTTGTCCGCTTCCTTTGACGATGGCAAGATCATGGCGTGGTATGGACCATCGACCTCAAAAAAGATACTATTCTCCTCAATGGTCTCGTACTCGAATTCATCCGGGTTTTTGAGAATCTGGTATTGGTTGTTTGTGAACTTGTCATGTACCAGATGGTTCAGCATGGTGCATGGATAGGAGATCGGAAACTTCTTGCCGTTCTTGAGCTTGAACGCAAAGTTTTCTGGGAATGTCTGAGGGATAATGCACCAAATACCGTCTGTGTCCAGTTCTAATGGCCGACCGATTTGCTCGACAAGTTGACGCGCCATCTGAATAATTCTCGCTCCTGTCAGACATACGATACCGGCCATCTCCATGGAATACCATCGAGCTCCCTTTCGCATGACGTACCCGTAAAACGAGTTTAGAATACACTTGTGTGCAAGTTGCAATGAGTCGTACAAGACCACCATCTTCTTTGCATTCTCGATCTCGACTAGGTCCCCGGATGCCAGCGCCTTGTCCACATTGCCCTTCCACTTTTTGTGTAGACCCTTGTATTCATAGCGACGATCACGGAAAGCCTTGACAGTGTCGACATAGAATGGATTCTCTCGCTGGCAGACAATCGCCTCACGCTCCATGACCTTGGTCTCGTGTGTCTTGCGGTAGACCTTCCTTGAGTATTCGGCAATGCGCTTCTTGATCAAAGCTGCTTGATCAGCCTCGCTCAAGTTGTGAAAGGTCTGAGGCTCGTCCCACGGTCTCTTGCCAGGGAACCGCTCAGATTCCAGCTGGTTCTTGATCATATTGTACTCGCTCTTCTTGGCAGGGAAATACTCTCCACGCCATGACCATGTCATTCGCCGGTCGCAATTCTTTCCAACCCTGTTGAAATCACAGGCGGCGCAGGCGGATTCATCAATAATCGAATCTGGCTGAAGGCGATTGGTGAGGATAATATTAGGATACATTGCTGCAACGTCCAAATGATAAACGTTGGGATTCTCCATTCGATTTGGTCGGTCCCTTAGATCCAAAAGAGGCGCGGTAATAGCCGCTTTGACCTATCGACAATTCATGTCAGGCAGTGGGGTAATGTGTCTGTCAGCTTGCGAGGCCTTCGTGTTGGGATGCGATTTAGATCAGGATGAGGCATAGGGTGGACGTAATACTCACTTCCTCATAGTTCGTCACGTCATCCATTGAGAGTTTTCCTTCAACCTCAATGCTGAACTTTAAGGCGGCATCCAAGTCGTCTATCAGTTTCTGAGCGGTTTCAGGTACGATGTTGAACTGGTTGGGAATGTCGCTCCTGTAGACACCAGCCTGCAAAGCCTCAACGTGACCACCAACGTACGTCTCGCTCTCTATCAGGTGTCCGTTGTACATTTTGTTGTAGGATTCTGTGTGCTTGTTAGGCATGATGATGTTTCCTTGGTAAGCCTCAACCTGCCAAACGGTTATAGAAAAAATCAGATCAGTCAGACGTTCATTTTTCTTTTTTTTTCCTCAGTAGTTCATTCCAGAGCTTTTCAGCGACTAATGCTTACCATGAGAAGTGTCTCGCAAAGTGTCCCAGATCCCTTTCTCAACACCTCGTCAGGGTTCATCGGAATGATGTTGCATAGAGAAAAAATGAAGGGATGAACATATTTCATGTAGAGATAATACGTTGCAACGGCATCGGAGACCGAATACTGAGCCAGTGTCTGTGGTCGCTCGCTTGCAAACCTCGTCATGTCCTCGGGATCCAGTTCCAGTGGGTTATAGCCCAGCTTCTCTTTTGTCACAGACTTGAGGCCCTGGCTTCCCATTGGCAGGTAGGAATCACGTTTGACCCAACGGAAGGCATCCATATGCACAGCAGTCTTGGACTTGAACTCCTCTTCCTCATCCTTCTTGACGCCAATTTCCTATATCAATCATCCAAAGAGTAGCTCTCAGCATTTGCTGCCAACAACCCAGCCATGCCTGCGTTAACCTGAGGGGCAAAAACGCACGAGTACTCTTCTTACATGGTACATGTCAATGCCATGGATCTTGGCTCTTGCTTCAACGAAAGGCCAGTCGAAAAAGTCTCCGTTGTATGTGACAAACACCGTAGGCTTTACTTCCTGAATATGGTGGAAGAATCGTCGCAGACAGTCTTCCTGTTTGTATTCAAGATCAATTGGTGGTCAGAGTCGCTCCTTTAGGTATCCTTGATCCAGACCCGATTACACACATCGTCCCGGTGTTGGATAATACCTCAGTCGGCTCATTGAAGATCGTAAACAAGCCCTCATACTCGGGCTTGGGGGTATATTCAAAGTCCTCAATGTCCTGCGAAACAACCTCACGGTTCGTTATCAAATAACCCTATACAATCAACACACTGTCAGCAACTGAGCATTGATCATCGAACATCTTACGCAACATTGGTACCTATCCTTACTTGTCCGTCGATCATGTACGAAATCATCATCACCGTATCAATCGATGCGTCTGGAAACTTGAGGGGGAGTTTCGTTGTTTCAATATCAAAGGCGAACACAACAGGCTCTGCACGAGCAACACGATCCTTCTCCCGCTTGATCTCTACATCCGTTGAGGTGACATTGACATTATACCAGAGTCCGATGCGGATATCTGCATGCATGAGAAGAGTAAGAATATGTCAGTGTAACGGAGAGAGAAAAGTAACCTGCATGTGGCGAGAAATTCTGTTATACAAAAAAGTCGATCGGTGGTTACCTTTATCAATCGCCACACGAATAGTGTACGGAACATCGTACTCACGAATATCAATGATATGGTCCAGACCATCCCCTCCTCCAGCTTTGGACGCAATGGGTTCTCGATCCATGCCCATGTCCGCGGAGGCGCTAACGACTTCTGCATATGTATCCAAAGCCGACATTTTGGACAGATTGGCTTGGGCTGCTGGCAATAGGACCCTGCGTACCGACAACAGATCGCCAACGTTCCTGAAAGAGAGTTTGAGGAATGTGCGGGTGTTCCCTGACAGATGATTTGGCTATCGATATGGGGAGGCCATGCAAATAATCCTTAGTCTTTGTGCAGGCCTGCAAGTGACCAAATCCGCGACTAACAGCAAGTTTCTTCTCCAGTTACCATTGCCAAATCTTCCTTTGGCACTCGAGTTATCTTCTCCACTACGCTTTCGAATCTCCTGCGGATAAATTCCTCGACATCCCCTTCAAGTCCAACCTAAGGATCATGACTGTTAGATCAGAAGAGCTGGGTTGTTCTGATGAGTTGACTGCATGACAGTGCAGAGAAACTCACCTTGGAGACTATGAAGAAGTAGGGACTATATTTGACAGTCGTCTTGAACATCTCGCCATCATCCTGGATAAAGTAATAGTCGATCGCTGCTCGTCCTGTTGGCCAATCCTCGTCCCTGACAATCGTCTACCATTCAGTCGTTGGTCGCTCATAAATACGAAGAATGCATAGTAAGAGTGACACTGCACCACCAGCTGTCTTTTGTTTTCGCCTTACCGCATGCTGATTAATAAGCCAACCCAGTTTCTGGGATCCGTCTTGGAATTTGAAGAACCCTAGCTTCTCGTCGATCTCGTCTTGCATGACTACATCGTCGAATCGCTGCTCAGCGTATGTGCCTTCATCGCGGGTAGTGGCAAAGGGTTGCACGACTGCAACTGTCTTTGACTGTGCGGATGGTGCCCTGTAGGCTCTGCCTCCCCTTCCACCCCCACCACCC
>Ga0247824_10000490_pt1 | contig 19633 bp, 25 predicted proteins | sample 13C_PalmiticAcid_FD_194412 | JGI IMG/M metagenome (GOLD analysis project Ga0247824, IMG submission 194412) | Soil microbial communities from agricultural site in Penn Yan, New York, United States - 13C_PalmiticAcid_Day48 | ecosystem: Environmental > Terrestrial > Soil > Agricultural land...
GTCGTTCGCTTCTTTTTTTTGGGGGGGGGGGTGTTCTTTCTTGCCTCGGTAATTGGCCGTTTCTCGTTGTCATTCTGGAGGTTCTTTTGTCTGTTCAGCCGAACCTCCTACAGCAATGAGACTTTCATAGGTGTTCATCGTTTGCTTCCGGTCGTTTATGTCGAAGAACTGGTCTTTGTAGAAAAATGTCGTTGTCATTCGCTGTTCCAGGCTGAAGCTGATTGAAGAATATAACACTGATGGCGGTGAAGGATTCATAACCAAGACTATCGACGCCGTCATTCCCTGTATCCTTGAATCAATGCCATTCACAAGGTGATCTTGAAGTGAAGGCGGGATGGGGGCGACGTTTATAGCAAGGTCCAGTAGCGCCTTATGTCCAGTTTTTGAGGTGTGTTGTCGTTCACGATCACACCAGCTGCGATCTGTGAGAATGAAGGGAGGTTCAAATATCAGGACCCGCTACTCTTGGTATGGCCACTGGTGACTTTATCGATTGTTCTTCTCAACTTACTGCTGGATTGCCTTTGACGTCGGGTCTGAGAGCTCATCTATTACATCTGTATCCTGCTATCATATTGATCGTCCAGTTTATCTCTCAAGAACTGCTTCGGTGTCGCAGTGCACGTCCGCAGTAACATATTTTTGTCCATGTCCTGAATGGCGCCGTTATCCAATCCTGTCCCGACCTCGACTTGACTGGCGGCCGCGCTGAAAATGCAATCTGAACCCTAGAAATGGTTCTAGGGTAGGGTAGTCGAGGTAGGGAAAGGCAAAGAAGAAAGCAGCTCAACGACACGAGGTGGAAACTGATAGCGACGAGGCATCACGTGTAGTTCGTTGCCCCATGATGAATCAATGCTGCCGGTATTGAGTGTCTTCAAGCATTCATGGTGTATCCTGAAGTGCAGACTAGGTAGTTTGCACTGCTCCTGCACCATTGTTGTCACCTCATCGTATCACTAAGCAGACTCGCCGCTGGAACTCTCCGTATCAAATGAAAAAGGCAACTCTTCCTGGATCGACCTCCGTCAGTCGTTGCAATGGTGAGGTTTCCGTTGCTCAGTTGATCCAGGCAAACCTCAAACGCCTTTCGGAAATGAGAATCGAGACCGTGGTCGCTGTGGCAACTCCTTCGCTTTGTCTAGCACTTTTTGTCGTCATGGGACTCTAGCTGATTCATGAGCATAGTAGTTTGAAGACCTGGCTGGGGTCCGGACTTTATTTCCATCCCTCTTCTTTTCATTTTACTCTCGTACTCGTCCTTTCTCTCACGCGTCCAGTCGCCTCCCCATTCGTCATTGTATCCAACCCTCCTTCCTGAAACCCACTACGCCTTCTTCCGTGTTCAATGGCGTTGTCCAGATAATTCATCCTTGCCTCCTGAACTAGGATCGCTCTCATGACTCGCTCACTCTGACAACGCTGAAGCACCCTATGATCAACATAATCAACTTTTGGTAGATGTTAGATAGGAAAAGAGTTAGATGCAGAACATCGCAATGAAATACGGCACACAATATCTCTTTTCTCACTCTCTCAACAGGTCTAAACACTTCTTCGGTATGGATGGTTTCACTGACATTGCCGCCACGATGAGCTGAAGTCAAAACCGTATGTCTGAACCGCACCTGCACCACCTACGTTGCGTTGCGGCACACGGTCAACTGGGTTCAATGTAGAGGTGATAAATGACTATCACCAAGGGCATATGTTCCGCCCAAGGTGGTCCAACGGCCCCTCCCCGACTTTACTGACCAACCTGCAAAGACGGGGGCATTGCGTCGCAGCATTCCTATACGGAAAGATCAGATGACTCCTTGTGTCCACACTGATATTGTCAGGTCGTACATGGGCTGGAGGTGCTGCATAGGAAACGGGGTGTTGAAAGTGCTGGTGGTGTTACTGGTTGTGGGTTCGTCGTGTTCCTGAGGAACACCTCCATGCGACCCTCAGGCGGAACATAGCGGCTTAAACGTGCGTCTTCAAGTGTTATGAAAACGCGTTGGTGAAAGGGAGTGGAGTGATCCGTGAGCAAGGAAGGGGGGACAAAAAAACTGATCGCACGCACGAAAAGGCGGGTCGGCGGCCTTCAAAATGGTAAACAAGCTGCTTTGACCGAGATTCCTTACGATGGCTCAGCACCAGGAACAAGATCAACCAGGGCAACCTCGACACCACCACGAGTACTGGCGCCACCATATGGACAAGCCCACACCCTCACCACAGAGCGCGTCTCCACAACAGGATGAATGCACCTTGTGGTCATTAGTTCAATACGAGTGCGATCTCTCACCAGAAAGGATCGTCTGCCGGCCTATCTATCGCATCCTGAAAAAGCAAGCGCGCGACATTCCAGCACTCTGAGCATATCAATGTCCCCCAAATAACAAAGTTTCCTTGTTTCCTGACCGTTACTTCTTTTTTGGTATCTGGTGTTCTTTCTCTCTCTTCTCCCTCTCTCTCTCCCATAGATGCAAAGGGATGCCGACGGTGGAGGTGACACCGCTGTATGATCCGTTCGGAAACGTTCTGCACACTTGAAGAAGGAACTTTCTCTCCTTCCCCATCACCATCACCTCAACATCAATAGCGCCTCCTGTAGATTCGAACAGAGAGAGGTACAACAGACAAGACAACGAGGGCAAGAGTGTCCATCAGAAACTCGCAGCAACATCTATTGCTTGGCTACTGAGTGTATCTCCCCTCCTATCAATTAACTGCTCCTGTATTTCATTGGGCGGTTCATCTGTTGCCGTAGGGTTCGGCCGGCCATGTCCTCTAGGGTCAACTAGGATGGCACACCTTCTGGAGGAGCCACTTTGTCGACTTATTGTCCCTCATGGTACTTTTGGCTGATCAAGTATTCTCCCCATGAAATCTTGCCACTAAAAAAGTCAATTGCCAAGGGACAAAATGGTCAGGGGTGAGAAAAGCGACTCGATCGTTTTGCCAGCAATACCGAAAGAGAGGCAGCAACAAACCCCTCCCCCCCCAATTCCTTGTGGTCGTACTCATTGTCAGTGTCATCCTCCTCAATGACATGGTCGATCATGTCGATCATCTGTTGCAGAGTCACTTTGTACTTGGATTCGTCCTTGCCGTCCTTGTTAAAGTCGTTGGAAGACGTCATGTCGCTAAAAGCAGCCCTGAGCTCAATGCCGTCCAAAAAGCCATCCTTGTTGCTGTCATGAAGAGAGAAGAGCATCATGAGCTCTTCCTTTTCCGAGAGGTTCTTGCCCTTGTCGCCCATATGTTCCTTTGCAAACCTAAGTCGTGTTCGTCATAGAGTGGTGGTTAGGCTAGGCTGGGTTCCCGAGTACGTGTTATTTTTCCGACTATAGCTGTACACACGCGAATATCCTTACTCTTTTGCCTTGCCCATATCACCATAATTGCTGTGTTCCTGGTCCTTGTAACCGATTGGGATACCGTTTCCTGACCTGGCCATGGCAGTGGTGGCAAGGGAGAGCAAAACTGCCAGGGCAGCAGCGCGCTCAAAGGTTGCGAGACGCATTCCGTAAAGTGAGAGGAGAGGGCGTGTGGGACGGATGGGAAAAGAATGAGCGGTTTGAATCAAACCAGTGTGGGGTGGGCAATCGGGCAAAGGAGGAAGAGCAGAAAGAGAGGCACCAGAGCAGAGGGGAAATCTTTGTAAGTGGAGAAGCTGCACGGGGCACAAGGCGGCCACCAAAGACCCCAAGGAGGCCAATCAAATCTTGCCCACACACGGTTGGTGGACACCAACCTCAGAGCCTTTTCTTCTCTTTCTTCGTTTTGCTCGTCAACATCGACAAGACACCGCAGGATCAGTCGTCGACGGAAGGTTAACGCAAAGAACATCATGGAGACTTGATGGACATACGGAGCTGCCTGTTGATACTTTTACCCAATCTAAAGTCAGCGTATCCACCTCAGACCAAGGTGAGCCTCAACAAGGCTCAGTGAGCATGATCCCTACATTGTATTGATGGCTCAACCGCCCAGCAACCTGATATCGTGGGAATCAGCAAGTTTCGACCCCCTGCGGTGCCATGCATGAATGGATGCCACGGACTCTTTGTGTTGAGCCCATACGTTACATAATCATCCTTCAGTTCCTTGACAGTCGTGCCAGCCGTTGCAGAGAGCTAGGAATGAAAGGACATCCTGCCTCAGCTACGAGAGGGGGGTTCACGACGGCTTGAAGTCCGAAATCTGAACTCATCATGCGATGCTCAATCAACATTGGTGTTTCGAGCCGAGGGCTACTCAGGTTCGTTTGTAGCCACTACTCGATCATTGAAGGCGTTTGAATGAACCCATAGTTTGGATGTAAATGTAATTACTGAGTTTTGTTGTACATGATGTTTGTCTATGCGATAAGACGAAGGACTTTGCGACCAGCTTTCTTCCAGAAAGGAACATTCTCTTCCTCACTCGATCCCTCCACTCTAGCCTTGGCATGAACAACAATGTTGGGTCGTCCCGAGTCAAGATCCACTTCCAGCAAAGGAACCAGCTTGGTCTTGTGGTAGAGCTTCCAGATAATGATACACAAGAAGAATACGGGTGCTCCGACAAACACAGCGACAACACCCTCGGCCTTGAATGGATCTGCCGTAACCGCCTGGTACCCTTGCATGAAGACGATCATCAAGGTCAACACGATAGAGATGTAGCATCCGTAAGGGAAGAAGGGCGCTGTGTAGGGCAAATCCGAGATGGAGCGGCCTTGGGCTTTGAAAGCAGCACGGAAACGGAGGTGAATGATCGAGATGGACATCCATGTCAGCAAAGCCGACATACCGGTGAGGTTCACCAGCCAAGTGAACACCACGCCAGTACCCACCACATCCGCCACGAACGCAATACTGGCAATCAGGGTCACAAACGCAAGCGAATACAGTGGTACGCCGCGCTTGTTGACACGTCCAAAGATAGCTGGCATCTTACCCTCACGACCCATGGCCATGAGTGTTCTGGTCGAGGCATAAAAGGAGCTCTGTCCTGCTGAAAGGACAGCCGACAAAAGAACGGCGTTGATAGCGTGATCCGCTCCCGGCAATTTGGCCATCTTGAAGATGATAGTAAAAGGAGCAATCACAACAGCCTCGTTGACACCAGCTCCTGCAGCGTTGAGCAAGTTGGGGTCGGTCCATGGGATAGCCAATCCAATGACGGTAATGGACAAGAGGTAAAAGAGGAGGATTCGCCAAAAGGTGTGACGGATGGCCTTGGGGACTGCCTTGGCGGGGTTCGAGGACTCTCCTGCGGTGATACCAATGAGCTCCGTGCCGCCAAAGCTGAAGAAAGCCCAGACACAGGTTGAAAAGATGTTGACGGCCCTGTCTCGTGCCGTTTCTCCGACAATGGGCGCTCCTTCAATGTGCCAGTTGCGTCCTCCGATCGTGTCGCCACCGACTGCACCTGTCACGACCAAGATACCGACAATAATGAACACGACGCAGGTCAAGACCTTGATCAGACTGAGCCAATACTCGAGTTCGCCAAAAGCTTTGACACCCAGCAAGGTGATGCCAACCAGGATAACAATAAATACAAGCGCTGGGATCCACATTTGGAGGTCGGGCCACCAATACTGGAGAATCATTCCTGCCGCAGTGACTTCTAGGGTGACAGTGATGGTCCATTGAAACGCATAGCCAATCCCGAGAGCGAATCCTAGAGCTGGATCCACGAAGCGAGAACCAAATGTTGTGAAGGCACCAGGCAAGGGCAAGTACGCCGCCATTTCTCCGAGGGATGTGACAATGAAGAACACCATCATTCCTATTGTTCAATGGTGGCAATTGTTGTTTGGTCAGTTTTTTTGTGCTGACTGCGTGCATGCATGGCATGAAGCCATTGTGCATGGAAAGCAAGGAAGGGTCTTTCTATTCTCAGCCCTGTCAGGTACTGCCCAAAAAAGAAAAAAAAAAAAAAAGGAAGAGAAGGTCATGGATGCCCTGGTTCACATCACATACCGACAATGAAATAGGAGATCAAGGCTCCCAGGGGTCCAGCTGCACCAACGGATCCTCCAGAGGATAAAAAGATACCAGTGCCGATGGTTCCTCCAATGGCAATCATCTGTAAATGGCGAGACTTGAGGTCACGCTTGACTTCGCCGAATTCATGCTGTTCATCTTGTCCATGCTCCACCAGATTGGGTTCGTATTCATGCTTTTCGTCGGCCATGGCGAGATGGGATGTATCGGAAAAAGCTGAATGGAGGGGAGGGAGAATATGGAAGAAGACGAAGAAAGCGGCCGGAAGAAGGGTGCAAGAGGGGAGAGGAGGGGGATGCGGCGCGGGCACTAAAGAAGAGAAGAAAGGAGAGAGGAAGAATGATCGAGCAGAATTTATATCTCTCCTCGGACAAGGTTAGGCTTTGACCTGCGGGCGCTACAACCCAAACTCAGAAGTGATCGGGCACATGGTGCACCAACAATTCTTGTATTAGGTAAAACAGAACTGGTTGGATAGCACCAAACGTCGTTCCATCCTCAAGAATACCCGACCGATCAGAGTGGGCACCATCGAGGTGACGAGAATGACAGTGATCTCGTTCCTGGACGGCCTGGAACCCAACCGACAGAGACGAGCGTGATGAAGCCCCTTCGGGACCCAGAAAGACAGACTCAATTCCCCGCCTAAAATGTGCTCCAAAAAGACGCCATTCCCTGGAATGATGGAACCATCGTCCTGTTTATCCAAGTTTGAGTTTAGACAGCCCAGGAACAGTGGGATGACATTCCATGCACGAACACTTTTCGGAGTGATCGGGTGCATTTCCATGCTGATTGCAAGTGAACAGTTATTTCGACCCGATGAATCGCGCCTGTCATACCACAGTCTCATAGCCACCCCACCTCGAACTCCACAAACAGAATAACAAGATCTTCTCCGATGGAGCTTTCAGCTCCAAGCCGACTTTCACGGTGCTCACATACATGTTCTTTCACCCTTCTAGTTGACACCAGGGTCTTGTCAATGTTGCCTGCTCTACAAGTGTTTATTGCGTGGACGGAAACAAGGTGCACGTTGACTGACTGACGATTGGGCGAAGCTGCTTTGCCACTCAACCTTATCTCACCCGGGGAAACAAGGATGAATCCTGACGGGGTGTTGCGCCGAGGGCCAAGTTTTCGCCACCCATCATCTCGATCATGATGATTCCTGGCATCAATTCCTTTGGCCGTCCTGCAACTCTTGTCGTTTGGTGAGACGCACAAAATACACGTTGGCTGAGTAGCAAAAGTATTGTACAAATGCAATTGAATGCAGTTAAGACTCCTCATCCATCCGCCGGTAAATATACACGTACGGCGTGGCCAGGTCGCAGCGGATGGAAAAAGTGCTGATGAATGGCGGAAGCTCTCCGGTGCTGAATTCCTTGGAGTCCAAATCATGGTTGTCAACACCACCGATGTGGTTAGCAGCTTGAGCCCCAGCACCTCCGGAAAACACCTTAGCCATGTCATTGTCAGACACTGGGGTCACGCTCGAATCATTGTACTTTAACCTACGGACACGAAAAAAAGAAAATCGGGGAAATCGGTTATCCACTGGCATGCCGCAGTTGGTACTGGGAGCGCTCCTCTCATACCATACAAAGTCCATACCATTGGAAGATCTTCTTTTCCGTTCGAGATTCTCCATCCGATTCTGTCACAACAGTCTCGATTTCCACCGTTTTCTTGATATAAACATAATAGTGTCCCGATGTAATGACTCTGCCTCGATGGACGATCACCGCGCAAAGTTCTAAAACGCGTAGTTGCGACGCCACATGACGAAGAAAGGGTGTCAGAGCACAAATTCATCGGTATTGAATCGCAGGTTGAAGTCGCACTCAGCATACCATAGGTGGGATGTGGTCCTGTATAGTCTTGGCTCATCCACTTTTCAAAACTCATCCTCTCAGCACAAGACACCCCATTCTGGATTTTGATAGCACCCTCCTTGAAGTTGTAACGTTGCAATCTCAAAATCATGATCTTGGGTAACGATGTGAAATAGTGGTAGACGTGCGCATCTTCCTTGGAGTTGCATTTTTCACAAAACCGTTGGTTGTCGCCCATTAAGTGCTCCATCTTCATGGTTTCTGAGATGCCCCAATGTAGATCTCGAGTCACCGTTGGGTTGTCGGCGTCGATTTGGACCGTCAGGTCAATACTCCTGTCCATATGTTTTGTGACCGACAGACATTTTTGGCAATGTGTCACTTTCAGAGTACCAACCTGGAACAAATCGTTGACGGGCTGCCAGTTTTCAGGAATGTGTGCTTTGATGTCCAGAGTCAATCCAGAGTCAGACTCCTGCCTTAGTTGCATCAGAGCCTTCAACACATCGTCGAAATGACTGATGATGTAGAAGAGAAACTCGGCGGCATCCTGCTGATCCGAAGAGTTGAAGAGTGAATTCCCTTGGCTATAACAATGTAGACGAAATCATTGTTTCGGTCAGCGAACCCGTTCCTGTCATGTGCAACTTGAACTAGGCCGTTACTCTGCCATCGAGTGAAAAGCAACTCACCGTAATGTGTTGATAATCTCCTTTGGGTACACCGATCTCTCATCAGGACAGTCAATGCCTTCGCGGCCTTCACGCATGTCCAGATCCCGAAACACCTGAAGAGCATTTTCAAAAACCGACCTCTGGTACTCTGTCACTTTGATCTGTGAGTCTTGGTTCTGTTCCAGCTTTTGAATCTTCTCCTGAATGGCAAAGAGCGCATCAGCGCAGCCATTGGTGTTGCGGAGCGCCTGCAAGACCGAGTTCAGGTAACACGTGTTGGAGAGATTTGATAATCCGCCCGAAAGCAACGATTGTGAGTGTGGTGAGAGTTTGCGCTCGGTTCTCGTAAAGGATATAAAGGATGAGGTGCGGAGAGGCGCTTTGGAGAACATGGCCGTGATAGATCGTTGGTTTGGATCCGGCTTACTGTCAGCCTTGGTGTCCGTAAAGTCTGAGAGATCGTCATCTGACATGGACCCGTTAAAATCTGATCCAGAGTCGTTCGAATCTGAGAACGAACTCTTCTTCGGCGACACCTTCTTTGTCTTCTTTGTGTTGACAGGAGACTTTGGTTTTGCCTGGGGTATCTTAGAAAGCATGGTCCCGATAGACCGCTGGGTAGGATCAAACCCGTCGTCCGTCTTGTCATCCACATTTGTTGTTTCATTAGAGTCGTTATTGCCAAGTTCTGATTCTGAACCGTCCGAGTCGTCACTGTAGGCGGTCTTCCTTCGACGAGTCGGATTCTTTGCCTTCGCCGTCTTAGAGACTGTATCAATCTTTCTCGATCCTGAATATGTTTTGATTTTTGATCGAGTTGCAGGGACGAGTCGATTCAAAAGCTCAATGGAATCATCCGTCATCCCTTCAGGCTCTAAAGCGAACCTTGATCCCGTGCTCGTAGGACCAGGTTTCCGTAGGGTTTCGATTCCAAAGTAGTTGCTCATGAGTTTTCTGGATGCTGAATGTGGATCTGGTACTGGCTCAGGTTCTGGTCCAGATTCCGACTCTGGTTCTGTTTCTCGTGCTGGTGACTTCTGTTCCTTTTCTGAAGCTAATGTCAACTCCTTGCTAGGCCTCAACTGTGAGGGACTAGCGCCCTTACTTTTCTCTGGTGTCATATCAGACCCCCTCACCAACCTTCGACGTCTAGGTCGATCAATGCACTCTGATTCACCATTCGGCTTTGCTTTGCTGGGTTCTCGGTCCAGCGATACTTTCTCTTCCGCATCATCACAAGAGATCATAGTGTCGCTCTTTAAAACCACAGCGCCTTTCTCCGATGTGTCCTCGCGTTCCAAGAGTTCCAGTGGAATATGCCCATTCACTTCCTTTGCCTGTGATCGTTCTCGCTTGGGTTGGTACTTGAATCTTTCCAATGCGGATCGAATAACCTCTGGTGCACCGCTCATGCCACCGGCATCAAGTGTATCCGACGTTGCGAGACTAGCAGGAGAGATGGCATCGTTCTCTCTTGTAGGGTCGGGTTTGGAGGCCTTGGAAGCCGTTTTCTTGGCTGGCAAGAGCTCCTGTTGTTCACAAGGAACTGGGTCCTTTGGCTTTTCTTTCCGTGGTTTCGTTGAGGTTCCGTTGGAAATAATAGTCGGTTCGTGAGTTAATTGGAGCTTGTCCGTCTGTTCCTGCAGAGGCTGGAGTACCTTTCTCGCTTCTACAACTTGACTAGCATCGGTCGAGCTCGTGTTGCTCTTGTCACTGAGAGGCGTCTTGGTAATGAATCGCAGAAGCGAATTCTTCTCCAGAGGAAGTGTAGGTGGCAACTTGTGCTTCTTTGCAGGCGGATGTTCGTCGTTCGTGTCAAGAGTGCGGCTTTGTCGTGTTGCAGCAGCAGCAGAGCTTGTACGTTTCCCGGCAGGTGCGTTCTCATCCTGGTGAATCCCGTATCCAGTAAAGCCTTCGTATCGGTCCCCCAGTGCACTTGAGCCCTTTCGTTTTTTCGATTCTGTATGGGCCGTGGAGAGGGATGCCAACGAACCGTTGCCCAGTTTCATACGCTGAGCGACTTTGGTCGATTCAGTCTATGAGCATGACCAAACAAGATCTCAAAGTTGTGAGCAAACGGCACTCCATGGGAGTGGACGCAGCCTTGCCTGCTGGTGTTTACCATGTTGATCCCACTGTGCGCAAGCGACAAGTCAACGGGAGATCTCCTTCAGAGCCTTGGCCAAGGGATCCAGAGCTGTTGGCGATGTGGGAGTGAACGAGTGGTGAACAACGCCCTGCCTTGTCACAAATGCTCGTGCTCACGTGCCTCATATCTAACTTCAGAAAGCGGCGCGCTTTCACCAAATGGTGCCACCCACTCAGGACAAGGTAGGACAAGAACAAAGCAACCCCAACCCAACCCAACCCTCTCATCGCATCCTTGAGGATATCGCTACCGGCGAAGTGCCGAGACCCTCACACTCGCTCTTTTGCTCCTCGGAACGCTTATGACTCGGTGTACACAGTTGATGCTGATTGGTGCGAAAGGGTGTCTCGATGAAAGGGCAAGCCACACGTTGCACCGCGTGGATCTTTTCAACCCTACCCTTCACATCTCCTCCACACCACTCTTTCCATTGAACCATGCGTCTTTCTGTCTCCCTCACCGCTCTTGTGGCCTTGGTCGTCTACTTGGCTGCACCTGCTCCCTCCGTCAATGCCCAGCCAGATATCCCAGCCGACGGCCCTTCGTTCTCCGTATCCTATGATCACCATCGTGTCGTCCGGGTCAATATCAAGTGCGAGGAGCATCTCAAGACCCTCACCGAGCACGAAGGATCACTCCGGTTCGATTACCTTACATTTCAAAGGACCGTTGGTGGACATGTGGATATCCGTACCCCTAAGAATTATGCCAAGTTCCAAGAACTCCACTTGGATCATGAAATGCTGATCGATAACCTTCAAACGCTCATCGATCAAGAGCGTGAGGAGAATGAACGCTACCAACAAGAATGGGAGACAATGAATCAGAACAAGATGTTCAACAATGGTCAAGTCATGGATGCGTTTGCAAGTGCAGACGATTGGTTCAGCGCATACCATTCCTTCGAGGACAACAAGGCCTGGTTGAATACCCAAGTCAAGAACCATGCATCGATCGCAAGTAGCTTTAGCGCTGGCAAGTCCTATGAGGGCCGCGACTTGACAGGCATCAAGATTGGTAGTGGATCCAAGAATGTCGTTCTCACCGGTAAAGTCTAACACATGTGGTCAAGAGGATGACTCCCTCCCCTAGTAAGGATGCTGAGCCAATTTCTTTACGTTTTCTGGACTTGTTGCTAGGACTTCAACATGCCCGCGAATGGGCCTCGATCCCGCCTATCCAGTACACTATCGACCAGTTGCTTTCACAAAGCGACCCGCGTGCTGCTAGATACTTGAAAAACTACACGTTCCACATCATCCCCATCATGAACCCAGACGGCTACGAGTACTCAAGGAATGTGGATCGCAATTGGCATAAGAGCCGTTGCCCATCACCACCAGATGAACTCTGCCGTGACCCCGGTGTTGATCGTAAGTGAATACTTGACATGGCGCTGACTTGCGTTCATAAAGACCTTGACTACTGACACCAGTCTTCATACCCATCATTTTTGTAGTCAACCTCAACTGGGGGTACAAATGGGGTGGAGATGGCTCCTCCGGTTATCCCTGCGACGATATTTACCGGGGTCCCGAACCTTTCTCGGAACCTGAGACGGCTGGGGTTGTCAAATACCTCAAATCCTTACAGAAGATAGACTTGCTCATCGACGTTCACTCGTTTGGGGAGAGGTTTTGGATGTATCCGTTCAGCTACGACAATGGCGTGAATCAGAGTTACAAGCTCCTGGATTCACTGGCTAAAAAGGCAGCACAGGCGGCTATGGAGGCAACTGGCACTCGGAAATTATGGCTCGATGCTACCCGTTTCTGCAGGATCCTTACTGGACTATGCACTCGCCGTTCTTCGCGCCAAAACATCTTTTGAAGTCCAGTTGCGAGAACGAAATGGTGATCTACCTGCCGAACAAATCATTCCCAATGGCAAGAATTTATGGGCAGGCCTTTCCGCCATTCTGGACAACCTGCCATCCAAGTAACTCGACTAATGTTGACAGTAAAAGGGCACAGGATTGCTGGTGTTTGTGGTGTGATGTCTTGTTGATTCGTGATCCAATGCTTTGACCACTTCATGCGCACGCACCAGCATCAGAACAACCACCACTCTTACGTCGTCTGTGACCCATTGTCAGTGTGCCGGCTCGCAACTTTCCTTCTTCCTCAGCTTGACTCGACTCTCCATTGACTTCCATGGCCGCTCAAGAAACGCCAACGAACTCCATGTGGTGGAGTATCTTTGATGGGATCCTTTCATTCTATCGGTCGCCTGCTATTCTATCTCTGTCCATCAGGGACATCGTCGCACTCTTCCTTTACTTTGTCATCCTGGAACAGCTTGGTCGCTCTGTGTTGTCATTCTTGATTCGAGTGATCTTTCGACCTCGTGTCTGCTCGCCTTCCTGGAACAACATAGACCTCGATGAGATCTTTTGGCCTCAGTTTGCTCTGGAAGATGATATTTCCTTCCAGGACTTTCTCCAGAGCTTTGAAAAGATCTTTCAATCCGAGCACATTGATCCTTCCAAAAAGTTTGCCTGCTTTCGCCGCTGTCTGACACGAGTCAATCCATCCATCATCCAGAGATCGCGCGCTTTGAATAAACGCGACTACGATGTCGCGGTGACCAGACTTCGACCCCATCTTTCCATTCCTGAGGATCAAAGATTGGCTAGAATCGAGGCAAAGTACACGACGATCCAGCAATCGAATGGCCAGTCCTTGCAAAGTTACTACGACACGTTCACAACGTTGAACTCTACACATTTCTTGTCGGAAAACCATTCCGTACAACTCTTCTTCAAACACCTTTCAACTCCTCTGAAGGAACACATTGCTTTCCTTCGTCCCTCTGCCGCAGACAAAAATGTCTCCGTCTCTGAATTTTACAATTGGGTGAAGCACTACCTTGAGATTGTTCCTTTACCTCCCACTCCTCCCACTCCTCCTGCGACCCTGACATCGCCTTCTCGTCCCAAGCCTGTATGTTCACATTGTGGCAAGAACCACCCGTCAGATCGATGCTACAAGGTCTTCCCGCATCTTCGACCTCTTTGTTACAACAGCAGAGCACCAGTACGCATCAACACTATGTATATTCCATCGGAACCTGCCAACATCCAAGGAGATCAAAGCTGATGGCTTGGCGGATACAGGCCCGGCCAGTTCTTGCATCTCTCCATCACTTCGTTCAAAAGGCGCTGCACCGTGAACATACTTCAACAGAATCCACAGCATCCCCATGTTTCGGAGAGCAAGGGGTAAAATGCTAGCCTTGACCGTCTCGTTTTTTATCCCAATTGCGACGGGATTCCGGGCTGGCGTTTCCGCCATTTTGGCCGACCTGGTATCAAAGTACATGTAGATCGACAGATTTGAAGACTGATTAAAAAAATGTATCGCTGCATCGCCCTAGGCACTTTGTCAGGAATGATAGGTTTGTCTCGTGTCTTTACAGCAAACATGTCTGTCTCGTCAATGATCATACCTTTGTTGAAGAGCTTTGCCTTATTGTTGCCATGCTGATCCCGCAATGGCAAGTCAACGGAAGATCTCTTCAAAACCTTGTAAAAAAAAAGTCGCCTGTGCTCACACTCACATGAGAGGGCGTCTTGGTTGAAAAAGCTGGTCACATTTCGGTTGTACACTGCATGGACTTCAGCCCTACCATTTCATTCTCTCCTCCCCTCCACAACTCTCTCCTCCACCCCCACTGAACCATGCGTCTTTCTATCTCTCCAGTCTCTCTCACCACTCTTGTGGCCTTGGTCGTCTACTCGGCCGCACCTGCTCCCTCCGTCAATGCTCAGCCAGATGTCCCTATCGACGGCTCTTCATCCTTCGTGTCCTTTGATCATCACCGTGTCGTCCGGGTCAATATTAAGAACGAGGACCATCTCAAGACCCTCATCGAGCACGAAGAATCACTCCAGTTCGATTACTTTACCTTTCAAAAGACCGTTGGTGGACATGTGGATATTCGTATTGCCCCCGAGAACTATGCCGAATTCCAGGAACTCCAGTTGGACTATGAAATGTTGATCGATAACCTTCAAACGCTTATCGATCGAGAGCGTGAGGAGAATGAGCGCTACCAACAGGAATGGGAAATGATGAATCAGAACAAGGTTTCCCAGCAATGACCCAAGTCATGGATGCATTTGCAAGTATATATATACAGAATGATTGGTTCAGCGGATAGCGGACGCTTGCCCCCCCCGGCTTCGGGTCGGGTTCCTTGTTGGACCATGCAGTAAACGATCTTTGTGCAACAATCATTTTTGGGGTCCAGCTGCAGGATCCGAGACGACGATCACTTTCTTCTTTCCCCCCGAAATAATAATCCCCCATGGCAAGGACTTGTGGGCTGGCCCTTTCCGCTACTCTGGACAACATGTCACCAAGGAGCCCCGACAATAATGTAGTTCGAAGTTGAGAGGGTTCAATAAAAGGAACCAGATCAGGTTGACAATTTATGGACAGTAAAAAAAAAGGATGCGAAATAGCTACAACGCCTTGAGGATTTTGAAGTCTGTAAAGATAGCAGTGTCCCGTGTCTCTTCAGCAACATGGTCCGTCTCGTCAAAGATCACACCTTCGTTGAAGAGCTTTGCCTTCTTGTTGCAGATCTTCTCGCCTTCTCCCCACTGTCCCATAAACCCTCCAATGTAGAGCTTCGAGTCGAGAACGCGATGACAAGGTACAGGCAAAGGGGCGTATGGGTTGACCTTGAGTGCTTGACCAACTGCTCTGGAAGACGATTGAAGTGCATCTGAGATGTGCTTGTAAGTTGAGATCTTTCCCTTTGGGATCTACATTATGAGGATTGTTCAAATGAGTCAGTGAACCGTGAGAACGACCATTCAGCGTCTTGTTGTCGGATAACCACAAGTGGTTCAAGAATGGCGTACCTGTGCACAGAGATCGTACACCTGGAACTGGAATGGGGTCACCTTGCGGCCAGTGTGGCGGTTCATGGCACCATCTCGCTCTTCAGATGTCGTGGGATATTGATGAACAGCTGCCGTGGTGACACAAGAGAGAGAGGACAATGAGACAAACGGGCGATAGGTACCCGTTCAAGCAGACTAGTAACAAGCTGTGGAGGACTTACTGGACACATCCTCGTCGACAGCGATGGGCTTCACTGGCTTCTTTGCCTCTTTCAACCCTTTGGTTGCAGTCACTTGGGCGACAGCAACAACGGTACGTTTGGCGACCTTTTCAGCAGGCATGGAGAGAAAACTTGTATAAAGACCAGGTTTGGCTGTGGATAGTTGTTCTATCAGGATGGAGTGGTTGTAAAGGAAGGGAGGAGAGAAAGAAAGAAGAAAGAAGGGGTGAGCGAAAGATAGATATTGGTGGCAATCCGAGGTGATGTGCATGTCCCCTGGTCAGCAGCAGGTGCGCAGATTCGACAATTAGACACAGCGCAGTCGAATGGGAAGTGTGACAAACCTTCCCTCTGCTCTCATCGATTCGAACACAAACCCCCCCCACGATGACCATGGCGAGGCTCTTGCAGATGCCAGAGCTGGCGTTTGCTATCCAGCAGTACCTCGAGCCACACCACCTCGCCTCGGCCTGTCGAGTGAACAGAACCTGGTGCATCGTCTGGTCTCCCTTTCTATGGCAAACCCTCACCCTCACTCAACCCAACCCCGTCTTCCGCCTCCGCCCTCTGCGTGCGTCCTCATTCCCCACCGTCCCTTCTGAAGACGCGTCTGCTGAAGTCCCCGTGGAGGATCTCTATCGGGACCAAGAGGAGGGCCACATCCCCTCCGAGGCAGGTCTCACTCGCTACGGTCATCATGTACAACAGCTGCACGGCGCGTGGCTCAGGACACAGACTCTGGTGCGTGTTTTCACTCACTGTCTGCAACTACAGCACGTTAAACTCTCTGATACCTCTATCACCTCCAAGTTACTGAAATCCATGCTGACCGCATTGACAGGACTAAAAAGACTGGACCTGGATCTTCCATTGGGGGACTTGGCCAACCATCAAGACGTCGAGGACGAAGACGAAGGGGAAGAATACGACATCAAAGTCCCCAATGAAGTCGCATTCTTGGGCGCCATCGAAAAGTATGCATCGCCTACATTGAACCATCTCAAGCTCACTTTTCAGACGGTGTTCAAGATGCCAGTCGAAGCATTGTGTTCGTTACTCAGGCATCATCCAGCGCTTCTCACACTCAAGCTTGTGGACGTGGATATTATCAAACATGGAAAAAGTACAAGGAAGCAGCAAAGAGTTAAGGACAGGGATAAGAGCAAGGATAGACGCAAAGACAGGAACGGTGTTCGGACGCATGGTAGGGATCTCTCTTCCGAATCGGGGTTGCGCTCAAGGTCGTCATCTTCATCATCACTATCGCTATCGACGCACACCGCAGCAGCAACAGTAGTGGAGGCCTCAAATTCGACACTTGAGGACAGAATGGCGTCACTGGAATTATCAGAGCCAGTGATGGAGCCATTCAGTCTCGTCTTCTTATCGATCACAAGTTCGCATACCCCGGATACGACGTTGAGTTATGTCTTGGAGAGCTGTTCACATCTCAGGGCCCTCCACTTGCATTCCTGCGACACACTGACAGACGAGACATTGAAAGGGATTACGCAACACCTCCCCTCGCTCACAAGCATCTCTATATCCAGCTGCAAAAAGTTGACCCCTGCAGGACTGGACTACCTCTTCAGCAATACCCCTCAGCTCCTTGTCCATGTGCATCTCTGCGATGTGGCAGCGCTTCGGGACGAGAGTCTGGATATCTTGGCGCAACGTCACGCTCCCACTCTTCAAAAGTTGGCGGTGTATTTTTGTCGTTCGGTGACTGATCACGGTGTGAAGGCTCTGTTGACGACGTGTGGACAGCTGCGCGTCTTGGGATTGCAGGCTTATGGCATGTCTACCAAGATCTTTGATGAGCCTTGGGCTTGTCAAGACACATTGGAATACTTGGATCTTCAGACAGTGTTCAAACTCTTTATCGACGAGACACCTACGATTATTAACAGTGATGGGATCGGCAACAACAACAACCCTAGCACAAACGTTGACGATGCATCGTCCTCCATGATGAGCTGGAAGAATCTCAAGGTGAGGGCATGGCGTGAGATTCAATCAAGGATCGATGCTTTTGGCCTCACCAGGCGTCGGTTGATGACTCTCTCAAAGCTCAGAACCCTGCGGATTTATGCGAGTGGGATTGGAAAAGAGGTCCTTGAAGGGTTTGGGCAGGATCAACAGATTCAGATCTTGTACCTCTATGGACTTCAGAGCACTCAAGTCGATCAATTGCCTTGGAGTCAAATCAGGAAGAGGTATCCCTACTTGAAGCAAATCCATTGTCCTGTGTTGGGTGATATGAAGAAGGACATCAAGGAGGAGCTGGCGCGAAGGAATATAGAGCTTTTCCCTTCTTCTAGTACCCCTGACCTAGCATTTGAAAACAATTTTGACGACTAGATAAGACCATAAAGATAATTGAACTACTTGGCATTGCAGTCATGCAGTGGTTTGTGCCGAGGCTGTATTGTGGCCATTAGTTTGTACATTAGGTATGTGTAAAGAAGAGTATGCAGGTGGGTTGTTGGTTGTTGGTTGTTGGTTGTTGGTTGTGTGTACAAGTTGTTTTTGCTTTTTTTTTTCTTGTCATCTGCGCACGTCCCACTTGTGTTGCACAAGGGGACTTCCTCCAGCCTCGGATGTTTTCTGGCGCCAGCTTCATCTACTCTTCAGTCGGTTGGTCGTTGTCATCCTCAAGCGACATGCTGCTCAGTGCCAAGGCTGCTGCCAGCCCAGGAGCCTTGTGCTTGCCCAATGTTGCCTGATAGTACTCCCATCCACCACCAGATTCCAGGACCTTGACTTGATCCGTCGACAAGCCCAAATAGCAAGGATCACAGAGTCTTTCGACGTGACCATGTCCACTATCGGTATTACCGCCTCTGATCCCACGCCAGCCTGCTCCGAATCTGGCATATCCGCCACTACCTCCCCCGTTGGTGTTGCTACCGTCGTTGTTATAGCTTTGGCTACGCTGCGCCAATGCAACACCGACGACTTCGCTGCGTGCTGCGGCCTCGGCTGCGCTATCCGAAAGACTCGAGTTCAGTCCAGGCCGTGTTAAATCCTGAGGATCCAAAGAGTCTTTGGTCAAATCAGCCATCACATCTTCAGCCTGGATGTCAAGGCCACGGGCTTTTGCTTCACGCTCCGCTTGCAACGCAAACAAGAAGAGATGATCGATTTGTTTCTTGGTCAAGCAGTCATTGCAAACCACTCTTTGGCACTGCGAGCAAATGTACTAATGGAACCAGAAAGGTGTGATACCAGCATTAGATGACACTGAATGAGAACAAGGAAGCAAATCAAGAATGCAAAAAATCAACATTGGGTGTCCGCCTTACCCTCCACTTGAACATGCTAAACTCGATTTTGCAGAGTCCACATTCTTTGATATGAGCAACACCTTGTTGCTCAGCACTGTTGGCAAAGTGGCTATCGGATTTCCGGTTGTTGGCACGCATGTTTTCCTTTTGGTTCGCGTCGTTTCCAGCACCATTCTCCTGCGGATGTGTACGGCTCTTCATCTATCGACACGCAAAGACAAAAAAAAAAAAAGGTCAGCAAGAACGGTCCAAAACGATTACATCTTAGCAAACCAACTCTCATGGCAAAAGAAAACCTACTCGATTCAATCCCGCTTCAACAAAGCCGCGCATCATGCCAGCTGTCCCAGTGGAAGGACTCGTTTCTGGTGAATAATCTTCAGGCCGTACAAAGACTCCATCCAAGCTTTGGCTACTGATGCGACGATTGGGGTCGTTGTTGGGGCTTCGCTGTTTCGATACGTCCATGGACGGAGGCTCCATCTGTGAAGGCGTCATATTGGTTTCCTCAGGGAATATAGAGTCGAAGCATTCATCGCACGCTCGGCCCACCTTTTCGGAATGAGCTGACTTGAGTAGGACAGACTATGGAAAGGAAATGTGCATAGAGTGTGATTAATAC
>Ga0247824_10000492_pt1 | contig 19629 bp, 26 predicted proteins | sample 13C_PalmiticAcid_FD_194412 | JGI IMG/M metagenome (GOLD analysis project Ga0247824, IMG submission 194412) | Soil microbial communities from agricultural site in Penn Yan, New York, United States - 13C_PalmiticAcid_Day48 | ecosystem: Environmental > Terrestrial > Soil > Agricultural land...
GGAGAGGGGGTGAGGAAAGGGGCGTACAGTGGGCTTGGGCTGTTGCTGAGAGCAGCAGGAGGGTTGGGAGGAGCTTCATGGTGGGCAACGTGGGATGGAACAATAGTCTGCAGGTGAGTGAGAGGCTTGTCGCCGAGTAGTTGGAGACAGGGAGGCGTGCTGATTCCTTCCGTGGAGCGACCAAGCACGGGAAGATATGCACCCCAGACATACCGGGCAAGGCGAGCCCTCATCTGCCGGCATCACTGCCAAAAACAGATTACACCAATATGAAGACGCTCGTGGTTGGGCAGGCTATGGTGCATCACGCGATTTAGCCGGTGGTCCTTGGTCTGTCTGATCACTCCGACAGAGTAAGTTCAGTCTCTGAATTGCTCCTGGCCCGTTTAACCAGTAGAGGTACGCATCCACTTGTGTAAGCCGATGTGAACATTGCCATTAGAGTATGGTAGGTATATACAGCTGAACTGAACACTCCCAGCACATCCCTTTCCCGAATCAGCAGCCACAAACATTGAACAGCGCAATGCTCGGGTCGTGGTCCGACACCACATCGCTGAAAGCGGCCCACGAGTTCACGTGGAGATGCTCAAAGCGAGTGGCCTTGCTACTCGCCAGCGCCGGGCTGACATACATGTGGTCGAGAGCCTGGGCGTTCATGTCATAGGCACTGGTGCTCATGATTAGCGCCATTCATGGTGGTGGAAACGTATTGCTACTTACTAGGTATACCGCTCCTCAATGGGAATCTTGGCCACCTCGTCAAGGTCGACCATCTTGGACACGGCTGAAAAGGTCTTCATCGGCTGCACAAAGGCGAACTCGTTGAAGTCACCAGCCGCAATGACATTGGCAGCAGGATCCAGGGCAAGAATACTGGCGATGAACGACTGTCACCCGTTAGTATCTTGAATCCCATCATATCATTGTGAAGACTTACCCCAGTGACATTCGCCTGCGCCATCCTCCCCGCCACGACACCATTGATAGGCGGCCTGATGTCGCCGTGAAGCGAAGTACCGCCGCCCTTGCTCGCCCAGTGCACATTGACGGTATAAAACGGCCTCTTGGCGCCCTTGGCCCTCCACGCAGCCACCAGCGGCTTGCGGCTGTCCTTCCACGCCTCGTTGGCGGGCTCAATCCGCCCCGGGTTGAACGACAGCGTCGGCGCACCACCGAGGCCCTTTCCGTTGCCCTTGCCGGGAACAACCGCGGTGGCGTCGTTGGGGCCGCCCTGGTTTGGCTGGTGCAGGCTCACCACCTCGGGACGATAGAGATAGGCCTGGCGGATGTTGCCGCCCGGCTGGCCGCCGTCGGCGTTGGACACGGGATCGACGTCGGCGAAGGAGTAGGTGACGCCACTGAGCGTCTTGATGGAGCTGATCAGAGCGGTGAGGGTGGCGTTGGCCGAGACGACGCCGTCGTCTGTGGGGCCGCTGTTGTCTTGGACCTCCTGGATAAACATCAGGTCGGGCGTCTTGAGGTAGTCGATGATGTGGGCAGCGACTTTGGGAAGGTGGGCAGAGGTGGGGGCGAGGTTCTCGACGTTGTAGCTGCCAACAGTGAGAGCGGTGCACTTGCCCTGGCTAAGGAACGTGGTGGGAGGGACGCTGGCGGAGGCCAAGGTGGTGGTCTTGACGGCCGTCAGGGGGAGGATGTAATAGAAGCCGAACACCTGCTGGACGACGCCCGTGATGTCCTCAAATTGGTCGCCCATTTTGGCGGTGGTGGGGTTCTTGGTGCCGTCTAGAGGAGTGCCGATGATGATGGCTTCTGGGTTGGAGTCTGCGGTGTGTAAGTGTCTAGTGACTTGGATGCGTGAATGTTCTGACTCACCCTTGTCAGACATGGTCAGACCGCTGTGCTTGTTCCTGCCAGTGGTCGCCCAATCACCCACTACCCATGTATCACCATACTTGTTGGGCGTCTTGATGGCCTGGGGCTTCTTGACGGTAACCAGCTCGCCGCTGAGACTCTCCCAAAAGTCAAGGCCATATTGAGTGGGATCCAGCAAAGGGTTCACCACGGAGATGTTGGCCACGGCGTTTGGCAGACCGTAAATGTCGCCGCCATCCAGGCTGGTGTACTGCACCGTCGGGGGCGACAGCGTGTCCTTGCCAATCACGAGCGGTGTGACCGTGTTCCCCGATGAGACCACCTGCACGTTCTTTGGGGAGGTGATCTCGGTCAGGTAGATGTAAGCGGTGTTTGACCGGTACTCTGTGACCTTGCCATCAAGAGTAATGATGTCGCCCACTGCCAGGTTGGCACCGACGCTGCTGCCGTACACGTAGACGGCCTCAGAGGTAGCCTTGTCGTCGTCGGGAGTTGTCGAGCGGATGAAGATGCCGCTCGGTCCCTTGGCGATGACGAGACCCGTAACATTCGTGACTGACTTGCCCGAGTACGGGGAGAGGAACTTGTTGCCGTTGATCTCGGCGATGGTCAGGGCCGCAGCCAGCGACTGCAGGCTGGCGAGAGCCAAGCCCAACACGGGTGTCGTCTTCATGGCTGGTTCTGGAACTGCGGGATCTGGGGATGGGGCTGCGCGGGCACAGCTTGGCTCTTCCGGGCGATCATGGCAGCGTGACAGTGCAGATATAGTGATATCCCGCTGCAAGTGTTTGGAGTGCTCCTCCCACGTGCGTTGAGATGGTCGTGGATAGGGCGGGTCTCAACGTCGCACCCGTTATCTGCGATCGGTGCCGCAATTGGCAACTTCCAGGGGTTCACGGCACTGATTGGCCCACATCCCCAGCACGTTGCTGCCAAAGACCTGCCTGAATGGACAGCAGGCGGACGTGCCAAGCCCCGTCTTGGCTCTCCCATGGGTCGCCCGGGAGGCCGACGGTGCTCCTTCCATTTGCGTTCAAGTGGCGAGTCTGGCGTCGGCAGTGACGAGTGGACGGACGGGAGCCTCGAGGCTGAACATCCCTTATTGTGTTCTCATTTCCGTGACGCGAGTTCGGGGTGACCATGCCGAGGTGCGGCCTCCAGAATCTGCGCCAAGGATGTCACTGGAGCAACTAATATAAGTATTGATGGAAACACAGGGGGCACAAGCTGACGTCGACGGGAGAACACGCTGTTGAGTTGGGGTGAAGTTGGCAGGATCCCCAGTCCTGTCGCCGGTTCCTGTTCCCGGTCCTTACCGACCTTGCTTCCCGTCCCGGATCTGGTCCCGCTCCGCCGGTCTTGGCGGGGAGCTTCCGATCATGCTTCGGCGCAACCCCGGATTCGCCGGGGATGAGGAGAACGGTGTCCAACGTGCAGTGTCTCAGCGCTCGGTTGACCATCATGGCCCAACAGTTTAGAAGGATCCAGTCAACTGATGCAAGCCGTTGCTGGAATGTCGCGCCATGCACTGTTGCCATCCCAGGGACGACACTGGGCAGTTGAACTCTTGCTGTTTTGATGCATCTTGGTTGACTCGCCGAGTTGCCAATCGATTCCGAGGGACGCCTTTGGTTCAGATGCAGGAATGATTTGGATTTGGTGGTCAAACAGAAGTTCCGGGTTGAATTGGCCGAGTTGAACTCCCGATCCCCACAAGCTGCCTTGGGAGGGAAGGAGCAGTCAACGTTCAACACCATGCCACTGCCGCTAGTTAGGTATGGGAGACGGCCGCCACTTTCCCGCCATGGCTGCCTAGAATTCTGATTGCAGAATTCGTCAACTTTTGCTGCCAGACTCAGTCCATTCTACTTTTCGGCAGTCCTCGTCGATGGTTTGCTGAGTCCGCATCCACCACCTAACATCGCCCACACCGCTTCCCCTTATACACCCTCCCGGAGATCGAAGGGGCTGACCTCGGGTTGCATTTGCCAGTTTTCTCTCCCATTTTCAACAGCCATGGCAAACCGTTACGGGGACGGCCTGGATGACTTTGGTACGTTTCCTCTCATGTTTGTCTACACTCTTGGGTAGCAAAATATCGGGTGTTGACATGTTTTAGATCGGGATCTCCTGGGCCATGCCCCCATGCGCCCTAACCCGAGCAATGGCATCTCCAACAGACCACAAACACTCGGATACTTCCCTACTCCTACACCCTCCCATGCCTCAAACCCAATCGACAGATATGGCACATACTACGAGGCCACGCTTCTCCCAAGCCCGTATCTCCAAGAGGAATCCCCGCGACGGACCAGGGCGCGGGAGGGGTTTCAACCTACTCCAAACGCAAATGCCATGTTCAGACACGAACCGGCGCCTCTTTTTAGGGAGACCCATGGCACATGGCAGACGGCGACGCCTCCGTTACATGCTGGTCAGATCAGGGCCCATCCCAGATGACACGGTTTGTCGCTGATTGTTTTTAGGGCCAGCTCCCCAAAACTCGCAGAATACCCTGTCCACCACAAGCAACTTCCACAACCTGGGGAGCTCAAGCCCAACAGCAAGTGTAACGGCCCGCAAGCAGCGAAACGCCCCAGCCTTCTCCAGCAACGTGCCGCCATCCTCCGATTCGTTCCCGCCCATTCAATGCCCCCCAGCAAGCCAAACCGACTGTCACTCGTCAACCCTCATTGTCCATGGTGTGCCTCTTGTCAGCCTGCGCCAGAACTTGCCAGACAAGTTCCGAGCCATTTTCCCATATGAACTGTTCAACGCAATGCAATCGAAGTGTTTCGACGTTGTCTACCGCACAAACGACAATGTTGTCGTCGCCGCACCAACGGGGAGCGGGAAAACGGCAATCCTCGAGCTGGCAATCTGTAAGCTCGCGCTCGACCGAGGAAACGAGAACTTCAAAATCGTCTACCAGGCCCCGACCAAAGCTCTCTGCTCTGAAAAGGCTCGCGACTGGGAGAAGAAGTTCAGCCACATGGGCCTCAAGTGTGCGGAGTTGACCGGCGATACATCACTGGCCGAAATGCGGCGCGTCGGCGATGCCTCCATCATCGTCACGACCCCTGAGAAGTGGGACTCCATCACCCGAAAGTGGCAAGACCATCGAAAGCTTCTGCAAATGGTGGAGCTGTTCCTTATCGACGAAGTTCACATCCTCAAGGACATGCGCGGAGCGACGCTGGAGGCTGTGGTGTCGAGAATGAAGACAATTGGGGCCAACGTCCGCTTCATTGCCCTGAGCGCAACGGTTCCGAACTCGGATGACATTGCGAGATGGCTGGGCCGAAATCATACGAACCAGCAACTCCCTGCCCACCGCGAAGCTTTCGGCGAGGAATTCCGCCCGGTCAAGCTGCAGAAGCTTGCCTACGGCTTCGACAGTAACAGCAACGACTTCATTTTCGACAAGTTCCTGGACCAGAAGCTTCCAGGGCTCATTGCCAGGCATGCCCGACAGAAACCAATTCTGATTTTCTGCTTCACTCGGAAGTCGTGCGAAGCCACTGCGGCAATGCTCGCGGAATTCGCCTCGGACAGACCAGATGGCGACAAGCTGTGGCCTGCCCCTTCGCAACGCGTGCCCGTCCTCAGCCGGGAGTTGCAGGAGATTGTCGGCTCTGGTGTCGCGTTTCACCATGCCGGCCTCGATGTGCAGGACCGAACTACCGTCGAGCAGAACTTTTTGAAGGGCCAACTGGGCGTCATCTGCTGCACGTCAACCTTGGCCGTGGGCATCAATCTCCCTTGCCACACCGTCGTCCTCAAGGGGACTGTGGGGTTTATGAATGACAAGTTGGAAGAGTACTCGGATCTTGAGGTCATGCAGATGCTTGGACGTGCGGGTCGTCCCCAATTCGACGACAGCGCGACCGCCATCATCCTCACCCGAGCCACCAACAAGGACCGCTACCAGAAGATGGTTTCCGGCCAGGAGATTCTGGAAAGCACGCTTCACCTCAACTTGATCGAGCACCTCAACTCCGAGATTTGTTTGAGCACCATCCACGATTTACCATCAGCAAAGACATGGCTGGGAGGGACCTTCTTGAGCGTCAGACTGAGACGGAATCCAGACTACTACCAACTCACAGGCGTAACAAAGACCCCGTCTGCGGTTGACGATAAGCTGGAAGAGATCTGCGAGCGCGACATCAAACAATTGCAGGAAGCGCAGCTCGTTGTCACCGATGACACGCTCCGATGTACCGAGTATGGCCGTGCAATGTCCAAGTACATGGTCGCGTTCAATACCATGAAGTTGCTCCTGCAGATCCCTCGTGGCGTCGGGATGGAGGCCCTGGTAAGGCCCTCCGCACATTTACCACGATCACCACTGACCTATTAGATCACCATCTTGTCTCAAGCATCCGAGTTCAAGGAGTTCCGCTTCAAGCCAGCCGAGAGAGCACTCTTCCGCGAACTCAACCAATCGCCCTTGATTCTGTACCCGATCAAGGAGGCAGTAACCCAGACAGGGCAGAAGATCTCGCTCATGATACAGGCTCACCTAGGATGCGTGCAGTACCCCGACTCGAGCGATGCCGCCAAAGCCAGGCGTCAACTCACGGTTGAGAGGAAGCTAGTCTTTGAGAGATTGAACCGACTGATACGCGCTGTTATTGACTGCAAGGGCCATGATCGCGATTCCCTCGGAACCAAGACAGCACTGGAACTTGCCAGAGCGCTCGCAGCAGAATCCTGGGAAGGGCGCGCCACTCAACTCACTCAGGTTCCCAACATTGGGCCAGTGGGGATGAGAAAGCTCGCAAGCAAAGGAATCCGCACAGTCCTGCAACTGGCGGACAAAGAGTACGACGAGATCGAGCGTCTGATGTCACGACAGCCTCCCTTTGGCAAGAACCTGCGAGCGCACCTGGACAAATTTCCACGCCTTTCGTTGGAAGCAGCGGTCGCAGGCCACAGGATTCAGCCCAAGTCTGAGGAGCCAGTGGTCATTGAGGTGAAAGCAATACTCCGTTATGTCAACCGCAAGGAATCACCGAACTGGTCGAACCGGGTGCCGGCCCTAACTTTTCTTGCCGAAACAAACACTGGAACCCTGGTGTACTTCTGGCGTGGGAGCATGAGGAAGTTAGACAAGCAAACAGGCTTCGAGTTGAAGTTTTCGGTGGGACTCTGCGATGCTAAGGATCAAGTCATCTGTCACTTCAGTTGCGAGGAGATAGTGGGGACCATCGTGTCAAAAATAGTCGAACACAAACTGCAACCTTCAGTTTTCCCAGCACGGCCATTGGTGGCAGACGCAGGTCCTGGCCAGCGGAGCAGGGCGGACAGCCAAGGGTACGGTGACGACGACGACATTGGCGATTCGGACCTCATCCTCGCTGCCGAGCAAGCATTGGCACATTCATCAATGAAGCAGACACCGAGGGCTACTACAGAGGCTGACGTCGACGAATACCCATCTGTTGAGGAGTTGGTCGACCCGGATGGCACTGGGGAGCAAACCGCAGACAAGTTTGACGCCCACTTGGCAGGTCGAGATGACGGGAATGAGATGGACCCAGCGCAGACCGCCTTTCGAGAGCCGGTTCGGCTGGCGAATGGACGATGGCAGTGCAACCATGTTTGTAGCGGAGGTGCCCTGACCAGATCTGGAAAACCGTGCAGTCACCGATGCTGCAAGGAGGGCCTTGACAGGCCCCGCAAACGTCCATTGCAAAGACCCAAGAGAAAGAGAGACGAACCTGTTGGCAGTTCAGGTGATGCGAGGGGCCCGCCGCCCGCCTCGGAAAAGCCACAACACCGCCCGCACGAAACGGCTCGCCCTCTGGCTCCCGCTCAGGTAAAACGCCAGAAGGTACAGGATGCTCCATTGGCGCAGTCAAAGCCTACTCTATCGTTCAGCGGCCCTGTTCAGGCATTGAAAGGGGCCTGGCAAACCGAGGACTTTGATGACATGGACCTGGAGTGCATCGACCTCTCCTTTACGGATGATGAGGATGACGACATTTTCCAGAACGCCGGAGCAAAACAAAGCGTCGCCCGCAACCAAACAGCCAGCAGTGTTGTCAAGGAGTCAAGAAATGGCAGAAACCGGCAGCCTGTAATACCCGTTCCGGATCAGGGTGAGGGCGGTCAATCCGGACACGCCAGGGTGACACCAGCGCAAGGAGGCGGCAAGTCCATGGGGACACCAGCCGCCCAGCTTGCCGATTACCAGGATGATGACCTTGACGACGAAGATTGCCTAATGCTCCTTGAAGATAGCCTTTCCGCACCGGCATTGGCCACCTCCACCAGCACATCGAAGGCTTTCAAGTCAGGGGCGAGCGATGAAGTGGTTTACGAAGGGATTTCCAGCAAATTTACTGGAACTGGAGCCTCCAGCCCTCTCAAACACGACATTCAGGGGGAAAAGGCTGCGACAATGCGAGAAGAAGGCACGCCTGACCATACAAACTCACCCTTTTCAGTTCATGATGGTCTTGAATTGTCCTCGGGCAGGTCACCTGGCAGTTCGGCAACGGCTGCAGTTGTATCCCCAACCACAATGGAACGAACTTCAACTGATGGCATTGTCGAAGCCTTGGATGGCAAATCTCGAGGGGCCAGCAACGAGCCGGCTTGGGTTGCCGAGTTCGACCCCGAATTTGTCGACATGTTCAGGGGATATGTGACCTTTGTCTGAGGGCGAGTCAGAACTGAGGGTCATGTTTGTGAATTTGCTCGAAAGATGATGTGATTGCTGGAAAAGGGCCAATTCGTTGCTAGGCAAGTCATGCTGGTGCGCATGGCGAGGAATTGGAGGTGGTAACCACACTCCCGAAAGGCTGATGGTGGCCGGGTGTGGTGAACCGCGCTCTGCACATTGCTTCTTCTTGCAATTCAGCTTCACCCAATGTCTGTGTGCTCATATCATTACTGTCAATTTCCTGAGTCACCGATGCCCAAGCTCTGTGGTCTTGTGTTCGGCCCAAACCCGGTCCGAGTTGCTTGAAGTTGAGGGAAACAACCCGAACCCGGCTACTGGGTGATGTCATCGAGCCAAGAGGGGAGCATCGCCAGGGAGGATGGTGTTTCATCCAGCTGCTGTCATTGCACCGCATGACATGCATTGGAGATGCCGCCGGGGACGCCGAAATGCAGAGAGCCGGAATTCATGGAGTGCCCGGCGCTGCGATGGGACGGTCCGGCCAGCTCCTCTCCACTTTCTGGACCTCTCTTTTGGTTGATGTTCTTAGAAGGCATGTGAACAAAACACAGCTTCGCAAATTTTGGCAGAAGCTGGATGCCACTCAGTGCTTAGAGTTGAGATGTGTTTTTTGCTATCAGCACCAACGAGCACTTGGATTCCGGACGCTCTGCCATGCACATCCAAAGCGGAGGGATATGCAACTGACCAACATGGCGATGCTGGGTCTGCATGGCGCATCAAAATGCAGAAGTATGCAGCCCTCGCGCGTGAGAATGGTGGGCCATCGGTCTTTTCTTCAGAGCGCCTGTGAAATCCCGGCCGTTTCTCTTCTTCCCTGATTACACATTCGAACATTTCTGAACAACTTCTACACCAAACATTTTTACACAGACACCAGCAACATGTCTGTGCTGGTTTACAACACCGTCGACGCCGCCACCCAAACAGTGGCGGAGCACACCCACGAGAAAATTGAAGACAAGCCCGAGGATAGCGGCAGCCGCGACGATTCTCCCGTACCCCCGATCTGGGAGACAGTCGAGATCATCCCCGACACCGTCGATATTCTCGGCCCTCAGCCGTCGGTCAGCCCCGATGATCCGCTCAACTGGTCGTGGTGGAAGAAGCACGCCGTGCTGCTGGCCCTCATCCCGGGCTGTCTGCTGACTGACTGGACGCTGACGTGGGGCACCACGGTGTTCCAGCTCCAGGCTCCTGAGTGGTAAGTACATAGGTTGTCGCCGATGCAGAGATACCTTGGGGAGGAGAACTCTGTTGGATTGGCGAGTATCATGCTTACCGGATTGCCCAGGAACATGCCCATTGAGCAGGTCGCCACGTCCGTCGGCCCCGGCATCTTTATGCAAGGCCCCGGCGGGCTCGCCGCTGTTCTCTTTTGCGAGCGTTACGGCAGGTATGTCAACCTTCCAGCAATAACCCCCCTCCCCCCATCCCCGTCTTCCTGCCAGTCACCACAAATTGAACCCCTCTGATTAACACACCTCCCCCAGACTCCCCGTTCTCTTCTGGTCCCAACTCCTCACCCTGGCCTTCACCCTCGGCGCGACCTACGCCCCCTCCTTCATCTCCTTCACCACCTTCCGCGCCCTGCAGGGCTGCTTCGGCGCCGCGCCGCAGGTCATCGGCCTGAGCGTCATCCACGACCTCTTCTTCTTCCACGAGCGCGCGCGCAAAGTCAACATCTGGGCGGCGAGTTTCCTCGTCGGGCCCTACCTCGGCCCGCTTATTTCGAGTTTGCTGTTGTTGAAGCTCGGGTGGCGCGACGATTTCAAGGTGCTGGCGGGGTTTTATGGGGCGAGTTTGTTGATGGTGGTGGTGTTTGGGGACGAGACGCAGTTTGATCGGTCCGGGTGGGCGGTCAAGGACCGGCGGGCGGTGGTGGCGAGCAGGCGGCCGTTTGAGCTGGGGCGGCATGTGAGGACGTTGGTTGGGATCGAGGGGTGGAGGGACGCGGGCGAGAGGCAGACGATGTGGCGGGTGTGGAAGAACCTGTGCGGCGTGCTTGCGAGGCCGTATCTGCTGCTGCTGACGGTGGTGTTTGTCATGCCGATTACCATGTGGACGATTGGCATGGTGGCTACCATCTCGCAGTTTGTGCTGCCGCCGGTGGTCGCGGGTGGGTATGGTTTTGGTTTGGTGGCGCTGGCGATGCTGTACTTTGCGCCGATCGTGGGGACGCTGGTGGCGGAGCTGTGGGGGCACTGGTTCAACGACTTCCTCGCGAGGAGGTACATGGCCAGGTTCGGGTTTGAGAGTCGGCTCACGGCGGCCTACCCGGCCGTTATTGTTGGTGCCGGAGGGTTGGTTCTGTTTGGGCAGACCCTGGAACACCATCTGTCGTGGGCTGGGCTGGCGGTTGGTTGGGGCATGCTGTGCTTCTGTACGCTGGCCAACATGACGGCCGTGTCAGCGTACCTGCTCGACTGTCTGCCCCGTCATGCTGCGCTGACAGGTGCGTGGCTCAACTTTGCACGCGTTGTGGGCGGGTTTACCGTGGCCTACTTCCAGATGTTGTGGGTTCACCAGAGTGGCCCGGCGCTGGCCTTTGGTTGCCAAGCAGCCGTGATTGTGGGTGCCTTGTTGGTGGTTTTGTCCACACAAATCTGGGGCAAGACGTGGAGGGACAAGTTCCCGCCACCGGAGGGAGGAGAGGAACTGTGAGAGATTCCACGGGCCCAAGTGGGCGTTGTCGGTGGTGGGAGAACTCGGGTGTTGGTCTGAGACGTAAGGGTTGCTTTCAATTCGATGATGGTCCGAATAGCTCCATTCTTTCCCTTTTGGGAATTATCAACTTGGCAATGTTGGTTATTAGTTAACAGAGAGAAACGACACGAGGATCTTAGCACGATCTTTGATTGGCCTTCTTTCCGCCGCAAGTGTCTTGGTCACAACAGTTGAGAATGGTCCCTAAAACCAAGGTGTTAAGGTCCGGTGATAAAAAGCACTGGGGACCACTAAACTAAACCCGCCTGAATCAATTGCGAATAAAGACACCCTTGGAGGATAAAGGAGCCCCCGCCCAACAAACCTGCCCCGGCTTGTTTTTGGCTCTCATCGTGGAACTGCTAACCACCGTGTCATGAAGGGCCCGTAAACCGACTATAACTCGTCGAACGAAAAAAGAGATCCTTGTCCCCCCATAAACCTTCCCCTCTCTTGTTTCACGCTCTCGTGAGAACCATCAACTACCTTGTCAACACTCCCGTGTCTTCATTCCCCTTAAGCTGCAAAGTCCTTGACCAGCGGAGCAGGGATCAGCTTCAGCCTCGCCATGTCATGGAGCGTGTCAAAGATGGAATGGTACGAGTCAACCGTGCCGAAAAAGCCAAACTCGCGCGCCTTGCGAATGCTCGTGGTCATTGGCGCGTCCCCTATGACGGCCGAGTCGGCAAAGGCAAAGATGCGGGTGCGGTAGCTGTCGTCGAAGGGGTTCAGGACCAGACTGTGTTTCTCGGCCAGCTCTTTCCACGCTTCTTCCACGTGAGGCTGTAGAGACCACTCGAGAAGGCTGAAGGTCGAGCGCAGAGTTGCCTGAGGTCCGAATCTGTGACGGTTAGTTTGGTTGCCGATGAAGGAACCGGGAATGCGACGAGGGAACTTACCCCCTTGGCGGTTTCGGGCATGGCAGTTGCATGGCCCGGTACTTCTCATGGTCCTCCTCGGGTGGGCACCACTCAACCTGGTACCACTGCGCGAGGTACGGCCAAAGTCGCCCCCAGGTGAAGGACTGGCCGTCGTGGATGTTGAAGGCCTCGTTTGCAGCCCTGTCCGCGAGCGCCAGCCACTCCTCAAAGTAGGCATTCAGCAAGCCGGTGCTCTGAACCTGCTCGCGGTCCCAGGCTCTGAAATCCCCCGGAAACGAGATGGGTTGCCCAAGGTGTGCTTGGACTGCGGCGTAGATGCCAAAGCCGACTAGGTGGTTCAATGTGCCGTCTCTAACGGAACCCACAATGTACGACGGGCGTGCAACGTTCCAGGTTGCACCGACGGATTGGCAGTAGGCGGCGAGAGTGTCTTCCTGTTCGTAGTAGAAGTTTCGGTCGAGCTGGACGCGAGGGTCTGACTCGAACGCTGGCAGAGCGGCTGGGCCGAGGTAGAAGCCGTAGTGCTTGGTGCCGGTTTGCAGGATGAAGCGGCGGGGCTTCAGGGCGCTCTGCTGGAGGGCGGATATGAAGTTGGTGAAAAGAGTCACTGTTGCATGATTAGGGAATGGATGGTGCTGAGACTGGTTGGCCTTACCATTGACCGTTGCCAACTCGTCGGCATTTGCCCATAGATCCAGGACGTCGCCCTTGGGAGCAGGCTGCATGTAAGAAAAGTAGAATATGTGGTCCCTGCTCGTCGTCAACACATGCGAAGCCACCGACAACCCTGGAATACTTACACATGCTGCACCTTGTCCCGAAGCACATGCGCAAACTCGGATGGATCATCCAAAAAGTTTACACCCAGATGCTCGACACGCTGTGCTCCTTCGCCAAGGTCTTCAAAGAAGGTCTCGGGCGGAGGCCGTGAGCTAAGGCAGTAGATCTTGCTCCAGCGTTGAGGCGACGCCGCCAGTGCCTTGACCATGTGGTATCCGGACAGTCCTGTGGCACCAGTGACGAGCGCCGTCAAATTGCGGCACGAAGGGGTATCTGAAAACGTGGGAAGCCCATGGAAGATGCCGTTGGACTGCAGAAGGAGTTGCTGGGAAAGTGTTGCCAGAGTCTGTGTCGGTTGGGTCTGCGCCTGTTCAAGTGTCTGAGTTGCCATTGCTTGACACTGATCTGGCTAGCCATGGGCTGAAGAGGTTCCGCTGACGCCCACTTCAAGTCGGTACCGCTTGGCCGAGGAACACCACCTCAGATGTGTCTCGCACATCATCAAGATGTGTCGGGCAACTGACTCGCACCTCTCGATGGCCGAGCAGTCTGAAGCCTCGGCAGCTCCATGGATCTGTGCTGCGAACTCGAAGGACCGGGCGGCACTTCGGTTGTGTTCCGCATTCACCAGGGCAACGCACCGAGACAAAACGCCACGGTCCAGTTGGTGCTTGTTGATGGCATTGAAGCCACGCATGAGGACCATGACGGCGTTTAGCTGCTCGCCGTCCTCGAGGTCACGGACCAGTCCGATGAGATCGTTTTGCAGCCCGCACACACGCGACACCTCATGTTGAAGCTTCTTCCACAGCGGGTTGAACTCCCAGTCGGTCTTAGCGAGATATTCGGATTTGATGACTTCGAAGAAAGGGTTGAGGGCAATGGTGCGGCTGCGGATGCTCATGTAGGCTGCCAAGCTGTCGCCAAATCGGCCTTGAAGGAAGTAGATCTCCTCGATGTGGGCTTCCAGCACCTCGCAAACCGCCTTGAAAAACGCCTCGGCGCTCCTTGGCGAGAGGTAGCGGGTGCAGTGGTCGAGGAGGGCCCGCCCCAGGCCCTGGACGCGTTTGTCCCGAGCAGGTGAGGCGACAGCTCCAGACCTTTGGAGAGTGCTGTGTGAAGCTGTCGATGTTTTAGTCATGGTCGTTGCGAGAAGGTATCCAGAGTATAATTACTCACCGCACTTCAAGATCTCAATGGTCTCAACCAGGACGAGCTCCCGATCCGCAACGTCGAGGGTTTCGAGAATGTCGTCCATGACACAGGCAAAGGCCAGCCATGCGGTGAAAGCGATGCGAACGCCATCGACCTTGATGCCGGGAAAGAAGAGACTGACGACATTCGCCTCACCGACGCATGTTTTGTAGAACCCATCATCGGGAGTGAGGTCGGGCTGCATCGCCGCCTTGAAGGCAGCGTGGGCCAGGACAACGCGAGCCAAGGGCGACTTGGTGCCAGAACCATCGTCGGTGCTGGCGATGACCCCAAAGTTGGGGACATGGAGCTGTGAAATGAATCGTCAGCGCGCGATATGGCACACAGAAACCAACCGCAACATACTGTCAGGTTGAGGTCGGGCCTCAGCTGGATCTTGATGCTTGCTCTCTCGGGCCAAGGACTCGACCGCTCGTACTCGAGCAAGTTCTTGAAGAGGAGCATGGTGTAGGCGGGTCTCGTCAATAAGTTGCAAGAGGTGTGAAGATGGAATGATGAGGGTGCATTTCGGTGGGCGAGCTTGGGTTGAGCAAGTGATGGAAATGGAGTTCAAAGGGTTGGTGTTTATATGCAAATCGGTGGCGGGCGGGCACTGCCAGATGACTTTGCTCCCGCCAGTGCAAGCCGGCCTTTGACCGGCTTGTAATGGTGGGATGGAGCCTGAGTCCGGACTTGATGGTCTCCCGATGCCCTTCGGCCAGAATTCCGCGTGTCATCAGTGGCCGCCGGCGCCAGATGGATTCGGTTTGGTCATGCACCAGACAAACTGCCTCCATCTTTCCGCTAGGGGCCAAGAACGGCAATCACAAGATCCTCGACTCTTGCTGCTCACCCGCTCCCCAGCTGCACAGGGGCCAACGATCCCACCAGGCTAGCGCATCGGGGTCTGTGAATGGGTAATAATGAACGCTAGCAATGACTCGTCATGATTCTCAAGGGATCTGTCAGTGGTGAGGCGGCAAGCGAGAATGTGCAGCCATATGGCGGAGCCAACGGGCCCAAGCATGGCTGGATCGAGACATGCCGTGTAAGACAACCTCGTACCATGTTTTGGTACCTTATCTCCCTACTGTGCATGAGGCGACAGATTCTGGCCAACCACAGAAGACTCGGTTGGCCTTGTGTGGGCGCCATGTTTTGCTTCAGGACATGGAATTGCCTGATTGGGCAAACACCCTTCAAGGTGGCGTGGGAGTGAGACATCCCTCGAGGTGCCTGGGTCCGGAGATCAACCTCACCTCATCGTCCAGCCCACTAAGCCGAGATCTTGGTCTTCCCGGCTGGAGGCAGACACACTGACGTTATGGAGCGCACATCTTGTTGTCCAGGTGGGGTCCTTGTGATCGTTGTACTGCGCGTCGATCCGCCTTCGTCAGCAATAAGACGGCCCCCAGCCCCCCTTCAAGCTGTCCAGGCCAACACTTCACCCGGCCTGACTGCACATAACGGCACTTGAAAGCCCGCCATGGCATTTGCAATTTTCCTCGGCTTGCTGGCTGCTGCCAGTGGTGCATTCACGCATCTTGCGGTGTTCCGCAAGGGAGAGTGGGATGTGGCATCCCCCTCGATTTTTGCCGTCTATTCTTCTATCTTTGCAGCGGCGTTGCTGTCGACATGCTCTCACTTGATTGATGCTTCCCTTATGGTCGTTACACAGATTGCCGCTTGCCACGTTGTGGGCTTGTACACGAGCATGCTGCTGTACCGTGCATTCTTTCATCGACTGTCAAAGTACCCGGGACCGTTTCTGGCGCATGTGACCAATTTCTACATCACCGCATTGTCCATGAAGAAACTGCATCTCTTTGAAGAGGTCCAGAAGCTGCACGCGCAGTATGGGGATTACGTCCGCATTGGTGAGTGGCATTCGCTGTTCCACTGCAGCAACAACTGACGATATTGGATTCCAGGGCCCAGGGAGCTCTCGATCGCTGATCCAGAGGCCGTCAAAGTTATTTACGGTAGCCAGACCCCCGTCACCAAAGGTCCGTGGTACACGCTGTTGGAACCGCGAGTTCCTCTTTTCATGGCCCGCGACAAGCAGGAGCATGCGCGTCGGCGCAAGGTCTGGGATCAGGGGTTCACCACCAAAGGTCAGCTTTTATTTCTGCATGCATCATCCCCCACTGACATGATCAAAAGCAATTCAAGGATACGATGTCCGCATCACCAAAGCCATCAACCAGCTGCTGGATGTCATTGGCCGCCAGAAAAGCCAACCGTTGGATGTTTCCAAATGGTTTTCCTTCTTTGTCTTCGATGTGATGGAAGACTTGGCATTCAACAAATCGTCAAACATGTTGGCCGACGGCAAGGAGGCCTACATTTTCCAAACCATCCGCGCCGACATGTTCAACATCGCCTTCTTCAGCCACCTGCCATGGCTGCTCCCGTTCCTGAAACGGACCCCTGTGCTGAACTGGAACTACCACGAGTTTCTGGGTTGGATCCAGAAATTGATTGACGAAAGGAGCCTTGTAAGTCCACTACACCCCTCGCCAGCTGAGAAAAGCCCCCCTGACATGAACCCACAGAAAGAGCCGGAGCAACCAGACATCTTCTCTTGGATCCTCGCGGCGTACAACAAAAGCCCCAAAACTCAGCGAGACCGGTGGAATTTGCATGGCGACGCCCAGCTGATCGTCATCGCCGGCAGCGACAGCGTGGCCGCAGCGCTGACACACATCTTTTTCCACCTGGCATGGGACCCGGTCCTCGTCAAGCGCCTCCAGGCTGAGTTTGATGCGCTCCCGAGCATTGAGCATGATAATTTGATGACCGTGGATTTGCTCGACGCGGTTATCAACGAAGTCATGCGCCTCCACCCACCAGTCCCTTCGGGTACCCAGCGGGTGACGCCCCCGGAGGGCATGTGGATTGGGGACAGGTTTATTCCTGGGGACACCATTGTTCAGGTTCCGAGTTACACTGTTTTCAGGGACGAGCGGGCTTTTGAGGACCCGGACGAGTTCATCCCTGAGCGGTGGACCACAAGACCTGAGTTGGTCAAGGACAAATCGGTCTACATCCCCTTTAACATCGGTAAGTATTCCGAGATCACGCCGCAATGGAGTAATACGACTGACACCGTATTAGGTCCCTACGCCTGTGTCGGTAAGCGACTTGCCATGCTGGAGCTTCGGCGCGTGGTGGCGGAGATTCTGTGGCGGTATGATCTCACGATCGCCCCTGGGCAGACCAAGGCGGCGTTCCTGGACGGAAAGCAGGACACGTTCACCACAGTGTCCGCTCCGCTCCATGTAAACTTTACGGAGAGGGCGGGGCATATGTGAGCGTCGTTCTGGGCGGTGAAAGTGCGCCCAGGGGTCGGGTTAGGGTTGGTGTCAGGAATTTGAATCAGGGGTTGTGTAACACTCAACATCAGCTATTCCAGTCGCTACATGTAGTCAGAACATCATATTAAGCGTTGGATTCCATTGAACACTGCATGCATTTGACTTGATTTGCGCTTCAAAGCCCACGAGTACATGCTCTCCGGCACTTACCCCTGATGGGACCAGCACCCGGAGGGTCAAGTCAACAATGCAGGACGACGACGAAGACGGGCCTCAAAGCCAAACCAGGAACACCTGATTTCCAACGGGGCCGTAAAGCAATACTCTTCCTTGTGTGGCACACAAAGCTAAGCCTTGACGAGCACCATGTGATTCTCACCACGAGCGGCGGTCCCAACTGCCCAAAACAAACGGCAAAGCCGTCAGTTTCCGCGAGGCAAGTATCAACACACGGAAGCAATTCCGAGTTGGGGCTATGCAGGGGTCCCCCTTGATGGTGGTCGATACGGGGGAATCACAAGCCACGCCGGTCTGGCTATGGTAGGCAATCTCCCCCGATCTGACTCGGGGACGGGTTGGAATCTCACGCAAGGGCGAGTCATGGGCCTGTAACGCAATCTTCAGCTGCCAAACAAGGATAAAGACGTTTGAGGCTCCAATATTGGCTGATGACCGAGAGAAAGACGTATTGGCGCCGGACTTGGACCCTCGATGCGTCTGGCCGAAAGCCACACGCACATCCCGTTGGCAGCGAGCGTTGAGCCAGGCCAATGATCCCCATGATCGTCCATGGTCGAGCTCACTTGAGCTGCAACTGCCCAATATTCAAGGCAGTAGTCAACGGATTCCGCGGACCGGACAAATCACGGCAAGCCTTCTCATCCTGGCGCAGGCCGTGGTGGTCCGAGCCGTTTCGGGACTTGATCAGCCAAGATTGCCAAGACGGCGTCGCGAATCGAGATCAGGACCATTATTTTCCGGGGTGGCAACGTGTGAGCACGAGTTGGTTCTCGGGAGCGAATGACAGGCGCAGGAGCTCGCATGCCGTAAACACAGTGCCGTCGTCAGGCGGTGACACCGAGCCGTCATCTCCGAGCAAGTCGTATGACACACAAGGTCTCAGCGCCAAAAACGCGCTTAGCTGGCTAACGACGGCAGATCCAACGCAATTCCGGAGGCTTCCCCGTCATGGAAGAACGAAGAGACCCCACGCTGTGTCCTGTCGTGAGCCCGTGACCCAGGCTGGCCGGTTTCTTGTCTCAGATCGGAGACATTTGATGGGCAAGTACCGAGATCAGATCGCCAGCGCCACTTTGCTCGGCAATCTCAGACCCGTGGACCCAGGTCCAGCTGGATGTTAGTTCCTCAACGCGCCGACAGGGGTAGTGACTGCCGGGCCGAACGTCTGGTATCTTGCACGGCAACGGCAGGGGCCTGTGGGTTGTGCTGAGCGGGCTGGCAGGGAGGAAGGTCTCCTTTCTCCACTGTTACCAACCGCAAAGAAGAACATCTCCTGACAACTCCAGCTCCCACTTGAACCCCCAGCGTTCTACTACTTTAACCTGCCCTGTTTCAGTCACATCAGCCCTCAAACAACCACAGCTAAACAGCATCACCGAGAACTGACCGCACAATGGCCAAAATCACCATCTTCGGCGCCGGGTACCTGCCCCCTGGGTCTCTTTCCCTGCCCCCCCCTTCCTTTCCCTTTCAGATCCAAGTCCACTAACCAATCAACACCCACCCAGAATCACCGGCCTCTCCATCGCCACCATCCTCACCCAACAACAACAACAACAGAAATCGCCGCACACCATCACCATCCTCGCCCGCGACCTCCCCGGCGACATCCCCTCGCAGCGCTGGTCCAGCCCCTGGGCCTGCGCGGGCTGGGTCGCGCTGGGCGGCCCCCCGCGCGAGCGCCGCATGCAGCTCGACGCGCTGGCCCACCTGCGCGCGCTGGCTGCCGCCCACCCGGAGAGCAGCGCGCGGGTCGTGGCGCTGACGGACGCGTTCGGTCCCGGCTCCTCCGAGCAGGGCTCGGAGCAGGACCTGACGAGCGCCGGGGGGGTGTGGTTCGCGGGGCTGGTGCCGGGATATGAGGCGCTGGAGGAAGGGGGACGGACGGTGGCGGTGAGGTATGAGAGTGTGGTGGTGACGCCGGGGGTGTTTTTGGTGTGGTTGCGGGGGGAGTTGGAGAGGAAGGGGGTGAGGTTTGAGA
>Ga0247824_10000493_pt1 | contig 19624 bp, 24 predicted proteins | sample 13C_PalmiticAcid_FD_194412 | JGI IMG/M metagenome (GOLD analysis project Ga0247824, IMG submission 194412) | Soil microbial communities from agricultural site in Penn Yan, New York, United States - 13C_PalmiticAcid_Day48 | ecosystem: Environmental > Terrestrial > Soil > Agricultural land...
GTTGCAAGACAGGGATGCTCCTCCACCTGATTACTACCAGTCGCTCACGCCTTCATTGCCATCGGAGCAGTCGCCGCACCATGCGCAACCTCCGTTCCAGGATAACCTTTACCGAGAGAGTCGTCTCTCACCATCAGCACCATCAGCGCCAGCACCATCAGCGCCACCAGCGCCACCACAGCAACAGCAACAGCAACAGCAACAGCAACAGCAACAGCAACAGCAACAGCAACAGCAACAGCAACAGCAGCAAGATTATCCAACTTACCAGCAGCCGTTGCTTCCACAACAGCAACAACAGCAGCAGGATGACCAGCAGCCGTTGCTTCCACAACAACAACAACCTCGTTCCGCGGGCGGAACGCCGCCACACTATGGCTCGACACCGATTCCAGGTCCGAGTGCGCGTAGGCGTAAGTTTGTTGGATTGTCAATTCCATCTCTGCATGTATAGGACACGGCCCATGGTTTCCATAACCGGCAAGGTTAGAAGTGAAGAGTGCTCTCATCAACAATGCGAAGGACTCATCGCCAGTGTTCTGCTTGGTTTCTAGGCCGACAAAAAAGGAGATGGTGGTGCAACTGTGCTTCATGGTGTTGCTTCATTCTTTTCATGATCGTTATGCTGCTTTGGGGGATCAAAAGATCCATCGTAAGTACATGTATCTGGCGCTAAAGGAAAGGTGTGAAGGAATAGGCATTCATTTTCTGACCATCGTCCTATTACAGACCGTCTCTGATGGTACGTGTTTGGTGCGCGACAACGACGACGCTCGTGAGGTCACGCAGACCGTGCCAGCAACACCGGATCTCTCCCTCAAGCTTGAAGTTTTGGATAGCATTGTGAGTATCCTCTTCCCCCTCCTCCCCAAGATTCACGTCAAAAGTTATGTTCCTCGTAGACTCACACTAATCTCAATATTTTACAGTACGGAAACATTCTCGTCAAGGAGTCGGATACTCAGGACATTTCAGAGGTTCAGATCAACATCAAGATGCGTGCAACCTCAACGCAACTTCTTGAACAACTGGAGCAGAGCCTTTCCCGCCTCGATGCCCCCTTCAATGGATATCGTTCCACCATCCATATCCATGACAGGAACGACAAGGAGAAAAAGAAGCGGCTTCTTCGTAGAAATTGTGCTCGCGCCGACGTTGAGATCACGTATCCACGTCCAAGCCCTGGCGCTGGGAGACTTGAGGTATCAGTCGCGAATGGAGAGTTGGCTTTAAAGATGAGCCCTCCGGGGCAAGCATGGGATGGGACGCTGACGAGTTTCGAGCAAGTTCGTTTGAAGCTCCTGAATGGTGGAATCAACTTTGATAATTTGGTCGTATCGAGAGCACTGCATGTCGAGGTGGCCAATGGCCACATTCGTGGAAATGTTCATACTGCAGGAACAATCGCAGCTCAGACCATGAACGGACAAATTCAGCTAGGTATCGATACGAATCCTCTAAGAGCAGACTGGAGTCCTAGCAACTTGATGGTCAATGCCGAGACTTTGAACGGAGAAATTGAGCTCAACATGGTACGGAAGCACCTAAAGAACTTGAAGTATCACCAAGGCATTCGTTTTCTATTTTTTTTAACAGTATGAGTATCATTCTCTTGCAATTTTAGGTCCAACGTTTCATCGGACATTTTAGATTATCAACCACCATGGGATCAACGTCGATCCATCAGATCAGCCAAAACAAGGATGTCCTTAAGTATTCACGTCAGAGTTCAAAGGCACGCGCAGGGTGGATATCAGCAGATGGCTCCGAACCACAAAATGTCAATCCACGTATTGAAGTTGAAACAATTAACGGCGCCATAACGTTGAATGTCTGATCTCGGAATAAAACAACGGATACAGCCAGGAGTTTTGCTTTTATTGTTCGCTTCCACCGAGAACCCTTTCTTTGCTTCAAGTTGCCGTCGATTCTGTTGTCATAGCTGTTGCATCCATTGATGATTCCTCTATACCGTTCTTTTCGGTATGCTCATGTACCTCGACAGGTTTCTCGTCGCTGACAAAGATAAACAGATCCTTACGATCCTCCGGTAGTGCTCCGTGGACCATCCAGTGAAGACCACAAGTGTTGCAGAGTGTCTTTTCGCCTCCAGGGCCGGATCGTATCATCACGGTCGAATGTGCACCTAGTCCGCACTGTTGACATTGCCACCCTTCGTATGGTTCTGTGTTCAAGGGTGCATTGTTCTTGATGGGTCGTCCTCTTCGTCCTCCTGCACCACTGTAATGTGTTTTGACTTGAGATAATCCGACGCCAGCACCAATACCACCATTACGGCGACGGTTTCCCCAACGTAGTGCCTCTCTCCGGTTTCGACTATAGCTATTTTGTCAGAAGTGCGTTCCGCGCGATATTGTCAGCTTTTTTTTTTTTTTTTTTTTTTTTTTTCGTCTGTTGTACGCACGTTTGACAATGTCGCTCGAAAAAATCATTGGGCACATCACATACCGAACGCTGCGATCATTTGCTTCCAGGATCTTTTCATGCTCTTCCGCTGTCAGGGTCTCGAGTGCCGGAGACCAGTTTTCAGCATCGTCTATAGGACGGAATCCAGAAAAGAGCGGCTCTGGCTCGAAAAAGCCGCCACGATCCAGCAAACGATCTTGTTTGAACCGATAGACCTGCTCGTGGATCTCGTGTGCTATCATAGATACAAATTCTCCGCCAACGCCGAGATCGGCTGCTAATACTCTTGCAAACTCTTCTGGTGTCAGCTCGGAGCCCACATCCCACTCGAATCGATCGCGTAGATTGATTCCACCGACATGTAAATCCAGCTAATCGAATAGACACGATAGATTTGCATCTCTTTGTAAGTGATCTATACAACCACCTCGGAAGGACCTTGTCCCACTTGAGGAACTGAACATGCAATGGAATATACCTGAATGACGAGTCGCGATCCTTCATTGGGGACAGGAACTTCTGCAACCGGCTCAAATTCGGCAATCTGATTTCTGAGTGATTGAGCAATCTCTGGGACGAACTTGGCCATGTTTAAATCCAAGTCTTCGCACAAGATTTCCGCAAACTGTTCAGGCGTCAAAAGTTGTTCATTAACGTTCCAGGTGAATGTATCCCGTAGCCGGAACTCGTCCGTGTCGATTTCTAACCGGATAGGGACCAGGATCGCATCCTGGTCTGCTGATGTTTCCAAATCCTTTTGTGAGCTGCGAGAGAGAGAAGAGGAGGGGGAGGAGGAGGGACGCGTCCATGAGTGTTACGAGGTTGAAGTCTGAAACTAGTGGATCGATGAACCCTGTTGTCTCATTTTTTCCGTTACCTGTAGACATGACGCGTCTTCCGAGGTCGCTTCACCCACACCTTCTTTTCCTTTTCCAGCCTCTCTTTCTCCAGTTGTCTTAGAACCCTGTTGGGAGTACCCCTGGACATGGGGGCATCTTCAAAATCCCAGTCATCCTCGTCCGATTCCATCATAGACGCCACAGCAGCCCGTTTGGCCCTTCTCCCCAATGCAGGCGGCAACAAGAGAGCATTGCTTGATTCACGTATCCGCGATGCATAGGTGCTGTGAGTTCCTTGTGCATTGGGCATAGCTGAAACTGCTCCTGCTGCCACTCCAGCTCCTGCTCCTGCCCCAGCTCCTGATCTGTGAGAAGAGCTCGAATAGCCGTGATGTTGTTGGAAAGGTGCGCCATTGACTGGGAAGCGAGGTTGAGCAGGAGCCTGACGGAACTGAGGCTGGGTATATTGCTGTTGTTGCTGCTGCTGGTGCTGCTGGGGATTCATCTGAAATTGCTGGGCCGGTATCTGTTGGTGCGCGTGCGGATGTTGCTGTGGATGTGGATGTTGTTGTGGTAAAGGATAACCCCTTTGTTGTTGAAGTTGAAACTGCTGCTGCTGTTGTTGTTGTTGTTGTTGTTGTTGCTGTTGCTGTTGTTGCAATAGCAACTGCTGCTGCTGTTGTTGTTGTTGTTGTAGCTGCATTGATGGCTGCTGCTGCTGCTGCTGCTGCTGTGTAGTACCACTCCTGGTGGAGCGCGTTGGGTAAGGCGCGGGTGAGCCACTGTCAGAGCCGGTTGTTGTTGGCGTTGTACGAACACCTGAAGAGTGAGTCTGCATCGTCGCTACAGTGTGATTTACCCAGGAGGCCATGGTATCCCTTGCAAAACAAAGTCGGGGTCCTGATGCTGCGATCCGATCTCTTGTCTGCAGCTGATGATGGCGAGCGGTGAATGGCGAACAAAGAAGTGTTCGGCACTGGTCGTTCAGGAACAAAAAGTGCCTGAGCGACGGAGTGACGTGGATCTAGCGTAAATGGATTTACCTCAGTGAGGGCTGGATCAAGGCTCACATCGAAACACGGCGTCTTTATTGGACACTGTCCACCTCGTTGGGGCTGTAGCAATTGGAGATGAAGAAGGTGGCGAGACCGTAGCCAAAGTTGGGACAGCGCCAGGGGTAGCGATAGACGGAAGGGACTCCTGTAGCCGGGGCAGGCGCGACCACTGACGACAGAACCGCAGGTCCCGGCACCGTAATCTCATCATCAAACAGCCCCACATCCATCATGTATGTATATACTTTGAGTTCGCTGTTGGGCGCAGCAGGACAAAGAAATCGGGAACACCATCTCTGTCCGTGTCTCGGGGGGAGATAAAGTGGGTCCTCAATTTTCATCCACGGCTGGGATCAATTGTGCCAGTTTGCGTTCCTCGGTCGATTTGAATCCCTCAATGCTGGTTCTTTTGTGCACGTTGTTTACTGCTCTTGGTGGCCGGTTTCCGTGGTTTGAAAGCCTTTGATTTCTTCATTCTGAGCTTCTTCCCAAGCCTTTTGATAGTATTGGCCACCTTGAATGATACTTTGGGTGGTGATGGTGACGTCTTTGCCGACTCGGTCGAAGACGAGGGTACAATGGCCGGTACCACGATCATCCATTCTGACATCGACTGTACTTGGTGTTGGGGAGGAGAATGGTAAGCATGCTGTTGCTGTTGCCTGAAGGGTGGCGTCCTCTCCGCACTGTTAGCGCTGTCCCCACCCACCGCGTCTGATGCAGCTTCATCTTTAGACCTTGGCATGGGATCCGTTTCCTTGGTGCTGCTGTAGTTGACGGTACTGCAGATCGTCCTGAACGTGGTACCGGTTATGGCCTGGCTCAGGTAAGACTGGTGAGACTCGATGGCTGTTGATGTTGGGTCTTGACTCAACCAAAATTGCCATGAGCTCCATGATCACCAGGGCAGCGATCAGCGTTCTGTTCCTCGGATTACTGAAGGATAAGAGGGGCATTCTGCACTCTCCCTGGATGGAGCAGGGTTCACCAGGTCAGAGGAGAGAAGGAAAGAGGAAATAAGAAAGAGCGAGTAAGAGAAGGCGGAGAGGGGAGAGAGGTAAAGAATCAGACAAGAGGCATAAGAATGGGGATGTAGACGATGAATGAAATGATACACCAATGGACTGGAGCCTGCAGCACTGCGCTCTGACAGGGCCAGATCCCCTCTACTCCTCGCCCCCCTTGGAGAAAAAGAAGAGGATCGGATTGAACTGTACTGGCACTGAGGGGACAGGGAGTGCTTTGAGCGCGAGGACCGCCTTGACATCTCTCTAGGATTGCCAGTTCTCTTCAATTGCAGGCAATTGCAATCGAATGGCGGCCGAAGGAGGGCGGGGCCGTTTCTGCGACGCGTCCGAGGAATCCACATCCACGTGATGATAGTTTGAAAAGGTCCTTGCGGGGCAAGACATCAGACAACCTCGGGATCCATTTTGACTCTTTTTTTTTTTTTTTTTTTCTCTCTGCTCCTCGCCGCTTGCCACCGTTTTTCCACTCCTCCCGTCTTTCCCCTTCTGTCCACACTTCATCACTCCTTCGAGCACCACTCCGTAACAGTTCGTGGACTATTCAGCTTTCCTACCTTCCACACCGTGCTTCCACGATGCTCTTTGCCCCGAACCCTGAGCGCGCGTTTGTTGAAAACCTTTTCGAGAGGTTAATCTTCGAGCGTGTCCTTGCTCGCAATAGCATGAGTGGGTGCTGCATCGACCCGGAGGCTGTGGCCGACAAGTTTGACTATATCCTCCATTACTACCTTCACCTGGGACTCAAGAAGGTCCATGACCTTAGATCCGAGGCTATCCGCAACCTAGGCCTAAACACGATTGCCGGAGTGGTCATCCACATGACGAACATGCGAGGACGCTACAGGATCTTTCCTGCTAATCTGGCACAGACGTTTGACTTTGGTCAGGAGGAAGATACTTATGGAGAACATGTACAATGTGCGGCAATGTCGAACAAGCAGATCAAGGAGTTTCGAAGGGACTGGTCCGTCAAGGTGCCGCAGGAGCAACAGGACGAGATTGAGCTTCTGGTGCGAATCTTAAGAGAGAATGGACTCATGAGCGGTCGAGACTGTGGTGGCTCTTCGGCGGATGAGTTTGATGCCCTACTGAAAGATGATGACGAGCTTTTTTTTGAAGCCCCTCGCGATGCATACATTGCCAAACTGGAGAAGGCAAGTCGCTGTAGTTCAGATGATTGATCCTCTCTCTCTCAACCGAGTCTTTCATGAGCTGCTCCTGTTCTAACCGGATACTTCCTAACATTGGTTCGATGTAATAGGCACGCCCGAAGCTGGAGGTCAGGCTTCATAACGAGCAGAATCTCGTTTCATCCATCAAGAGCTTGACATCAATGGATGCTATCGTGCTCAGGTAGAGGTGACTTTTTGTATTATCACTGTTTGTAAATGCTAGACATTGAATGCATCACTGATCACTGCTGATATACTACGGCCATACCAGTTCCTCGGTCAAAGGAGCCAACATCTCTGACTACGATATCGAGCTGCTTCTCGTGCCCAGGTCCATGGAATCGAATAAGGCAGCGACGTCTACATCGCCCCAGCTCGGAACAGAGCCCTTGGTGTCCACAATGACCATGAACGAACTTGCAAACCATTTGAAACGGGCAGGCTTCAAGTCCGTCGAGCTCATGTATCGTTATACGGACACCACCTGCGAGATCAATGTGCCCTACATCTGCTTCTACGATCCACGGAATGATCTCGGTTGCCAGGTCTCGTTCAAGCAGTTCCATCCATTGGGAATTCCGCTTCAGAAACTGATTCAAGCCTATGTGGATTTGGACGGACGCGTTGAGGGATTGGTGTACGCAGCTCAGCAGATATTGAGTGAGCATGGGGGCTGCAAACGGTTCCTTAGTAACTACGCCATCACGTTGATGGTCATCGCATATCTGCAAGACAAGAACATTCTCCCGAGGTTGCAGCATCATCAAGAGCGTCCACTGTCTAACCAAACACCACAGGGTCCACAACAACAGCCAGGCCGTCCTTCGGTCAGACCAAACACGACGTTCATGTCCAGGAATCATAAGCGTGCCATTGTCCGACAGAGTCGTCGTCGACGCAACCAAGGCGGCAGCGGCAGCAGACGCGATGGAAATGCGGCCTTCCATGTTGCAGAAATGGTTCCGGTGACCACACAGGATGGATCGCGCACCAGACAGGTTGACTGCCATTTCGATCAAGTCATGGCTCAGAACAAAATGTTTGGGAGAGGCAACATCTCCACCATGGGTGACTTGTTGGTCGGGTTCCTGGTCTATTTCGGCTTTGGATACAATCATGCTGAGCAGGATGAGATCTCGATTGTCCGTAGGGGCCTGAGCCATAGAAGCAACATGACGGCAGCAAATATGGGTGCTGAGAACGCTCCAGAGAGCAGCACGAATGCCAAGCAGAGCAAACCCGACGCATCTAAGCACCAGCAGTGTGCGAGCTCTTCCACGGCATCGACAAACATGGACAATCGCGATGATACGAAGGCCGATATCCCCATGTCGACCGAGAAGCCAAAGCAACAGGCCAAGAACCGATTGCTCTGCCATGGTTTCATCGTCCGTGATCCATTCGTCACTGACCGCAATATCACACATCTGTGCACTGGTTGGAAACTGGCCACAACGCTTACATGCCTTCGACGAGCTTTCCTCACCTTGGAAGACGGCGATCTTGAGCTCAGTAGCGACGAAGACGAAAGTTATTTTGGTGAGAGTGAAGATGAGAGCATGGATTACGACAGCGACGAATATGACTCGGACAGCGATGATAGTGACGATGAGAGCGACGGCTATGAGGATGAAGACGACGGTGACGACGAGGGATCCACAGAAGATCGCAAGCGTCGCGGTTGGCCTCTCCGTCGAAAGCAGGTATCGCAGCAACGCCAAGACTCCCAGCGACGTCCGGAGCGTCTCCCGGCATCGCGTTTGGCAGAGGAGCTTTGGAAAGACATAATCTTCATGGTTATTACTGAACGGAAGAGTGGACCTGAAGCTAGCGACAAGGAGTAAGAGCTTCTCCACTGGTCGTCACCCCCTTGAGAGTCCTCCCGAACTCTTGTCTTGGCGACTTGCGATTTGAATCTTAGCAAAGCAATGACTGTCATCGTTCTTCACATGTAGAGCAACATGTTTTATTTGCTATGCAAGCTCAATAAAGGAAACACACTAGAAAAACGAAAAAAAAAGTATGATCTGTTTGAAGAGTAGAGTGAGAATGGGACTAGACGTTGTCCGAGTCGAGAGGATGGAAGGCTTCGGCAAACTTGCCTTGTCCCATACACTTGTAAGCATGATCAAAGGATCTCCAGACCTTGATAAGGCGCTGTCCACGGCAAGTGCCAGCAACGTTTCTGCCAGGAATGAACGGATCCATCACACACAGGTAGGGGTCATTGGGTCCACCCCTTGGTGTGGCGATAGGCCTTATTGGAATGTTCGGAGGGAGCGTAGAGGATGCGATCGGGTTGGAGGCCGCAATCAAGGCGGAGGCAGAGGCGACTCCTGGGATAGGTACCTTGCCAGAAGGTAGACCGCCATGATCCTCCAGATCCCGCAAGTACATTTGTTCCGTGGGACTAAGCCAAACCTTTCTCTTGGCGTCAAACACCCAAGTGGGAGGAGGGGTTCCTTGGCCTGAGGAAGAAGAAGGAGAAGGGGATGTCACTACTCCGTCCATTACAGTGGTGGATGGTGATTCCGCCCTGACCGAAGCTGCTGTTGTGGAGGTGGTGGGGCTGCTACCGGTGGCGAGTTGTCGTTGCTGTTCCCACACTTGTCGTTCCTGGATCCGTCCAGCCAAAGCAGAGACCTCCATCGTTCTGTAATCAAATCGCCGCGAAAAGTACTCGAAAAACTCGAACAAGAGTTGCCCGACAGTCTTCTTGTTCAAGAAGCCATAAGACTTGTAGGCGCTGATGCGATTATCGAAAGAGCAATTGTAAACCTGGCCTGCTTCGTTCACTTGGATCTCAGGCACGGTCCCATTTTTCAAACACGTCCCAAAGTCGGGCATCTTCTTGCGCGTCTTGCCCTGTTCATTGTACAGCCGAGGTCGTGTTTCCGTGGACTGAAGGCGTGGTAAGATGGCCTCGTTTTGCTGCTGAAGGAACACAATGCCCATGAGATTATAAGCGTACGAACTCAGGTACCCGACAGAAGCGTCATGGATCTTGTGGTTCTTGGCAAAGTGCTTGAGAAGTGCCAAGAACTCGCCTACTCGCTCATCAATCTCGAGGTAGGCTTTGATCAACATGGAGTTGTAGATTCCTAGCGTGTGTTGGATGTTCATGTCGCATGCAATCCGTGTGCTGGGGTCCACGAACCTCACGATAGGCACTTTGGCATCCGGGATGGCCATCACTCTCTCCATCTGTTGCATGGTCAAGAAATCGGCAACCTCGTTAACAGTCAAATGGCCATCCAAGGCGGCATTCGGGTTGTAGATACAAATATCGATGTCGCTCTTGTCGTTGCCAAGTCCAGTGATGTAAGATCTATCATCGACGCCGTATCGCGAGTCAGAGACATGATACACTCTCCCTCCCTCCACCACATACTTGCATCTGGTAACGAAAAGGCAAGGTCCCAAATGGTGCCTTTCACCTTCAAGTTCCTTACCCAAATGGTTTCAGCTCCAGTTTCTGGCTGAAGAATCCACTATTGAACAAACGCTGCAGTCGGTCCAAGAAGTCGTATCGCATCTCAGTGGTCTCTTCCGTGGGTAACAGACGCTAGTCAATGAACAAGTCGGGGAGGGAGGAGGGGGAGGGGGAGGTACAGGCAAGAGCGACGTGGATTGTAAAAGGTGAGCATACACTCGTCCCTCGAGCACGTTTACGGGGAATCTGCCTCCGCCATGGTTCAGACACTTACAGGTACCCAGTCTCGGCCAATGGCCGTCATGGCGATCCAGTGCTCAGCCGGGTGCTTCCACAATGACAATGTAAAGTTGAGTCCTTGCCAGTCAAAGTAGACAGCACCCATGTTTGGCAGTCGGATGGGCTCATTTCGCAACTTGGCCAGCGCTGAAGAATCGTTGATAGCGTCATACTTTTGTTTGGCCTTCTTTTTCGATCCCTGTAACTTCTCAACCTCAGACTGTACTTTGAGCTTTTGCTCCTGCTGTTCATCGGCCGCGACTTGTCGTTTCCAGTCAAACAGTGCCTTGGTGGCTTCCTCGCGCGCCATGTTGGCCAAGTTCAGCTCCTTGCAGGCGTTCTCCAAGTTTTCCTTGTACAGGTCGTCAGGAGTTAATTCAGTATCCAGAGGAGGCTCCTTAGAATCTTGGGCGGCAAGGCGCATCTCTGCAAGTCGCATCTCTGCAATCTCGTTGTATCGATCGGCCTTGAACAGCTCCATGCGTTCTTCAAGTTCTTTACGTTCCTTGAGTTCCTTGTCGTACTGTTCCCCAAAAAACTTGCCTCTCATCCAAGCAGCGTTTCGCTCCTCCAAGTCAATCTTCTCCTGCTCATCACGACGCATTTCAGCAATCTCCTCGTACCTATCGGCTTTAAAACGTTCAGTCCTATCCTGCATCTCAAGGGCTTCTTGGCGTTCCTTTTCCGTTTCTGCAACGTGAGAGGCCAACTGTGCCTCCGCCTCCTTCTTTGCCTTGAGAGCGTTCTCCACGCGTTGTACCGCCATGCGCTGGTCTGCTTCGAGGCGGAGACGGTTCTCCTCCTGTTCCTCCGCCTTGGCCGCTTGTGCCTCAGCTTTTTGTCTCTCAAACCACTCGTCTTCATCGTCCTCGTAGTCCTTGGACGTTTCCTTGGCGCGTCGACTATACTCTGCCCTGGCGAGAAGTTCGGCAATTTCCTTGGCCTGTTTCTCTGCTTCTTCCATGATTGCCTTTTCAACAAGTTCTCGGGTCATTTGTTCAGCTTCCGCCTTCTCTCGTGCCACACGGCTAATCTGCCCCTGTATAGCTCGCTTGGCCTCTTCGGCCACATGCTGAGCGCGTCCTCGTTCCGTCTCGACCCTTTCTCGAGCAATCCGGTCCACTTGCTCTTTCACGATTCGTCTGATTTCCTCGGCCTTCTCGGCCTTTTCTCTGGCAGCCTGTTCCTCCTGTGCTTTGGCCAGTACAGCTTCCTTGAAGGCTTCTCTAATGTCTTTTGTCGATTTGGTTCCTGTCGCCGCCGCCGCCGCTGCTACCGCCTTGGCTTCCGCTTCTACTTTGGCCCTTTCAGCTTTTTCTTTGGCAGTCCGCTCTGCTTCCAGTCGGGCAGCTTTCTCTTCTGCTCGGATTCGTTCAACTTCCCGTTGGGCGGCTTCTTCCTCTGCTCGGATTCGATCGGCTTCCCGCTGGATGACCTCTTCTTTTGCTCGGATTCGCTCTGCCTCCTCTCGGCTCGATTCCTCTGCTTTGTACCGCTCAAGTTCTAGTAGGGATCCAAACCAGTATTCATCCTCGGCTCTCCTTTCCTTGACTGTTTGGTTGACCGATTCTTCATGGGCGTCATCTTCTAATCCAGGTAAATCGTCCGGTGTCTCATCGCCGCTATCAACATCAGCATCATCGTCGTAGTCGCCGTCACCGTCATCGTCATCATCACCATCATCATCATCGTCGTCGTCCTCTTCGCCTTCAGGGACGGCATCTTCGTCATTATGGTAGGCGTACCATCGCATTCTGGAAAGGTATGCTTCCTCATTAGAGACGATGACAGAATCCAGATAGGCCATACTGGTTTCAGAGTGGTCGACGTAGATCAGTCTACCAGTAGCACCATACAACGTTTTGCCCATCTTTCGAGTCGATTCATACAACTTGCCCATATTTCCGGTCAAGTCATACACTGGTCTACCCGTCGCCGCCGCCGAAGGATCCAAAGCATTGCTCGAAACCAATTTAAACAGTTTTTGGGCCCATAGTTCACTTGCTGGCATGTCGGGGCAGAATCTGGGGTATCGCTGAATGTGCCTATTTTCAGCACGGATCAACAACTCGTGGGCCATGCCTTGAGTCATACGCCCTTCCTGCACAATAGTTCCAAGAAAGTTGGCGATGTGAAGGAGGAGTGGATAATCGTACTTTGGCATCTCTCGCAGGAAATGAAGTTTGATCTCGAGATTGACGTGGTGTTGCATGCACACCTTCTTGAGGTAGATGTGTGCTTCGGCTTGACTCAAATCGTCCAAAAACTTCTCCAAGTCTTGTCGGATCCCCCGTTGCTTGACGGCTCTCTCCTTGGCCTTTTGTTGCCGACGAATATGTTGCGGTGCCTTTTGGACGTTCTTGGTAAGATTGCTCCGATGGTTTTTGCTCAGTTTTCGGGTCGAAGGCATGGTTTCCTTGGCCGCTGCAATGGCTGCCATACCGCGTATAATTCGTCTCAGTATATCATCCAAGTCCGCTATGGGCGTGTTTTCATATCCGGGAGGAGCCCGCATTGAAGGTATCGTCATCGGTTGTGGTGGTATTGTTTTCGCTGGCGGTGGACGAGGGACATTTTTGGGTCTTGTTCTGCGTGCACTCTTGATGACCGTCATCTGTCGAATTCTCTCGATTGCAAGTCGGAGCCGGGCAAAAGTGTCATTCAACTGTTGGCCTTGTTTACACAGTTGCTCCAGTCGGGCTGCTTCTTGCTGCTGTTGCCTTTCACGTTTTTGCCCTTCCACAATGGCTTTCTGGCGTGCACATTCGATAGCTGTTTGTCGTTGAATCTCCAAGGTATTGAACACCGTGGTGACGGATGTGAATGTGGCGATACTCTGGATCTGCCATTGGTAGTAAGCTGCCACTAACGCTTCACCGTCGGATGGGAGTTCCTTGGAAAGATATCGACCTCTTTGATGCCAATACCGACTCTGCGCTTCGATGGAGGCTTGAATGTTCCTGTTAATGCTCTCGTCATCCGCAAGAGAATGATGTTGAGCTGCTGCAATGGTAGTGGTAGTAATCGTTGTAGTAGTTGTTGTTGTAGTGGTGATGGTGGTGGCTTCAATTGCTGCTGCTGCAAGGGGAGGCAGAGAGAGTGGATACAATAGTGGTGTTGCATAATATTTTGTCTGTATTCCGGATGATACAATGGAAGCTGGGAGTCCTGGAATAGCGACATGGGTGTTGGTGGAGGGTGTTTCAGGTGTAGGTGGACTGGGCTCGTTATTTTCTAATGCGAGAGACGTCTCCTCAAGGGCCTGAGTAGCTTCAGCGGTTTTCTTGGCCAATTTTCTGGCTTTCTTGATGGCAGACTTGGATTTTCCTTCAGTCGATGTAGTGGCTACTGATGCTAACGTTGATGTTGATGTTGGTGTTGACGTTGATGCTGCTGATGTTGCCATTGATGCTGATGTTGATGGTGATGTTGATGGTGGTGTAAATGTGAACATTGATGTTGGTGGGGACGTTATCATGTTACTTGTCGAAGAAACCAAGGTCGTAGCAGCCGTAGCAGTCGTAGCAGCAACAGCAGCAGAAAAAGTTGTAGTAACAGCATTGTTGTCCTGGTCCATGGCATGGTCGTTCCTAGCAAGATCCCTGATGCGGAGCTCAGCATTGAATCTGCTAGTATACTTTTCCACTCTTCGATGGGAATGCAGCATGACAGAGTCTCCACCCGACCCCTGATGATGCCAAACCTTGTCCCGAAGACGATACACAATCGCCGCGAACCGATCCTGAAACTCTGGAGCGATCTTGGCGTACTGTCGTTGGAAATGATCATGGTCCAGAGTCGTCAGTCGAGGGAGAATACATCGAAGTGTATCCATGGACATGCGAATCTCTCGCGTGAACAATCGTTTAGCACGCCATGGATCCGTGAAGTACAAGTACATGTTGCGCTGCGTCAGACCATAAGGAGCGGTCAGAATGCAGAGATCATAGATGAACCCTGGCAAAATATCTCGGGACATGAGACCCGATGCATCCTGTTGCTGGTTAAACGTTTCATTGGTGACGCCTGATACAATGTTGGGTGAGTTCATGAGTGCACGCGCAGCTGCGATCGAGCTCTGAATCGAGGCAAGCGTGAACTCTGACGACTCTCTGGCGGCGGGAATCGTGCTGGCTAGCTCATAAAGAACGATTTCCATCAAAAAGTCTGTAAAGTGCCAGTCATTCCGAATCAAATGCAAGCTCTGCACGTAAGACTCGTCGTAGGCTGATGGCAAATCCATGATGGATCCTGCTTATCGCCTCTCAAAGACTTTGTGGATCCAACTATAAGCTGACATGATCGATGGGTGATTGTAAGTTGTTCTGTCAGGGCACCTCCTTTATTTTCATATCGCAAGAAACGACCCCAGGCCACGGTGTTTCGTGTCGTTACCAAGGGTGGATAGACTTGATCAGCAGCCCTAGCAAGCGAGGGTGGTCTAGGGAATGAGCCTGAGAGGACGCGCGAGGCAAAGTGATGCGTGTCGTTTGGCAAGAGTAAGATGGGTCGACGCCAAGCGGAGCTTTGGGAAGGGGGCAAAGTTCAAGTGCGCGTGAAAAGGGAGAACAAGAACACCAAAGAACACGGGATGAGCAGTCACCAGTGCGTGCCGACCATGCCAATTCTTTCATGTGCAGATCCCCCTTTAGACACGGTGGAACCAACTCCTGAAGACGATCCAGATGCTCCTTCTTTGTTGACTTTGCACGGCGCCCATTTTATTACTTCATTCTTTGATGCTCACTTTCGAAAAGAAGGTTCTTCACATCCTCTACGACTACCACTTTGATCGCGTTTTACGCTGCGGCTGTTGCTGCCTTCTGTGCTGCAAGCGTGATCTTGTCTCCCAGACTGAGAGCAATGCCCTGCGTCTTGGATCGGATACGGACATGGCCCGTGATAGGACCTTCGCCCTGGCGCTCGATGCTCAAGTTGGCCAATGCATCCTCACCGAACACGGATCGCGCATACATGTTGGCTGACAAGAAACCGCACTCTCCTGACAGTGCCGATTCTGGTGTTAAGCACGACATGTTGGTAGACTTCATGATGTGTTCGAGGTATTGTTGAAGATCACTATCAAGATTGAGAAAAGAAAAAGAAAAGAACGCGGTTCCCCTTCCTCAGTACATGTGCAATACGTGTCTGCGGGTGTGTGTGCATGGATTGCAGAGCGCAATTGAACAATGTTGCCCCTCCAAAAATACTTACGTGATTGTGGTATTAACGTTGACCTTGTTCTCCCACTCAAACTCGACCCACATGCTCCTGAACTGCGTCTCAGTGCAGACCGCTGGGTTGATATAGTCCATGATATCAATATGAATGTCGTTCAACACCACACAATTGCTGTCGCCTGTGGTGGGTCCGTCGTACACAATGTTGCCAAAGATCACGCCCGTTTCAGTCGAGGACACCTTGATGTTTGCCTTGATCGAATGGAAAGAGTGCGGTGCGATCGTATGCTGTCCTGGACGCTCCACCAACTTCAAGTCACCCAGCGTGGCAAATTCAATCGCCAAGTTCTGAAGGGTATCAGCTGTCTGATTGACAATCAACACGTCCAGCATGATATCGAATTGGTGCACGTTCACATATGCTTCGGCATACACTGAATCCGAGAATCCTGTCAACTGCACCACCCTGCTCAGCTTCGACATCAAGTCATCCTTCGAGTCGCCCGTGCCCGTCGCCCTTGTCAGATCGAGTTCGTATTCGTCTGCTTCATCGCCATGTTTAGCCTTGGAGAACTGACGGAAAGTGATCACGTCATCCGCCTGTACCCGAGTGTTCTTACTGTCCTTGGCCTTCTTTTCCTCCTTGCGCTTCTCTTCTGCTTGGACCATCTTTCCAAAGACAGCCTTGGTATCCTGCAAGAAGACGCGCTTCATGGCTGGATCCTGATCAAACTTCTCAAGGACGTGGAGGCAGACCATGATACGGTCGTAAGAGTCCTCGTCAATGGGAGAGTTGACAAACTGTGATTGACCGACACGGATGACCGAGGTCATGATCAACATGGCCTCTGCGCGAAGAGAGTTGAGGCGGCGACGGTCCTGGCTCACTTCTGAGAAGCGGAGTACCAGCTTGGTCAGGGTGGATGTCAATGAGGTCGCGAGGTAGTAATCACCTCCCAAAATCAAGGCCCTGAGCTGAGGCTTGGCTGCAGCCTTCACAGCCTCCAGCTTGGATTGAGCAGTGACAGAGGATGCCAAGGCGGATTCGGTGGCATAGGTACCATCTGCCAAGATACGCCTTGCTGGTGCGGCCGACTTTGTTTCCGATGTCTTGTTCTCAGTGTCTTCATTCTGAGCCTCGTCCAGCAAGCGTTGCTCAGAAGCCAAGATAGGAATCTCGCCCAATCCTGTTCGAATATGCTTCCATGCTTCCTCAATGTCCTGGACTTCCAAGCAGTACTCTCCAACAATCCAAAGAGCTCCACGGAAGACCTTGGCAGCCTTCATCTCCGAGAAGGTCTCCAAAAGTCGTTCCAAAATGGATGAGCGGAGGTTAGGGAACCTTTCGACGACCTCACTATAGGTGAAGAGTCATAATGGTTAACGCACGCCATTCCAATGAACATGAAACAATCGTACAAAATACAGCCTGACAGAAATACTATGTTGACTGCCTTACCGAACGAAAGCAATAACATCGACAGCTGAGGGGTTGTTCGAATCGCCTAGGAACTCCATCAGAACATGGACAACACTGGCTGCGACTTCTGAGAACTTGATGGCGCATGTGTGGATCGATTGGATCAACAACTGGCGGTACTCCATGTTCTGGTCATAGTCCTGATCCAAAGTCTTTGTCAACTCCTTCTTCAAGAATCCAACCACCTCTTCCACATTGCGACTCGAGACCATCTCCAAGGCAATGCCAACAGCTCTCTTGCGAACTGCAATATCAGGACTATATCCCAAACGCAACAATGGAGAACAAGGCAGTTAATAACCTGGACTACAAGATTCAACAGAGAGAAATATGGGTGTTTGTGATTGAACCATACCTTGAGAGAACACGAAGAATCTCCATGACCAGATCATCCAGGACCTTTTCGTGCTTCTGGCGCAATTCATCAAAACGTCCTAGAACAATCAGCTTGACGTTGTTATCAGCCTCCTTGATGATGAGCTCAATGTAGCAAGTGGCGGCAGCTGGTGATAGCAAAGAGTGATAAAAAGCACTTTAGGACATGGAGTCATCACGACCGCCTTATAATCATATCCACAATATCCTGCTTTGCTTGACTACCTTTGACAGCGGCAGGGTTGGAGGTGAGGGCCATCAATGTTGTAGCAGCTTCATACTTGACGGAATGCGATGGGGCATTCAACAATTCAAAAATGCATCGAATGTACTTGCCCTACAAAACAAAGGCATATGAGGCCGCGTAAATATCAGTACCAATCAAGAGTGAGAGATAGAGAGTCGTCCATCTCGTGGAATATCATCCTTTTGAATCCCTTTCATTACCTTGTTGGCAGCATTATTCTTGCAGTCCTTGCGGATCAAATCGACAATGGCCATCTGAAGGAGCTCATCAAAGTTGGGAACCTGGTTGATAACGGATTCCAAGTACTCCACAGCCAATGCGGGGGCGCAATTGACCAACATGACAAAGGCGTTGCGTTTGCATGCTACATCAGCTTCCTGTAGGTTGGAAGAGCGTTTCAATGACATGAGTATCCCGTTTTTCTCCGTAGATCCGTTGTTCATGACGAGACCGTTCTCTCATTGAAGGAGCAATTGGGTCGTACCTGCAACAACAAGCTGTGGATCAGCTCGGGAGCATCAGGAACAAGGTAGTCAAAGTGCTTGTACACGGTGTAGATTGCAAAAATGGCATTCTTTCTGACATAGGAGTGTCGATGTTCCTACAAGACCGGGAAAACAACCATAACACACGCGTTAGTCGAAAAAGTTTCCTTGTTCAATTGATACATGTCCAGCACCCTCCACATCCTTGTAGAGATTCCCTTTCAACAAAAAGACAATAAGACGATACCAAGCAGGAACGAGCAGAGGGTAGCAATGGTTCCAGCAATTCTGCCTCGCGGAGCTTGCAAAGGAAGCGAAGGGTAGAACCTCTGATATACTCGTTAGGATGCTGCAGGTCGCCCATCAATGCGTTACTAAAAGTGGTGACAGTTTCGATTGTTGTTAGCGCCATCGAGTGTAACTGTCGGGTCGGTGCATCCATCCATTTGGGTTGGCGAGCAACGTGGGGGGGGGGCTTACCAGACAAGAATCATCTCCTGCTTCAGTTTGCCGTCTGGGTTCGTCTTTGGGCAGATCTCAAGGTAAAAATGAACCAGCTTCTTGAGCTGCTTGTTGCGTGAGCGCATCACGTTCATGATGACAGGCATCAGCAGCGAGTTGAGGGGGTCGCCGTTCAGCATTGTGAAGATGATCTTGCGCATAGTCTCGATTTTGACCTCGTCTGTGCCCTTCTCGATCTTCTGGCGGAGGGTCTCGGGCCTGATCTCCTCGTCGGCATCAGACTGATGGATGATAGTGTAGCAGGCGTCTGTACTCATGGTGTGCGGTGTTGTCAAGGGAGGCTGGGATACAGGGTGCTACCAGGCGAGGCGTTTCGTCGCGACCAATTTGGAGAGTGCGGACGTGTTCCTGTTGATCAGCAAGGAGTGACAAGCAGGGGGAGAAGTGTGGCCACGGGCAAGCAGTGGAGGGTGCTGGGGAGTATCTCTTCTAGCCGAGGAGCGGTACGCGTGTGCCCAGAGGAGGGAGAGTGAGGGGATGCGAAAGAGGTGTGCGACGGCTGATGATGATGGTCGGCTGGACTGTAAAGCGCGTACTGCGATCGCTCGTTTTGCTGGTGGAGCTTGCTTATACGGGGCAGACACTGACCCTTTCCCTTATTGCATCTAGCTCCAGATCGTTGACACGTCACTTTTTTGCTCGTAGGTGCCACGTTGGGGCTGGAGGTTGAACTCTAAAGGGGCGGGCACCCAGGCAAAGTCCTCCTCGGATAAAAACCCAGCCTTTCCTGCTTCTCATCTCTTCCTCTTTCTTCCTCATCATAAACCACTCACACTCCCACACCCCCATGGCCCGATTCACCTCAAAACTCACCCTCGTCCTTGGCCTGTGTGCTGCCGTAGCTCTGGCCAATGTTGCCAAACACGCTGCCGTCGATACCAGACCCGAAGTGATCTGTAACAGTGGGGGGTGCTATCCAAGGGTGTTCCGTCCCACCACAGAGTTCCGTGAAGTCCTTGAAGGCCAAGAGATCCCTCCAGGTGAGCTACATTCTCCCCTCATCCCCCCCTTCCATGGATCTCCTGAACAACATTGTTGACTTGAACTTTTTTCTCTCTATTGAACGATCCAGGTCTGCATGTGCAAATGGACTTTGTCACGC